>ULVD01065415.1_pt1 | contig 10851 bp, 10 predicted proteins | sample 1959101 | NCBI WGS metagenome assembly ULVD01 (sample SAMEA4835777, study PRJEB28245) | human gut metagenome | biome: gut microbiome; material: fecal sample | place: Denmark | collected 2008
AATTCTCGCTGTGCGAACTTCCCGGGCTCGCGCAAAGCGCGCAGGTCAATGCGATTTATTTCAGCATTTCATCAATTGCGTGACCGTCCGCCCAGGGCATTTCAGCACCGAGAATTTTTGCATAGGTCGGCGCTTCGTCAACAGTCGGGCGACGCTCGATCTCAACGCCCTCGCGGATATCCGGTCCGAAGCCGAAGAAAACGGGCTGAGGTCCTTTGTCCGGATTGTGTCCGTGCGTGGCGCGTCCGAAGCGATAGTCGGAAAGATCCATAGGCTTTACCATGGGACGCTTCCAGTCCTCCGAGAAGGAGGTGTAGCCGTCGGATTCGATGACAAAGGAGAACGGACCGCCCAGATGCTCCTTTTCTTCTGCCTCCTCGGTGGTAAGCACCTCGCTGATACCGTATATTCCCTCGTCGCGCATGAATTTAAGCAGGTCGTAGGTCTTCTGCCATGCCTCGCGGTCGTCGGGATTTTTAAGTCTTATCTGAGCCGACAGTCCGGTCGAATGGCAGTATGCAGTCCAGTCAACCAGATTGCCCTCCTCATCGGTGGTAATGAGTCCGTGGTCGGCAAATACGACATTGGGCTTTATGTTGCGGACGATCTCAAGCTGACCGTGGTCGCTGACAAGGAAGAAGTTGGTCTGTTCAAACACTCCCGCTTCCTTGGTAGCGTCGATTATCTCATTGAGCCAGCGCTCGGTGTCGCGCACTCCGCCACGCACCTTTTCGGTGAACAGACCTGTGCCGTGACGATAGCTGTCAACGTCGCCGGTGTGAAGCATGAGCAGGTCGGGCTGGTGCTTTCTTATGATGTCGCAGACGCATCTGACAAGGAACTCATCTGTCGCGGGATGGGTGCGTATCTTTACGTCCTCAAGATACGGGGCGCAGCACTCGTCGTAAAGCTCCTCGGAGGTTCCGGCGCGCAGAAACGCCGCCTTTTTGGTGTCGTCGGGAGACTGCGGCCAGTATTCGGCGACAAGATAGTCAATGTCTGGGTGGCATCCGGTAACAGGCCAGAACACCGCCGCGGTGGTGAGTCCCGCCCGCTTTGCCGCAGTAAAGATATCGGGGCATTTAATATTGTCGGCAAACCATGTCCAGGGTACGTTTTTAAGCTGACCGGGACGGAATTCCGAGTTGTTTGTCACGCCGTGCTTGTCGGGATAGCAACCGGTCGACATTGATGTATGGCAGGGGTATGTAACAGACGGCCATATAGTGCGGGTGCGCTTTACTATCGAGCCTTTTTTGTAAAGCTCACGGAAGCGCGGACTGGTCTCAAGCAGATATTCGATATCCTCATAGACCATTGCGTCGCATGAAAAAACAATAACTTTGCTTTGTGCCATTTTGATCTGTCCTTTCTTGACCTTCCGGCTTATAACTTCGCCGGATAAATATTTTTTCACATTATAATTATACCCCCACCGCCGGGAATAGTCAAGCGAATATCCGAAAATACCGCAAAAAAATGCCGTCAGAACCGCTTGCAGCTCCGCCGGGAAGCGTCTTTAGTCTTAACCGGGCATAATAAAAACACAGAAAAGACTTTTGCATTTTTCCATGAGCACAAAAAATACGGGTCCGACGCAAGGCAAAACCTTTGTGGACCCGTATTGGCTCATATCCATCTCCGCGCTTTCACGGCGGTTATGATTCAGGAATACATCCGGAAAGAGGCGGCTTGCAGGAAAGATCTTATCCCGCATCCTCTCCGAACATTTCGGCTCTTTTCTGCTTTCTCTCCGTCTCGGCAGCCATTTCCTTGATCTTCATAAGTCGCGCGCGGCTGCCTCTTTCATCCTCGTCGAGCTTCATTGAAATTATCTTTATCGACTCAAGGTATCTCGGCATGAGGATATATTCAAGCGCGTTCACGCGTCGGCGTGTGCGCTCGATCTCTCCTGCCAGAAGCTGCGCCGTTTTTTCAAGCTCGGCAAGCTTTATCATGTCGGCGGACAGCTGTGACAGCTCCTCAAGCGCGGCGTCAAGCCCGGCAGGTGTAAACGCCATGCCGTATCCGATTCCCACGGTGATGTCTCCGCCCTCAAGCACCGGAACTGTCACTCCCATCGTGCGGGAAAGCTCCATGTTGATGAGATTTTCTCCGCTCGACGTTATCAGAGCCTCCTCCAGCATCCGGGGGTTACCGACCGCGCCCGCCGCGGTAAAGGATCTGTAATAAGCGCGCAGCTTCTTTTCCACCTTTTCACGAAGCTCCTCGTTTTCCCTGACCGTGTCAAGAAAATGCTTCATAAGCTCGTCTCTCTTATCCTTGAGCAGCTTATGTCCGCGGCGCGCCGCGGCGTACCGGTTTTTAAGTTTTTTCAGCTCCATACGAGTGGGGCTTACATTGATTCCCGCCATTTATCGGGCGCACCTCCTTTCTCGCATGAATTACTGCTTTTTTGCCTTGTCGCCCTTCGGCCAGTATTTTTCGACCAGCTCGGGCTTGATACGCTTCATTTCGCTTCTCGGAAGGATAGAAAGCAGCTCCCAGCCGAGGTCGAGCGTCTCGATTATCGAGCGGTTCTCATTAAAGCCCTGATTGATATACCGCTCCTCAAACGCATCGGCAAATTTGGCGTAAAGCCGATCCATCGGAGTCAGCGCCGACTCGCCCAGAACCACCATAAGCTCCTTTGCGTCGCGCCCGCGGGCGTAGCTTGAAAAGAGCTGGTTCATTACTCCGGCGTGATCCTCGCGCGTGCGTCCGACGCCTATTCCCTTGTCCTTAAGACGCGAGAGCGACGGCAGAACGTCCACAGGCGGCATATAGCCCTTGCGGTACATTTCGCGCGAAAGTATTATCTGCCCCTCGGTGATATACCCGGTAAGGTCGGGGATGGGGTGTGTCTTGTCGTCCTCGGGCATCGAGAGTATCGGTATCATCGTGATAGAACCGTCCGAGCCCATCTTGCGCCCCGCCCTCTCGTACATGGTGGCAAGGTCGGTGTACATATACCCGGGGTATCCGCGACGTCCGGGGACTTCGCGGCGCGCGGCTGAGACCTCACGCAGTGCCTCGGCATAGTTTGTGATGTCGGTGATGATGACAAGCACATGCATGCCAAGGTCGAAGGCAAGGTATTCGGCGGCGGTAAGCGCCATACGGGGCGTTGAAATACGCTCGATAGCAGGGTCGGAGGCAAGGTTGACGAACATTACCGTGCGTCCGATAGCTCCGGTGCGCTTGAAATCGTTGATGAAGAAGTCCGCCTCCTCAAAGGTGATACCTACTGCCGCAAATACAACGGCAAAGTTTGAGTTTTCACCGTTTCCGTCGCCCAGCACCTTTGCCTGACGCGCTATCTGCGCCGCAAGCTCGGCGTGAGGCAGACCCGAACCGGAAAAGATAGGCAGCTTTTGCCCTCTTACCAGTGTGTTGAGTCCGTCAATGGTGGAAATACCCGTCTGGATGAACTCGGATGGGTAATATCTTGCAGCCGGATTGATAGGCGTACCGTTTATGTCACAGTATTTTTCCGGGATTATGCGCGCTCCGCCGTCTATCGGCTCGCCCATTCCGTTAAAAACTCTGCCCATCATATCAGGCGAAACGGCAAGGCGGACGCCGTGTCCGGTAAAACGCACGCGGCTTTCGGAAATATTTATTCCGGCGGCGGATTCAAACAGCTGAACCAGCACGTCGCTTCCGTTTATTTCAAGCACGCGGCAGCGGCGCAGCGAGCCGTCGGGCATCACTATCTCGCCAAGCTCGTCGTACTTTACGCCCTCAACGCTTTTAATGAGCATAAGAGGACCGGCGACTTCTTCTATGGTCTTATATTCCTTTATCATCTGTCCTCTCCTTATTTCTTCGGTATCGCCGCTTCAAGCTCACGGTCAAGCTCGGCTTCTATCTCGGTGTAATCCGCCTCAAAGCTGTCAGCCGGAGCCGACTTGGCTCTGCCTATCTTTTCTCTTACCGGCAGGTCGGCTATCTCATCCACCGACGCTCCGCGCGCTATCGCACGGCGGCATTTGTCCTCAAAGCTGAAGATAAGTCTAAGAAGTGCGCACTGTTTGTTAAGCGGCGTGTAGCTGTCCCCGTCCTCAAAGGCGTTCTGCTGCAGGAAATCCTCTCTCAGCGAGCGCGCCGCCTCAAGGGTCAGACGGTCGTCGGGCGAAAGCGCGTCGGCTCCGATGAGCTGTACTATCTCCTTAAGCTCCGATTCGGTCTGAAGTGTTTTAAGGCAACGGCGGGTAAGCGGTATCCAGTCGCGGGATACATTTTCGGTAAACCAGTCAGAAAGTCTTTCGCGGTAAAGCGAATAGGACGTCAGCCAGTTGATAGCCGGGAAGTGACGGCTGTATGCAAGCGAGGAATCAAGTCCCCAGAAGACCTTGACTATACGCAACGTCGCCTGAGTTACCGGTTCGGAAATGTCTCCGCCGGCGGGAGATACCGCCCCGATGGCAGACAGCGCGCCCTCGCGTCCGTCAGAACCGAGACATACGACACGTCCCGCGCGCTCATAGAACTGAGCAAGACGTGAGGTAAGGTAGGCGGGATATCCCTCCTCACCCGGCATTTCTTCAAGTCTGCCCGACATCTCACGCAGAGCCTCTGCCCAGCGCGAGGTGGAGTCGGCTATTACGGCTACGGTGTAGCCCATGTCGCGGAAATACTCCGCAATCGTGATTCCGGTGTATATCGAAGCCTCACGCGCCGCAACCGGCATATCCGAGGTGTTGGCAATAAGCACTGTACGCTCCATCAGCGAGCGCCCGGTGCGCGGGTCGCGCAGCTCCGGGAATTCACGCAGAACGTCAGTCATCTCGTTTCCGCGCTCGCCGCAGCCGATATATACCACAAGGTCAACATTGCTCCATTTTGCAAGCTGATGCTGAACCACCGTTTTGCCGGAACCGAAAGGTCCGGGGACGCAGGCAGTTCCGCCGCGTGCTATCGGGAAAAGTGCATCGATGCTGCGCTGACCCGTGACCATAGGCTCTGCGGGCGGTAGCTTTCCGGCATAGGGACGCGCCACACGTACCGGCCATTTCTGCATAAGCGTCAGCTCATGCACGTTTCCGTCGTCATCCTCAAGAACTCCTATCTTGTCGGTAACGCGGAAATCCCCCGAACGTATGGAGATAAGCGTTCCCTTCATCTTCGGAGGAACCATTATCTTGTGAGCCAGCGCCTCGGTCTCCTGAACCACTCCGAGGATATCGCCGCCGCTTACGCGGTTGCCGCGCTGTGCGGTGGCTTCGAAGTGCCACACGCGGTCGCGGTCGAGCGCCGGGGACACGATACCGCGCGTCAGGTTTGAGCCTGCCATCTCGCGCAGCTTCTCAAGCGGACGCTGTATTCCGTCGTATATGTTCCCGATAAGCCCGGGACCCAGCTCGACAGACAGCGGCGCGCCGGTAGATGCGACCGGGTCGCCGCGTCCTATACCTGCTGTCTCCTCATAAACCTGAACCGAAGCACGGTCGCCGTGCATTTCGATTATCTCGCCGATGAGCTTTCCTTCACCCACGTGCACAACGTCAAACATATCGGCGCGTCTCATGCCCTCGGCAATCACAAGAGGACCGGAGACCTTGAGGATCTTTCCTTCTATTACTTCCATATTGATCTATGCCTTTCTCTGCATTTGTGCCGACATCCGGGATCGTCAGAGGATGTCGCTTCCCACGGCGCGCTTCACCCGCTCGTGAAGCGCCTGCATACCGAAACCGCCGTCGGCAGTGGCGGAGGGAATCGGCAGAATTGCCGGGGTAGGGGTATTGTCAAATTTTGAAATTTCATCGGCAAGCGCTGCGGCGTAGCTCTCGGTGATAAATATCACCGCATACCCTCCGTCGGCGACGCCATCGGCGTCCGCTCCGGAGGTCGCAAGGCGCAACGCATCGCGCGCGGCGTCAGTGTCTGCCGCTTCAAGCACGGTAAAGCCAAGTGCCGTGAAGCCGAGAATATCCTGTCTTTCTCCGATTACTGCTACTTTATACATAATAATCTCTCAGCCTCTCCCCGATGACCGCACGGCTGTCCCCTGCCCGCAGACCGGACAGAATTATCCGCAGGTCCTTTACCTCATATTCAAGCGCCGCAATATATGCTATCACGGGGTACGCCCCGAGAAGGCGGAAGCCCGTTACCCGGTTTATCTCCGCGGAAAAGGAATTGTCAAGCGCAAGGGATACGCCTTCAAGCGCCGCAGCGTCGCCACCGGAGCGCGATATTGCCTTTGCGGCGTCGGAATACCCCGCATTACGCGCAAGCGTTGCAACCGCTTCCGCATCGGCGGCGTCGCGCAGCTCGCGCATACCCACCGAGCCGCCGGATATCACCGAATCGTCAAACACAGCACGGCGCAGCTCGCGGTCGCGCAGGCGAAGCGAACGGAGCGCGGTCATAAAATTGGTGTAATCTGTTTTCATCTTCAGCAGCGCAACCACTTCGGGGATCCCCGTTTCCGCCGCGGCGCTCCGCATATCCGCAAAGCAGGCGCGGTCAAGCAGTGAATCCACCGTGCGCGAGCTGCCACTTTTCCTGAGTGCCTCGGAAGCCTGCCTTGCGGCTTCCGACATATTGGGCAAAAGAGCCGCAAGTCCCGAAAAATCGTTTTTCGCGGCTGCTTCAAGCACCTCGTCCGCAGGTATACAGCCGCATTCTATCATCAGCGGAGCGGCGTCCCTGCCGGAGGCGCGGCATTTTATTGCCGACTTGAGGTTATTGCAGTCATATTTCAGTCGGCAAAGCCTTGCAAGCGGCGTGCTGGGACAAAATGAAAGCAAAGCGTCGTACTTTCCGGCAAGATATGCCGTCAGAACCGCCTCATCGCTCCCGTCTCCAGCCGGCTCAAAGCCGTATTCCGCCACGCGCGCCATAACGGCGGAAGCATCCGGCGCGTCAGTCAGCTCGTGCATTTTCTGCGGAGGAATAAGCCCGACGGAAAGCGCCGCAACCTTTGCCGCGGCATACCGATAGTCCTCCTCACGGTATCTGCCCCGCCTTGTCTTTACCGCCTCAGCCATTTTCTTTATCCTTCCGGGAGGAGTCAAACAGTATCCGGCAGACATCCGCCTCAAGGGACGGACGAACCTGGTTTATCAGTGCCATGACCGAGCAGTCCACCCGTGTCAGCCCGATATCAAGCAGAAAACCGCCGTCGATGCGCGCGTCGTTTTCGGCAATTTTCCACACTATCCCGTCAGAGCCTTCGGAAAGCCGTGAAAGAAGCTCCGCGCCCACGTTTTCGCGGTCGGCGCGGTTAAGCGTGATCACAGCCTCCCCGCCCTTCTGTCCTTCCGCCGCTCCGCGTGCAAGCGCCAGAAGGAAAGCAAGATAATTCTCCCGCGGCATTCCGCATATCTTTTTTTCCGCAGCCTCAAACGCGGCGTCAACGGCGCGGCATCTTCCTGCAAGCAGGATATTGCGACGCTCGGTAGACGCAGTGGCGCGGGCGCGTGAGACCACGCCTGTGCCCTCGGTCTCGGCTGCGTCCTCGGCTTCTCTGCGTATCTCCGCAGCCCTCTCCTCAGCGTCGGCAAGAATACCGCGGCATTCTTCGTCAGCGGCGGAAAGCACAGAGGCGGCGTCCGCCTCGGCAGCGGAAAGTATCTTATTTGTTACTTTTTCGAGTCCAACCATTTCTCAAAGCTGCCTCTCATATTATCGACCTGTCCGTCGCCTTACATGGCAGGAGCAAACATGACGAGCAGGAAGGAAACGATAAGGGAAAGCAGTGCGTAAAGCTCTACCATAGCGGTAGCGGTAACAGCCTTACCGGAAGCCTCGGGACGCTTTGCAACCATTGCAACACCGGCGGAAGCGACGCGGCCCTGACGTATTGCGGAATAATAGCCGCATATGGCGACGGGCAGGCAGGCAAACAGATAATACATTCCAAGACCCAGCGAGCCGACAACGTCTCCGCCGACGACTCCGACCTTTACCATTACCATAAACGCAATGATAAAGCCGTATATACCCTGAGTTGCGGGAAGCGCTTCAAGCAGGAAGGCTTTACCGAACTTTGAAGGATCCTCGGAAAGAAGCCCGGTCAGAGACTCACCGACAGAGCCTACCGCCTTTGCGCTTCCGATACCGGGAAGAATGGCGGCAAGCGCCGCGCCGATGAGAGCAAGACCCTCACCCGTGGTCATACTGCTTAAGAATTCAGTGAAGTTCATTGTTTTTGTTTCTCCTTGATTGTGTTATGAATTTGAATTGAATTTGATTTTGATCTCAGGCATTTCCGCCAAGATTCTCGGAATACTTTTCCGAAGGCTCGGCGGGAGCGTAGGGTCTGCCTCCGTCCTCGTAGAACTTGCCGAAGAACTCAATGTACTGGAGGCGGCTGGTATGCACGAATGCGCTGAGCACGCTCAGCACAAGGTTAAGGATGTGTCCTATGAGGAAGCAAATGAGCATACCGATAATAATGGCAAACGGGCTTGAGCCCATAGTGCCGAGAATATTCATGACCTGCGCCAGCACCGTTCCGGACAGCGCCAGAGCAAGTATTCTTGAGTAGGAAAGGACGTCAGAACCGAAGTTGACAAGTCCGTAAAGCGCGAGAAATCCCTTGGGAATACGCATAAGGATATTTTTTTCCTTGCGTCCCCCGGTAAGGACTATCGCAGCCACGGCGGCAATAGTCACCCATTTTCCGACCGACGGCAGGACAAAAAGCATTATAAGTCCCGCGTAAAGCACCCAGAAGAACGCATAGTCGCATATCGCGTCAAGCGGCGAGGTCTTCCACACAAGTGCAAATTTGATCGCCTGCCCGGCGATAAGATGGACAGCGCCGAGCGCAAGCCCGATCACCAAGAAGGTCATGGGGTCAATAATGGGGTCAACGACAAGGGCAAGAGTTTCGGGCAGCACGGCGTCCGGGTTTATCGCCCTTGCGATTGCAAGCGGCATATCTCCGAAATAACCGCCGAACAGCACGCCCGTGATCATACTTCCTATGCCGCAGTAGCCGAACATATAAAACGGCTTGGCTTTGTCCGGCTTCATATGCAGAATGCGCGGAGCAAGGAAACCTCCGAGAACAAGCAGCAGACCGTAGCCCACATCGGCAAACATCATGGCAAAGAAAAGGATATAGAAAAAGCTCATGAAGAAGGTGGGGTCGTACGTGCCGTAGGCGGGAAGCGAATACATCGCCACCACCCATTCGAAGTTTGAGGCAAAACGGTTGTTTTCCAGCTTTACCGGAACGTCGTCGCCCTTATCGGGGTCTGTGAAGGAATAAGCGCATTCAATGGAGTTAAGCGCATCCTCGACCTTTTCCTCGTTTTTAGCAGGTATCCAGCCCTGAAGCAGGACACAGCTTTCGGAGGACAACAGCTTTTCCTTTATCCGTTCTCCGACAAGCTCGGTGGAAACGGTATCCCACAGCACCTGCAGATCATCAAGCCTTGGGGCAAGACTCTCAAGTGTATTCTTCAACCCGTCGCGCTCCGCAAGCAGCTCCTCCCGCCGCTCGGTAGCCGCTGCGCAGATCTCCTCGGCACAGCCGCAGCCCTCCGGAAATACGGCGCGTACAAAGCCCGCCGACGACAAGCGCCGCAAAAGCTCTTCATAGTCCGTCTTTTCGGCAACGAAAACGGCATATACTGCCAGCGCGTCTTTACCGATGATGCGCCACGCCGCGGCAAGCCCGTCAAGCCTTGCTTCAAGCAGCTCGCCGTCCGTCGACGAAGGCAGACTTCCAAAGCAGAGACGTGTGTTCGCCGTTCCCGGGGTATCAAGCTCAAAGCCGCAGCCAAGCCACGGCTTTGCCGCTGCGATGCCGGATTCTGCGTCGGCAAGCTCGCGCTCTATCGCTTCCTGCCTCCGCTTTATTGAATTGATCTTTTCCACGCACGCCTCAATGTCGGTGCGTATACCGCCGACGTCTTTTGCAATTGCCTCGCGGTTGACCTTCAGCTTTTCCCGTACCAGTCCGCCCTTTTTATGACTGTACGGGTAGAGTGGCTTCATAGCCTCATCTATGTGGGAAAGCTGTGCCTCGCATTCGCGTATACGCGCCGAAGGATCGTAACGGACGAGGGACTTGTCCGCATCCGGGCTGACAACGTCAACATCGACGCACCGCAAACGCACAAGACGCCCCGCTATCGTGTCGGCGTCATCCTTGCACGCCCACACAGTCATACGCTTCATTACGCACGTTGACATTTCTCAACTATCTCCCAGAATATCATTTTTACTGCCTCGTCGGTGTTCGCCGCCGCCGACTTTTCAAGCTCCGCAGCCTCACGGCGAGCCGTCTCCGCTTCCGCGGCGACAAGCTCTCCGGCGCGGCGGCTTACCTCTGCCACCGTACCCGTTGCCTCACGGCGCGCCTCCTCCTCGGCTTCGGCAATCAGCTTTTCTGCCTCGGCTCTTGCCGCGTCGGTTCTTTTCTTTGCCTCGCGTCCGGCATCGGAACGTATCTTCTCCGCCTTTTCCTCGGCGATCTTTATCTCTCTCAGCACATCCATCGTCATTTATCCATCACCGCCTTCCCGTCGCGTCTGCCATGTTTTTTCATTTTCGGTCATATCAGAAGCACTTCGCGTCATCTCTGCGCGTAAAGAGTTCAAGTGACCGTATATGCAACGATGTATTTATAGTATTATATCACAAAACACTCCTTAAGTCGACATCTTTCGATCTTGTTTCAAAAAAATTTGAAATTATTTTTGATACAGTATACACTTTATCAATATATGCTGTTTCGTCACTGATAACGCCGCCGCTTATCCGGCGGCATATCAACCCGCCCTCGCAGGAAAAATAAATATCCGCGCCGCGAGGAATTCCCGCCGCCCCAAAAGGCAGCATTCTGCCGTCCGACGGCCGCCACAGGCTGGACAGAAGCTGTCCGCC
>ULVD01057835.1_pt1 | contig 10772 bp, 6 predicted proteins | sample 1959101 | NCBI WGS metagenome assembly ULVD01 (sample SAMEA4835777, study PRJEB28245) | human gut metagenome | biome: gut microbiome; material: fecal sample | place: Denmark | collected 2008
TTTTGACTTTATTCGCAGGGGCGACCAGCTCAATAAGCGCATAGTCGAGGGTCTCATAAAGGCAGGCTGCTTTGACAGCATGAATGTACGGCGCTCCCAGCTTCTTGCTATATACGATCAGGCAATGTCCGCCGCGGGTAACGACAGAAAGCAGCGGGCTACCGGGCAGATGTCCCTTTTCGACATGGCGGGGGCAGACGATATTGCGGCAGACGCGGCAATACCCCTGCCCGATATACAGGAATTCGACAAGAACACCCTGCTTTCCATGGAGCGGGAGGTAATGGGCATATACATAAGCGGCCACCCGCTGCTGGAATATGCGGACGAGCTAAATAAGCTTGCATCGTGCAGCGAGCTTTCAGCCTCGGACGGTTCGGGAAAATATACAGACAACCAGAAGGTACGTCTTGGCGGCATAATAACCTCCGTGCGCACAAAGCCTGTAAAGAGCGGCAACGGCCTCATGGCATATGCTGTTATAGAGGATCTTACCGGTACCATAGAGCTTGCCGCATTCCCGACGGTATTCAACCGCTGCAGCAATAAGCTCATCATGGATAATAAGGTGATAGTATCCGGTAAGCTAAACATGCGCGAGGATCAGAACAATACCGTGCTGGTGGACGATATATTTCCGCTGGAAAGGACAGGCGCCTCCGGCAGGCTGTATCTCAGGCTGGACATGAATGATTCTGCAATGGTGGAGCGAATACAGACCATGCTCAGGCGTTACCCCGGCAATGTAACAGTAATACTGGTAGACGCAGCCACGAAGAAGGCCATGCAGGCTGACAGGGGCATGTCCATTAACCCGTCGCCTGCCTTTATGGCCATAATGAATGAAATGCTTGGCGAGGAGAATGTAAAGCTTAAATGATGCGTGAAATTCCGATAGAAAAAAACGACGATATAGAATTTACCATAGATGCTCTGGGTTCTGAGGGGCAGGGCATAGGCAGGGTAGACGGCTATACGGTATTCGTGCCCCTGGCTCTGCCCGGCGAAAAGATACGCGCCCACGTAATAAAGACTACCTCGGGCTACGGCGTGGCAAAGCTTACAGAGGTGATGGAACCGTCGAAGGATAGGGCTCAGCAGGATTGCCCGGCATATCCCCGCTGCGGCGGCTGCTCCATGCGGCACATGAGCTATGCGGCGCAGCTGGCCGCCAAGACAAAGCAGGTGAGGGACACATTTATCCGTCTCGGCAGGTTTGATGGAAGCGAGATAAATGTACAGCCCTGTCACGGCATGGAACACCCGGATCGGTATCGCAACAAGGGCAGCTTCCCATATGGTTATGACGAAAACCACTGCATAGTGCCCGGCTTTTTTTCGCCCCGAAGCCACCGCATAGTGCCTATAGCAGACTGCCCCATACAATCTGAGAATATTATGGCGGCGGTGCGGGTAGTCACCGATTGGGCGCGGGAGTATAACATTACGCCATATGATGAACAGAAACGCTGCGGCCTGCTGCGACACTGCATGGTGCGTGAATCCAGCAGCGGCGTGATAGTGATGGTCGTCACCGCCGGCAAGCTGCCACACGATATTGAGCTTGTAGAAATGCTCAGAGCAAGCATACCACACCTTATCGGAGTAGTACACAACCTCAATAAAGCCGACACGAACATCATACTTGGCAATAGATTTACTACTCTATGGGGCAACGAAAGACTGCCCGTCACAGTCTGCGGCCACAGCTTCCAAGTGTCCATGCCTTCGTTTTTGCAGGTCAACCCGGTTCAGACAGAGGTACTGTACAGCTACGCGCTGGATTTCCTCGATCTGAATGGCGGTGAACGTGTGGCGGACGTTTACTGCGGCATAGGTACCATAACCCTTATGCTGGCTGAACACGCCAAAGAAGTAATCGGCATAGAGTGCGTGCCGGAGGCTATATCCGACGCAAACCGCAGCGCCTCCGAAAACGGCATAGCCAACGCAAAGTTTATATGCGGCAACGCCGAGAATGTGCTGCCAAGGTTGGTATCCGGCGGCACAAAGCTGGATTGTGCCGTAATAGATCCGCCCCGCAAGGGCTGCGATGAGGCAGTGCTGAAGGCTCTCGCCCAAAGCGGCGTAAGCAGGATAGTTTATATTTCCTGCAACCCTGCTACACTTGCACGTGACTGCCGCATGCTTGCGGACATGGGCTACTGTGTGGAAAAGATACAGCCGGTGGATATGTTCCCGTGGACTTATCATGTGGAGACAGTATGTTTATTGTCCAAACTTCAAAGCAAGGAACATATCGAGATCGAAGTGAAGATGGACGAGTTGGATTTGACTTCGGCGGAGAGTAAGGCAACCTACGAGGAAATCAAGGCGTATGTTCTGGAACATACCGGACTGAAAGTCAGCCACCTCTATATCGCACAGGTGAAGCAGAAATACGGCATCATTGAGCGTGAGAACTACAATAAACCGAAATCCGAAAACGCCAAACAGCCCCAATGCCCGCCGGATAAGGAAAATGCGATTATGGAAGCATTGAAGCACTTTGGTATGATTTTGTAGATGCCTTTTGAAAGAAATTGCAGGTGGCGGTCGGTACCAAATGATCTTTCGCTAACAAGCTGTCTAAAGGTTAAACTGTCAGTATAAGAATGCTAACGAAGGTGCGTAAAACACGGAACTGCGATATTGGGAATATCCGAAATCTGATTTTTTCCCAAGAAGGCATCGTTGAATAAGAGGTGGATGGTATGGCGGCAAAAAAGAAAAACGTAATTAGCAAGGCTAGCCCTCACACAATAAAAAAATTTGAGCTGATAGAAGAGTACATCAAATCGTGGGCACAGAAGTTGCTGCTGACTGAGTCTTGCAATGGGCTGATCTTTATAGACTGTATGTGCAACAGTGGTGTATACACCGACGATGCCGGACAATTGGTGAAAGGTACAGCAGTACGCGTCTCAGAGGCACTTAGGGAAGCATCAAGAAGCTATACGGAGAAAAATATACACATTTACTTGAATGACAAGGATAAAGCGCGCGTAGATGAGCTAAAAAAGCATCTTCCACAGGATGAGCGCAATTTTAAGATTGTCACCTCTTGTGGTGATGCGCACGAGCTACTCCGAACTATCGGACCACAGTTATATGGAACTGGGCACCTGCATTATTTCCTGCTCTACGATCCGTATGATGCGACTATTGACTGGGAAGCACTTCTACCGTTTTTCCGTAACTGGGGTGAAGTTATGATTAATCACATGGTTTCAGATCCGGTGCGGGCGATCACAAGCGCCAAGAAGAAAACGACAAAGGCAAAGTACGAGAACACTTATCTGGAAGACTTTGAGAAACTGGTGCCTTACGGAAGTGACAAGAAGGCCTATGAGGCTAGAGTGGAAGAAATCATAAATTCACTGAAAGGAGCTCGCAGGTACTACGTATCGGCATTTCCGTTCTATAACACGCAGAACTCGCTTGTCTACAATTTGATTCATTGCACGAGCAACAAGGAGGGATTTAAGCTCTACAAGAAGAGTGCTTGGAAGGTATTTGGCGCACAGTCATCTACCAAGCACTCGGTTGAGGACAGGCAGTTGTCATTTAACCTTTTCGGTGAGATTGCTGAAGAGGAAGATGAAAGCTGCTTGCATGTTATCGATATAGCGAAATACCTGCAGCGCAGCTTTAGAGGCCGAAAGCAGGTGCCGCTGGATGAGATGTGGGAACTTCTGGATAACCACCCGATTTTCCCGTCAGAGGGATTTCGCAATGAGGTAAAGAGCGATCTTACCGATTTCTTTGGCGCGAAAATTGAGCAGATTGTGAATCCTGATACAGGAAAGAAGGAAACGGTGATCTCTTTCTCTTCTTGAGATTGAGTTTCAAATAGATGAGGTGATTGGAATTTATGGCAACGTCGCAGAAATTTGGTGGCAATTGGACTGAGGAGAAGTTGAATATCTTCACCAGCTACCTGGACGCATACCTGATTGCACTGCAAAATCAGAAGTTTAAGAAGATTTATATAGATGCCTTTGCTGGAACCGGTGAGATCGAGACCAGTGACGGCGGGCAGTTTCTTGTGGGCTCTGCTAAGCGTGCACTGGCGTCTGAAAAGAAGTTCGATCATTACTATTTCATAGAAGCGGACTCTCAGAAGGCAGGAGAACTTCAGAATATGATAAACTCCGAGTTTCCACAGATGAGGGGAATTGTTACAATTTACTGCGGCGATGCGAATGATAAGCTCGCGGAGATTATTAGCAACGTAGACTGGAGATATAACAGAGGATTGCTGTTCTTAGATCCATATGCGACGCAGGTAAATTGGGCTACGCTTGAAAATGTAGCACAGACGAAATCGATAGACGTATGGTACCTGTTTCCGTTCTCTGCACTTGAACGTATGCTGCCGAAAAACGGAAAGTACGATAAATGGGAGGATTGCATAGATCGATTGCTTGGAGATGCCGGATGGAGGAAGGAATTCTATAAGAAAGATCCTCAGATGACGCTTTTTGACTTGTTCCCGGAGCCCGGACAGAGCGATGGCGAACGGATGGTTAAGGACGCAAATCCAGATTACATAAAGGAGTATATCCTCTCTCGACTTGGGACAATCTTTCCATGTGTGTCAAAGCATGCGCGGATTTTCAGGAACAGCAGGAACTCGCCGATGTTCCTATTCTGCCTTGCCATTGCGAGTGAGAGTCCGAAAGCGCAGGGACTTGCACTGCGGATGGCAGACTACATATTAAAGAACAAGTAGGCGGAGGATGAAAGCACCTTGAAGACGATAAAACGAAAATCCATGCTTTATCAAACAGGGGTAGAGTATGGTGACTACACAATGAATCACGTGCAGGGGTGTGCACATGGGTGCAAATATCCATGTTATGCATTCCTGATGAAGAAGCGCTTCGGGCAAATTAAGGATTACGAGAGCTGGCTTGAGCCAGTGCTTGTATCAAACACGCTTGAATTGCTGGATAAAGAGATACCGAGGCTCAGAGATAAGATTCAGTCTGTGCAGCTTTGCTTTACCACAGATCCGTTCATGGAAGGATATCCAGAGGTGTCCCAGATGAGCATTGCGGCTATCCGAAAACTGAACGAGGCCGGTATCAAATGCACTACATTGACGAAGGGATTGCTTCCCATAGAATTGTCGGAACTTTCTCCGGAAAATGAATATGGGATCACGTTGATAACGCTGGATGAAGCATACCGGGAACAGATGGAACCGGGAGCTGTTCCCTGTGCAGACCGACTGGCAGCGCTGAGAGCGCTTCACGAAGTTGGTTGCAAGACGTGGGTGAGCATAGAACCGTATCCAACACCGAACATGATAGAGCAGAATTTAAGCGAAATCTTGGAAGCTGTAGCATTTACCGACAGGATCATCTTCGGCAGAACGAATTACAGCAAAACGGCAAATGCCTATGAAGGACAAAGGCACTTTTACAATGAATGCGCAGCAGAGGTGACGGCTTTCTGTCAAGAGCGCGGCATTGATTATCACATAAAGGAAAAGACGATCACAGAAGAATGAGGTGGAAACAGTGGCGTTATTACAAGACTTGATCCGGCAGATCAACGATCCAACACTCAGGGATAGGATTTTGCAGGAAACAGATAAACTAATGAAACAAAAAAAGTTCGGGCTTGTGTTTGAAGAGCATCTGCCGGAGTGCACGCCGCTTTATGACGTGCCAATTCGTGTCGGCTCCAAGGTCGCGCTGAAGACCGGATATGTGAGCGACATCTATACTGTCGTAAAGATGGACGGTGATGAGGTACTCTGCGACCGCCGCGAGACACACGAGCAGAAGACCTTCAAGCTGGATGATCTTGTAGTAGTGGCTGAGTTTGGTGAGCCGATTTACCCGACACTTAAACCTTTGGATACCGTGGAGAACGCTCCGGATAGCGGTCTTTGGCATACGCTGATTGAGGCGGACAACTACCACGCGCTCCAGCTGCTGGAATACCTGTACGCAGAGAAGGTGGACTGCATCTATATCGATCCACCATACAACACCGGAGCAAAGGACTGGAAGTACAACAACGATTATGTTGACAGCTCTGATGCTTACCGCCACAGCAAGTGGCTCTCCATGATGGAGAAGCGCCTGAAAATTGCGAAAAAACTTCTGAATCCGAATGATTCCGTCCTTATTGTTACCATTGATGAAAAGGAGTACCTACATTTGGGCTGCTTGCTTGAGGAAATCTTTCCAGAAGCACGAATGCAAATGATCACATCACGGATTAACAAGAAGGCATCCACCAGAGTTGGGCAGTTTGCCAGATGTGATGAATACTTATTCTTATTACAGTTTGGAAGCATGAGTATACAGAAGTCTAAATATTCCATGCTGGATGTCACGGATAATAGTAATCCGGATGCCAAGGAATCAAAAACAGATACTATTTGGAATAGTATGTTGCGTCGGGGTTCGAGTGGATCTTCACGTAGAGAATCACCAAACCTGTTTTATCCAGTCTGGATTGACGCGAAAAAGAAGAAGATTGAATTTGTAGGAGAACCGCTTCCACTTGATGTGGATAGACATGATGTGGAAAAAAAGCCGCCTGCACCGGGATTAAAAGCAGTGTGGCCAATTAGAACTGATAACAGCGAAGGGAGGTGGCAGCTTGGCCATGAAACCTTACGAGCCTATTTGAACCAGGGCATCGCAAAATTAGGTGCATATAACAGGAGCAGAGATCAGTGGGCTGTTGTATTCCTGAAAAAGAAACAAAAAGAACAGTTGCGTGATGGAATCCTCATTGCGACAGGAAAGGATTCTGACGGTTCTCTAATTTTAGAATGGAATGAGGATGCTGAACAGGATAGAGAACCAAAAACAATGTGGGTACGCGACTGGCACGATGCCAGTACATACGGAACGAATCTTATAGATAAGATTATTCCTAAAAGGAACTTTCCGTTTCCTAAGTCTCTATATGCTGTTGAGGATACGCTGCGTTTTTACGTTGGAAGCAAGAAAGACGCCCTTATAGTAGACTTTTTCTCAGGATCAGGAACAACTTTACATGCTGTCAACCTTCTGAATACTGAGGATGGCGGACGTCGTAGATGCGTTATGGTTACTAATAATGAGGTTTCTGAGGCGGAAATCAAATCCCTAACAAAGAAAGGTTTGCATCCGGGAGATGAAGAGTGGGAAAGTTTTGGCATTGCTCGGTATATTACATGGCCTCGCACTGTTTGCGCAATTGAAGGACATGACACGAATGGCGTACCGTTAAAAGGAGATTATCTCGGTGTTGACAGGCCTATGTCGGCTGGCTTTCCAGCAAACGCGGCATTCTTCAAACTGAGCTTCCTCGACAAAACCTCCGTTGCTCTCGGTAGGCAGTTCCGTGAACTGCTTCCGGTGCTCTGGATGAAGGGCGGCGCCATTGGTAAGTGCCCAGCTCTTGAAAATGATAATCTCCCGAACATGCTGATCTTGCCGCAAAACAAAATGGCTGTTCTGGTAGATGAAATATATTATTCAGAGTTCGATGCCGAATTGAGCCAGCATCCAGAAATCCAGACAGTATTCATTATAACGGATTCAGAGACAGCATACCGGTCGATGATCCGTGCCTACGATGGCAAAGACTGCTATCAACTTTACAGAGACTATCTGGATAATTTCAGGATCAATACAGGGAGGTAACCATGAGAGTAGAATTATTCCCTTTTCAGAAAAGAGCGCTTGCTGATATCCGTATGAAGACTGCGGAGGCAATGGGTAGCTATCACAGAACACATGCGCCGCAGGTGGTTTCCTTTACTGCTCCAACCGGAGCCGGAAAGACCATCATTATGTCCGCGCTGATTGAGGCTATCCTTTTCGGTGATGAACAGTATATGGAGCAGCAGGATGCAATCATCGTCTGGCTTTCGGATTCGCCTCAGCTGAACGAGCAGTCAAAGCAAAAGATCGACTCCAAGGCTGATAAGATCAAGTTGTCGCAGTGCGTTACAGTTTCCGAGGAATCCTTTGATAAAGAGGTATTTGAGGACGGTCATGTTTATTTTCTGAATACGCAGAAGCTGTCGGTTACCTCCAAGCTAACGAAAAATGGCGATGGCAGGACTTATACAATTTGGCAGACGCTTGCAAATACTGTTCGGGAAAAGAGCGACAGGCTGTACTTTATCATAGATGAAGCACACCGCGGCATGCAGGGACGTGAGGCCAGCAAGGCCACGACAATCATGCAGAAATTTATCAAGGGTAGCGATGAGGATCATATTCCGCCGATGCCAGTGGTGATTGGTATGTCAGCGACGACTCAACGGTTCAATGCTCTGGTCGAGGGCACATCCTCAACCATACATAAGTCCATTGTCACAGCGGATGAAGTGCGAGCGTCCGGACTTTTGAAAGACCGCATTGTCATCACTTACCCAGAGGCCAGTGCGGTCAACAACGATATGGCTATCCTGCAGGCGGCAGCAGACGACTGGAAGGAAAAGTGGGAACATTGGACGCAGTATTGTTTTGAGCAGCATTACGCCTATGTGAATCCAATTCTGATCATCCAGGTGCTAAATGGAACCGGGGGCAAGCTGACCGATACCAATCTGGATGATTGCATCGCAAAGATCGAGGAGCGGACAGGATTCAAGCTGGAAAACGGTCAGGTAGTCCACACCTTCGGAGGAACAACTGCCTCCCTTACGGTAAACGGGTTTGAAGTACGTTATGAGGAACCTTCTCGTATCGCAGATGACCGAAATATCCGTGTTGTGTTCTTTAAAGAAAATCTGTCTACAGGATGGGATTGCCCAAGGGCAGAGACCATGATGTCCTTCAAACACGCGAATGACGCTACCTATATTGCCCAACTCCTTGGACGCATGGTCAGAACTCCGATGCAGATGCATATTCAGGTCGATGATGTCCTGAATGATGTGCATCTGTATTTACCGTATTTTAACGAGGAAACGGTCAAAGATGTCGTGGAGGCATTGCAGAGCACTGAGGGTGGAGATATTCCGACAGACATATATGGCGAGTCACTATCTGGAAAACGCTTCGAGACACTAACTGTTAAACCGAAGAAGAAAATGCAAATGTCAATTCCGGGACAGATGACTTTGGAGGTGTTTGCAAATCAAGGTACCGAGGCGCCAGCTTTGGTATCCATAACGGATACACAGGGTGCACCTACTCCGGTACAGCAGCAGACACAGATCCCGGATGTAGCAGAAGTGACACCCGCACAGCCTACAAATGCCTTCCAGCAAATGAGCGCCGATAGCACACAGACCGTTCAGACGGATGTTAAACCGACAGCAGATGCTCAGCCGAGCGCAGTTACTGCACCCGAAACTATGGCTCCAGATAGCCAGCAGGAAGAAGTAGAGGATTTATTTGACCGTGAAGCGGTTATGAAATTTATCAATGATGCCGGTCTGCTTTCTTATAATGTCAGAGCGCTCCGGATTAACGATTACCTCAAATCGCTATATCGGATGGCACACCTGCTTAGTATGTCCAAGCTGCACCGTGAGGCAATCAGAGAGGTGCAGAATGAGATTGTCCAGATAATTCGTGATTATGTGGAAGATCTGAAAGCTGCGGGCAAGTACGATGATCTTGTGCAGCAGATAAAACAGTTCAAGCTGGCCACGCAGATTTTTGATGCGTTCGGCGAGACTGTGGACAACTATTCTGTTCATGATATGTTTACGACGACCGATACAGATATTGAACGTCAGTTCCAGATTGCCGATGTGAAGTTGGGACGTGAAGGCATTGGCATGGCATATGGCAATAAGTATGGCGACCTCAGTGACCTCACGGCTTTTAAGATAGACGTCATTCTTTTTGTTGCTGACGAGAACTGCATGAACAGACTTCATACCTATGCGGAAAACCGGTTCCACGGACTGAATGATGATTATCGCAGATATATTGCCACTATCAACTCAGAGAAAATCCGCAGAGATTACGACAGCATCGTCTCTGATGGTGATGTGGTCAGCAAGCATAACTTCCGCCTTCCAGAGACAATACAGGTTCCACATGAGGCTGGTGGCAAAGAATACCGTGATCACTTGTTCGTTAGTGATACCACGGGAACAGCGAAACTGAAGCTAAACGGCTGGGAGGCTGATCTGATTGCAGAGGAAGAAAAGCGGCAGGATTTTGTCTGCTGGATTCGCAATCCTTCCAGAGCGTCATGGGCACTGTGCATTCCCTATGAAATCAACGGAGAGATTAAACCAACTTATCCCGATTTTATCATAGTGCGTGAAGATGAGCGCCTTGGCTATGTGATCGATATCCTTGAGCCACACAGTGCAGACTTTAAGGACAATCTTGGAAAGGCTAAAGGTTTTGCAGAATACGCAAGACAGAATCCGGGTGTCGGTAGAATCCAGCTTATCCGTATGGGTAAGGATGCAGCGGGAAGAAATCAGTTCAGACGACTAGATATGTATAAAACAGCAATCCGTGAAAAGGTTTCTTGTGCGATAAACACAGATGAGCTAGATCATATCTTCGATACAGATGGTGTCATCGAGTAAGAATCATAATATCTAGGTATTTTCACAACATCTGGAACTTCGATACTTTTGAAGCAAAGTTGGATAATAACAAACAAAACCTTCCACAGAATTCATCTCCCCACTGGATGAAATCTGTGGAAGGTTTTGTTTTAGGAGGCTATGAATGTGCAAGCTGTGATATAGTTGCATCTTCATAGGCGACTAAAACAAGTGGAGTGCAGAGGGGAGCAATCTCCTTTGACGCTGGGTTTCCAATAGGGGCGCG
>ULVD01053319.1_pt1 | contig 10754 bp, 3 predicted proteins | sample 1959101 | NCBI WGS metagenome assembly ULVD01 (sample SAMEA4835777, study PRJEB28245) | human gut metagenome | biome: gut microbiome; material: fecal sample | place: Denmark | collected 2008
AACCAATACTGCTTTAGGAGAGGCGGCAGACAAAGATAGTTTAGAAGCACTTATTTCAAGAGTTTTTATGGCCTTTGGTGATGTTTTGCTTTACATGATTCAAAATATATTTGGAAAAGATCTAACGATTAATAGTTTGATTTTTAATACATACAATGACACAAAATTAAATTTTTACTCTTCAAATCCGAGCGGGTTAAGTCAAGGTCTTGCTGATGTTGTTAACTATTGGTATAAAGTATTTTCAACCCTTGCATACGTGTTATATGTAGTTATTTTGGTTTATATTGGCATAATGATTGTTGTTTCATCTGGTACTGGAGATCAAAACAAAAGAAAAAAGAGTTTAGGTGATTGGTTTGCAGGGCTTGCAATTATGTTTGCAGTGCCGACATTTGTGATACCATCACTTATAAAATTGAACGATGCATTTGTGAAATTTATGAGTAGTAAAAACAGTGAAGAAATAAAAACATATTATAACTCTTATGTTACTGGAACTAATATACTAGGTGGCGATAGTGAAACGCTTAGTATTGAAGAACTTATGCAGATGAGAGAAGAAACGTCGAAAGAGTTGGAAGAAAACGAAAAAAAGACCAATGAAATGTTAGACACGCTTATGTCTAATGTTTTAAAGGATTCTAAGGATAACAAAGGGTATACACCAACACAAACAGAAATAGATTCTGTGAGAGAAGTATTCCAAGAACTTTATTCGTCTGTGAAATTTTATTATAACAATGTTAGTTCAAATCGAGAAGAATGGCAAGGAAACTTATATACAAACACACGTAGAAAGTTGCACTACATGAGAGCACCTAAACCGTATGGTACTCGGAGAAATAGATCCAAATTTTGGATTGGTAGCAGTAGAGTATGTTGAAGATGAAGGTGGTAAATCGGTTCAAATGATGAATCTTTTTATCGAGAGGATAGAAGATGAAAAGAAACTTGAAGCGATTGACCAATTAGTTGAGATAAAAAAGACTGATCTTATGACTATTATGAGAACCTATGCTGGTAAATACAACAGAATGGTATTTGTAATGGTTTGGTTCTTGCTATTATTCCAAATGATTGCAATGATATTCATATATTATAAGAGAGTTTTTGTTATAGCTATTTTGATTACAATATTCCCACTTGTAATGATATTCTATTGTATAGATAAAATGGCAGATGGTTCGGCACAAACATTATCAATGTGGTTTAAAGAATTGATTTCAGATATATTTATACAGTCTATTCACTGTGTAATGTACGTTGTACTTGTACAGATGGGCTTACAAGTTTATAAAAATGATTCAAGTAACTGGTTTATATTCTTGGCAGCAATGTTACTACTTGTTCCTGCTGAGCGTATGATGAAAGAAATTTTTGGATTAAATACAAGCTCACTTGGACAACTTGGTGGTATGGGTATGAACGTTGCTATGGGCATAGGTGCAGCAGTTAAGCTTGGTAAGATGGGACTTAAAAGAACGGGTAACCTATTGGCTGGCAAAAAAGATAAAGCTTTTGTTCAAAGACAAAATGCTAGATTTGCTAAAATACAAGCAAGACAGACAAGAGCAGATACAAGAGCACAAACTAGACAGAATAGACGACAATTAAAAGGCAAAGCTCCTAGTAAGCAAAGACTATATCATGCAGCTACAAATATAAGAAGGGCAAAGGCAAAAGTTTTACCAGTAGTTGCTAGAGCAGGTAAAGCAACTAAAGATGCAGTCTCAACTGTTGCTGCTTTAGGATATGGAGCTTATAGTGCAATTTCAGGTGAAGGAATGGCAGGATTTTATGCTGGCGTTAGTATGGCTGAAAAAGCAAGTGGAGTAAACGATACTAAAGTTTCAGGAAAGAAGGCTATAATTAAAACAGAACTAAGTTCTGCTTATAGCAGAAAAGCAAAAGGCGGAGCAGCATCAACTAGTACAAGCAGTAGCACGAGTAGTACTTCATCAACACCATGATAAAAACTAGATTAAGAAAGGAGGCAAATAGTATGAAAAAATATTTTAGTTCAAGAATAATTTGTATAATATTAGCATTTAGCATGCTATTTGCCAATATTAGCTTTGTTTTCGCAACTGGTGGTGAACCGGTTTGGAAAAGTTCAGCAGATGATGGTGAAATAATTAATGCGTTGATGGAAAAAGCAGTATACAGTAGTGTAAAGAAAACAGATAGGCCGGAATATGGAAGTGACACAGGCCAAGAATTAGATTTTCCAATTATTATGATAACAGATGAGATGATTGAAGCGGTAAAAGAAGAAACAGGATATAAGGGAAATATTTATATTCGTAACGGTCAGATTTTTATGGTAGAAGGCGATGGAGGTTTTAAAGTTACTGATAAAGGTGTTACAAGTAGTCAACCAGGAAAAGTAAGAGAATATACGATTAGTTTAGGTAGTAGTTCGGAGAATTACTTAGAAGCAGATTCAGACGACAATGAAACAGGTGAAGATTACCAAGATGTAATATGGGGTAATCCCGAACTAGAAATAACAGAAGAAGATGGAAGGACAGCATATAGTGCTGCAACAGGAAAAGAATATGATGCTGATGGCGAACAAGGTATGTATATGATTACTTTTGCCGGTGCCGCTTTGAGAGATTATAACAAAGTGACAGATGATGAACGTACAAAATGGGGAAATACAGTATCACTTTCTAAACCTGATAATGGTGGAACTTTTTCTGTTAGTGATTCAAATGGTAACGAGGTTGTATGCAAGCAGGTTGTTGTTGGAAAGGATGGCAAAACTGGTTTTGGTGACTATTCTGGTTCGTTAGAAAATGTAATACCTAAATTGGCACCAAGAGAACGTACAGATTTTAAAATAAAACCTAGTGATGAGGAAGGGAGTAGAAGAATACCATTCAAATGCGCAAATGGTGGAACTTATGTAATTAAATTATTTAATAAAGAGGGAAGACCGATTACAAATTTTAAAGTGTATGATTCAGACGGTAATGAAATAAGTATTGAAACAGCTGTAGACGGAGCTTATGCATCAGGATTGCTTCCAAATGGACAGTACTATATTGAAGTACAGGATGGAGCTGAATATACGGTAAATGTTGAATGCGTTACTGCAAATAGTGAGGAACTTCCATATACCAGAATTAATAATGATAGGATTAAAGAAGATGTAAAGACATATAACAACACATACGTTGTTGAAGAAGCCGAATGGTATGAAAAATTATTATCATTTTTTATTCTTTCAATTGGTGAAGGATTAAAATGGTTAATTTCTTTGATAATTCCAGGAAAACTTTCGATTGATGCTATAATTTTTGATAGATATCCAGCAACCACACTTACTCTTTTTAGTGCTGATAATCATTATTATGAAGAAGGAAACGAAAGTTTTGTTAATCCACTATTTCAGGGAGAAAATGGCGGAGCAGCAGAAGGTTTGAATAAAATATTTGGTGAGTTTCAAAAGATTGCAGCGACTATATATGTTGTTATTTTAGTATATATGGGAATTAGAGTTTTACTTATTTCTACAGCAGATAAAAAAGCCAAATTCAAACAACTTTTGGTAGATTGGGTAAAAGGTGTTGCTATTTTATTTTTATTTCCATATGTTATAAGGTATGCAATATTATTGAATCACGGAATTGTTAACTATATATATCAAAATGCTGGAGAAACACTAACTAATAATTCACCAGGTATAGAGCATAATGATGGTGAAATGAGTAGCCAACCAGGACCTGAAGATATAAATGTCAAGGCTGATGGTAATTACATGGAAAAGATGCATAAGAATGCTTGGAAAACGCTTAGAATCTCGTATGCTATTTGTTGGTTTATTATGCTAGTTCAAATGATACAGTTTTTAGTTGTATATATGATGCGTCTTATAAAGATAGTATTTTTAATAGCAATTTTCCCATTGATTACTATATCTTACGCCATAGATAAGATTGGAGATGGAAAATCTCAAGCATTTGACCATTGGTGCAAAGAATTTCTTTTGGAGGTTTTCGTGCAAACGTTCCATGCAATTAATTATGCAGTGGTAATGGGAATTGTATTTAAGTTTGCACCAACTAACTGGTTTTTAGCTATTATTGGTATCACTTATGTTTCTAAAGGTTCTGATTTAATAAGAGGTTTATTTGCTCAAATGAAAGGTGGCGGAGCTGGAGGCCCTATGAGTCCTGCTAAGTCTTTAATTAAAGCAAAAGTTTTGATGGGTGGAATTAGAACTTTAGGTAAAGTTGGTAAAGGAATTATTGCACCTGTTGGTAAAGGCATGAATTTGATGGGACAAGGCTATCAAAAAGTTTTGGATTTTGATTTGGCTCGTTCACAAAACGATTTGGCAGACTATAATAGAAGAACTGGAAAAACAAAAACAATTGCGGAGCTTACTCAAGAGTCACCACATGTTACTGTTAAACTTAATCAAAAAGAGATACAAACTTATGTTGAAAAGCTTGATGATCCTGATGCGGATTACAGAGAGATAGCATCTAAGCTTTCCCGCTTAGAAGATCCTGAAAAACAGATAAACAGTGTGATTGATGGCATGAATTTGACAGACCAACAAAAGGATCAACTACGTGATAGAGTTCAAAATGTATTAAATGCAGGTAGAGCTGGACTTATTTTAACCACTCACAGACATAGGAGTACCAATGTAGAAATACAACAAACTGTAGATTTTTGTATGAGAAATCTGACAAATCCAGACTTTGATAGAACATTGAAAGAATTCGGTTTGAATTATAGAAAGAGTTTAAGCGATATTGCAGCTTCACATAGTATAACTTTGGATAATGCCAGAAGAAATGAAAGATTAGCTAGAGAATCTTCATTAACTCCACCTTCAACTATGTCTGAAAAAATTAAATATGCAACACACGCAACACTACATGCTTATGAAGGTGAATACAACTTGGATGAGTTAAATGAAAATGCGGAATTTTTAAGAGAAACATATTCGTCTGGAACTGATGAGGAGAAGAAATTAATAGAAGACGAATTTAAGGATTCTAATTTCTCGTTTGAACAGTTTAGAACTAACTTAGCAGTTCAAACGCTTAATTACTCTGATACTTTAGATACGAAAAACAGGCAAGCTACTGTAGATAAGGCAATAGGTTTAGTAAAAGTAAGAGCACAAGATAAAGCGGCTCAATACGCAGATATACTTTCAGGACTAGAAACGACTGTGAAGATTGAAGACTTAAAGAAGGGTTATATACCAATGGTTAAGCATAAAGATTATGTCAATTATGAGAGGCAAGAATTATTGACTAATATAGCTCAAAGAACTGAAAATGGTGAAGTTGATTTTGGACCAGAATTAGATGAGCAAAGAGAACAATATGCAAATGAGTCAATACGTCAAGGTATTACAGATATGGCTTTAGGTGGGGCTCAGACGGTTGCAGGTGCAGCTACTGGCGCATTAAGAGGTATGGCCGCTGTTGGAACAACAGCTATAGGTGTTGGTGTATCAGCTTCTGCTGATACAAAGGGTGGAAATCCTCTTGCAAATATGGCTGTGATAGTTCCAGAGACAATGTCTGCAACAGATAGTGTTGTGAATACAGCGTTTGATGCGATGGGCTATGCACCAAGAAAGATAGGAGGAGCCTTATTGGAAGGCCATGATAAGTCTAGAAAGATAAATGCAGCGGCGCATAAGAAGAATGAAGAAGAAATAATATCTAGACAGTCAGCAAAATATGTAGAGGATATTATAGCGCAAAAAGAAGCACAACGTGACGAGCTATATAGGGGCCTTAAAATATATAACAGTAAGAAAAAATAAGTAATGAAGGGAGGCAAGTAATATTATGAAGAAAAGGTTTTCAAAAGTTTTAGCTGGAATAATGGCATTTATGATGTTATTTGCCAGTGTGGCTTTTGCAGAGGAGAAGGTTAAACAGTTGGATTTGGTTGATAAGTCTAATAATGAAACTAAAAACTTTTCGATAACTCGAGAGGATTGCCAAGGTCCTATAGAAGGATATGACAAAGATGGGAAAAAGATAACATATTATAAATTCACTTTTAAGCCGTACAATGACGAATTTTATGACCTTGCTACTGTAAGTGGAAAGGCATATAATGCTAATAATAAAACTCCTGTATATAACGAGGATGGAACAGTTCGATACTATACTGGTGCATTGAATGTGTATTTGCAAAATGGTTCTGAAACATTACCAGGAAGCGTCGAAAAATATAATCCGGATGTAAGTGATGAGCCATTAGGAACTTTTGATTTGAATTCTGAACAAGTTTATTGTTCATATTTTACCGAAGAACAATTTGGTTCTGATGGAACAATTGAATATGAATATATGATTGACACAAGTATAGTGAGAGATACAGAAACAGGCGGATATAAAGCATCAATAGAGGAATACGACAAGAATACAAAAAATAATGAGAAGACTACTTTTGGAGCGATAGAAGAGGCGTTGGCCATGTTTTGTGTGCTTGTTGGCAAAACAGCTAACTGGATGCTGGGTGTTGCATTAAATAAAACGCTAACGATAGATGATATTGTTTTCAATACTTATGATGAAATTAGACTTGATTATTTCAATTTTGGATTGAAGGGAAATACTGTAACATCTAATTCTAGATTGATTAATGCTTTAAAAACACCTATTAATAAATGTTACAATGTTTTCACCCAGATTGCTATAATTGGGTATATGATTGTGTTAGTGTATATTGGAATTCAGCTTCTTTTGAATTCTACTTCGGCAGACAAAAAAGCTTCTGCTAAAAATGCTTTGGTTTACTGGGTTACGGGTATTGTAATATTGTTTTTCTACCCTTATGCTATGAAATATATAATTTTGGCAGAAGATGCTTTTGTAAGAGATATTGGACGAGAAAGTCAAAGTCCAGCTTCAAAACAACTTTTTCAAGATGGTGCTAATTATGAAATGATAGCAGACATGGATACAGCTATAACATATGATGCAAGTGATAAAGATTATATGTCTCGTATTGGATATGAAGCTCAACAAACTCAAAGTTTAACTTTGTCGTTAGCTTATTTGATTCTTACGTGGCAACTTATCATGTTGGTTGTGTATTATTATAAGCGAGCATTTACTGTAGCCTTTTTAATTATGGTTTTCCCTCTTGTCGCACTTACGTATATTTTCGATAAATTGAATGATGGTAAGTCTCAAGCTTTGTCTGCTTGGACAAGAGAATTTGTCATAGATGTTGTTATACAAATTTTCCATGCTGTTGTTTACGTTTTCGTTGCTAATACGATTTATGCAACAATAGATTCAGGCCATATGGATACTATTTTGATAATGATAGCTGTAACCTTCATGTTTGAAGGCGAAAATATAATGAAACAAATTTTTGGTGGCGGTAAGACAGTATCTACAGGAAGTGCTGCCAAGAGTGGAGCTAAAATTGCAGCTCTTGCAGGATTAGGAGTTAGGACCGCTGTCCAAACAGCTAAAGTAGGTTTTAAGGGATTAAATGGAATCAGAAATGCAGCGATGGTACCTTTTGATATGTTTAGACCTGATAAAGATAAGAGGTTATCTTTAAATGATTCTTTAATGAGACGTTCTGCCGGATATAGAAATCTTAGAAATAATTGGGATTTAATGGACGGCGGATTTTGGAGACTTGCTGAAAATGGGGCCAGAAATAGACGAATTGCTCAAATACTTCCAGCAAATGGAAATATAACAAAAAACATTAATGATACGGCAGAGGCAATAGAGGAGTTTAATAATGGTCCTACAAGAAGGGATACAGCAGATGGTTTATATAAACTGCTAGAACTAATGAAGAAAAGGAATTCTCCTAATGGTATGACTGACCAAGAAAAGCGACAGTTTGATGCAATGTTACAAGCTTCAAATATTTCGCCTGATCAACTTGAAAACATTCAAAAAGGAATGATTGCTGCATCTGTTGCTGCAGGTTCTTCGTCTAAGCCTGATTATAAGCGAATATCGCGAAATTTGAGATTGAATGTTGAGTATTCTTTCTCAAATCTTAGTGGTAGCGAAAGAACTAGAATGACAAATAGGGTTCATGCAGCTCTTATGTATAATCTAAAGAATGGTTATGTAGATCATGATGCTATTGAAGACAGCATAAAGGACAATTGGGAGCAAAAGAGAGAAAATACATATCGATTTGCAAAGAATATTAAATTTAGGCCAATGAAAAGGAGTCAACACGATAATTTAGAGACGGTCAAGAAGATGCAAAAGACTTCACAAAAATATCAAAGGCAACTTGCTTCAAAGATTGTGGGTTACAATAATTTGTCTTATAGTGAGAAAAAGAAAATTATGGAAGTTGGAAATGCTCTTTCTTACATAAAATTAACAGAGGCTGAACAGCTAGATAAGTTAAGAGACCATTTCGACTCATTAAATCAAGATTTTGGCGTAAATCAACAAATTGTTGAAGAATTTATTAGAAGCCATGTTAATTTAAATGATGTTCAAGACACCATAAATAATGGAGGTTCTTCGGTTAGAGGTGCTAAGCTTGTTCAAACTAGAAAAGAAGGTTTGAAGAAACAGTTTATGACAAAATATAAAAACAAATTGCCTGCAGATTTTGATGATAAGCAACTTGATCAAATGGCTGAGGATTATGCAAAATTAGAATTACTTAATTCAGGAGAAATATCTGCTGTTGAAGCGGCTGAGTCAGCTCAAAGGATTAACTTGAATGATGAAAACTCTAAGAGACTTTTAAAGATTGCAAATCTTGATTCGGAGATTGATTCACTAAAATATTTGATTTCAAAAGCATTGCTTGAAAGTAATCAGCCTGACGCTAGTAAGTTAACTAAAGCTGAAAAAGTTAGATATGATAAGAGTGTGTCTTGGGCTAGAGATACTGTAGATACAATGGAGAATACATCTGTTAATCCTGCTGAAAAAGACCCTGTAACAAGTATTTATGACATTATAGATGCTGCTAAGAAAAGAAACGGAGGAGTTGTTGGTAGTATAGACTATCTTTATAACAATTCTGGTTCAGATGGAATGTTAGATTCAAAAGTTGATGCTACTGTTGAAGCTGGTAAGGCTTTAGGCAAAAAGATTCTTGGCGGCGACGCTGCAGAATTGTGGGATGAGGCTAGTTTCTTGGCAAATGGTGATGTTGAGGATCAAGATACTGTCTTGGGTTACACTGCTGCAGAGCTTATGAGAATGCAAAATATTGATGCTGCGCACAATGCTAAAGAAACGATGGGGCTTGTTGGAGATATAACGGTTAAACCTTTTACCACATTTTTAGGTGGCGTTATAGGTGTGGCACTTACAGATGACGGTATGCCTCTTGGTGAAGGTGTTACAGGTATGATTGCTGGTGCTACGGCAGGGGATAAGATAAATGAAACAGTTTCAAATTTAGTGACGCGTGATGCTAAACTTCAAGCTGAAAAGAAGGAGATTATGAGTCAAGTAGATAAGCGTCTAAAGAAAGAGGAAAAAGACCGTCTTAAGGCTAGACAGGCTTTCGCAGACGCAGCAGCTTCAGCAAGTGCTAGCGATAATCTTATAAAAATCAATTATGTTTCTGCAAATTATTACGAAAATGCAAGTGGTGATCCACATGTAACACTAAAAGTAATAGCAGATAATGCAACATGGATGTGTGTTGGTGAGCCTAGAAATTTGAGTTCTTGGTTTACTTATGTTGAAGATTACGACTACGCACTTGTAAATCCTAAAGCAATGTATTTATATATTCGTCTTAAAGATAATTCTGGAAATATTGTTGATTATACTGCAAAGCTTAACAATCCAAATGCATAGTAATTTATATATAGAGTATATTAGTTGGTTTACTAATTGATATACTCTATATTTTTTGTCGACAAATTTAAGATATTATGTTAAAATGTTTTAGCGAGGTGAGATAATGGAAAATGATTTGAGTAAAATTGCTTTGATGTCTGGAAAGCTTTCGGGCACTAAAACTTTTGAGAGTACTTTAGATGAGAAAGAGTCGCTTGATGATGTTGAAACTTTTTTTAAGAATTTTATACATCTTAAGATTATGTTTGGCACAGATAATGAAGTTGTTTATATAAATGACGATCAAGATTTTTTGGAGCATGTGGGTGATATTGAAAAAAGTGAATATATAAGTATTTATCCAAATGAGTCATTTTCTAGGATTTATATAACGACGGATAGTCAAAAGACTTATGTTATAAGGATTAATAAAGTAAGTAGTATTATTATTGCTAAATTTATTTCTAAGGAGATGCCGATTAAATTTTCTCTTAATTCTTTTAATTTTATTAAATGGTGTGTATCGCAAAAGATTGATATGAGAAATATTTATGATATTCCTACTTATATTAAGATTTTAACGAATGAGGTTGATCCGTTTAAAAGTATTGAAGATTATATTTATGAATATACAAGTCATAAGCTTTCGGACGATGACAACGAAGGCAATAGCATTATCATAGGAAACTTTATTTACGGTTTTGGCAAGTTTTTAAATGCGTATGCTATTAAGTTTGGCATTGATGCTGTTTGTAGGCTTATAAATGAAAATAGTTATTATGAGGCTATTATGAATAAGGATACTGAAAACTGCGTTATTAAGTTTTCTTATTCAAATCTGAAACAGGCTATAAGTGAAGTTGTAGTGAGTAATGAAGAAAAGTTTAAGGATAGGGCTTACATTGTTTCGCCTCTTGGTAGAATTGCGATTAAGTTTGGTCATAATACAAAAAAGCTTAT
>ULVD01049124.1_pt1 | contig 10752 bp, 12 predicted proteins | sample 1959101 | NCBI WGS metagenome assembly ULVD01 (sample SAMEA4835777, study PRJEB28245) | human gut metagenome | biome: gut microbiome; material: fecal sample | place: Denmark | collected 2008
TTGACAACTTTCAGGTGAAATTGTTTTGAAAACTGTGAAAGCTCAAGATTGGCGGGGCGCAATGTGAAACCTTGGATATTTTTTAATTTTGATTTGACATTTTGAAAATTTGTTATATCACAAGTTACAAAACTTTTGTCGCCACATTGAGTTGTAGTTGTCCCCATTGGTGAACTTTGTGTCGTAAATGTTACGAACGTAACTTGTCCATCGATGTTTGAAAAATCAACATCCAAAAAAGATACACAAAAACCCAAAATAAAAAAGACACATACAAGAGCAAATATTTTTTTCATAAAAACATTATTGCCAAAAAATATGTGTCATAATCATTTTAATTTTTGATTATTTTTTGAAGTTATCAACAAAAAAAAAGCCTTTCGGCTTTTTTTTAATTTTTTGTATAAGTTGCACTTGCTGGATATGCGTCATAAACATAAAGATTATAATTGCCAGCGTCGGCGCCTGAAAGTTTTACAACTTCATTTTCGCCCTTTACATAATCTTTTTTATCGATAACAAGTTTTATTTCGGCACCCGTTGGCCAATCAAATGTCTTTTCAACTTGAAGAAATACTTTCTCCCCTTCAATAACTCCAAAAACATTCTCGCCAAGTGCTATCAAACTGAATCCGTCATCCAGGTCGCTGATTTTTAATTTCCTGTTTTTTGTACCGTCAAGAACAATTGTTTTTCTAGTTCTTATAACTTTGAAAGTGCTTGCATCAAATTTATAATTATCTAGAACCGATTTGTCACTTTTGGTTGTAAAAATTTCAACACCAGAAGATTCTGTTCCTACATTTTTGTCTGCAAATGTAATTTTGACCTTAATGCTATCGCTGGTTAAACTGTTATTCTCACCCTTAAAAACGTAATCCTCATGTATTTCTGTCCCATTATAATAAGGATTGACAATATCCTTCAAAACTTCATTCAGATTGATTTTTTCAATCGTATATTCAACAACTTTGGAAGCAGCTTTGTAAGATGAGTTTGCTTGAACAAGAATTTTTACAAGATAAGTTCCTGCAAATTTAGGGGCATCTGCAGTGAATGCGTTTTCTGTATCTTTCAACTTGTATGAAACTGAAGCTTTTCCATACGTAACAGAGAAGTCTTCATTTTGAACAAGAGCCTGAATCTTTCCGTTATAAGTTTTTGAAATTTTATTTTCACATGTAACAATATTTTCATCAAAAGTTCTTTCATATCCACAAGTATCACATATTGGGTCAGTATCGCTTGAATAATCATGTTTTTTGTATTCACTTTTTTCTGTGCATTCTTCACCACTGCAAGCATGCCAGTGATATTCAGTATCACGAGTCCACTCGCTTGAAAAAGAATGCTTATGTCCACCACATGCGGTAAAGATAAACATTGCTGATAACATTAAGCAAAAAGTTGTAACTATCGAAAATATCACTTTGTTTTTGTTCTTGTTTTTCTTCATTCTTACTTCCCCTTTTTCTAGGTTTAGTTTATCATATATTTTTTACGGTGGCAAATAAAAATAAGGTGTGTTTATTTTGCAATCAAAGTTATATCAACAAATATTCAAAAGTCCGATTCCATAAATCATATTTACAAGCGGAGAACAACTATACACCAAAGGAGCAATGTTCATCACTTTGCAAACGTCATCAAGCTGCAATTCACTTTTGTCTGCTGGAAGAGAAAAATTTGATAATTGATTTTCAAAATTTTCACATAGTGCAAGACATTGATTTTTTATTGCATTGATTTTTTTGTAGACTGAATTGTCAAACATGGATTTGAGTGGTGTGAAATTGACACTTTTTTTGTTTATGTTCAAACTGGAAAGATTTTGGTCAATGACATCAAAATTTGGCAAAGAGAACTTGTAAATATTTTTTATTTCAAAAGTTTGCTTGTAAAGATTTGCAAGTATTTTGCTTGCCAAAAGGCACAATGTTCCAAATGGCAAATTACTTTTTGTCTTCAAGCAAAAAGCAAAATCAAAAACATTTATACTGTCCATATCTTCGGTAGCTTTAGCAAGTTCAATCAAAATATCCATCAAAACCAATTTGCTGTCATCTGTGTCACTTTGCAAATACTCATAGTTATCTTTAAATTTGCAAAGTTGCAATTTCAAATTTGTCAAATCTCTTTTGTTGTTGTAAAACAAATTGTCAAACTGACAAGAAAACAGTGCTTCATAAAGTGACAAAACAAGTTTTTGTCCATTTATAACTTGCTTTCGGTCTGCCTTTGAAATAATATTTTCGTCAACCAATATTTTGTATGCTTGATTTGTGCGAATTTTTTTGTAGACGTTTTCTTCTTGGCAAAAGGAGTCAAGAGTAAAATATCCAAAATTTGAAGGCATTGACGGAATCAAAATAAAATCCAAATCCAACGTTGTTGCGACTATTTTTGCAATATCGCATATACTTGCACCACCTAATGCCACAACAAGTGCACAATCTTTTGCACACGAAATTGCATCCTGAACGTTTTGTTTGGTGCATTGTGATGGCAACAACTTCAAAACAAATTCACAATCTGCAAGTGCCAACTGATTTGTGACAAGTGCACCAAAGTTTTGATATGCCGTCTTGCTTGCCAAAAACAATATTTTTTTTGCTTCGGTCTGAGAAATAATTGTTGACAGACTTTCCACTGCTCTTTTTTTGTATAAAATATTTTGATAACTTTCCATTTGTCCCTCACTGGCATAATTGTAACAAAAAACAAATGGCGAAATGTGTACTTTTTTTGTTAAGTATTGTACTTTTTTTGTATAAACATTTTAATTGTACAAAAACTATTTGTATGAAAAAATTAAAAATTTTTGTTATTTTTGCGATTTTTTGTGCAATTTTGTTTGAATTTGCAAACTTTTCAAACATATGTGCAAATCACTCACAAAATTTTGCTTTTGCATTCGGCAGCAAAATCCAAACGCCAAATCAAGAATTTGAATATACTTATGACGTACATCATTTGTTTACGCATTGTTTGCTTGCCTATCCTTCTGTGGCTTTTTCAAAGTCAAACAGTATGTCAAAACATTTTGCAAACGATTGTATTACCCCAAATGAATTTGAAAGTATTTTGCAGCAACTTTACAAAAACAATTTTGTGCTTGTTGATATAAACAAAACTTTTACAAGTCAAAATGGCGACGGACAAAAACAAAAAGTCAAAGTACCTGTCGGCAAAAAAGCGCTTATACTTTCGTTTGACGATGTTGTTTATGACCAAAGAAAAATGTCAAAAGGAATGGTTGACAAAATAATTTTGGACAACGGCAATATTGCGACACAAACTTTTGTAAATGGAAAGAATGAAATATCTACTTCAAACGAATTTGTAACCATACTTGAAAATTTTGTAAGAAAATATCCAGATTTTTCACCGTTTGGTGCAAAAGGTACAATTTGTCTTACCGGCTTTGATGGAATTTTGGGTTATCGCACAAGTTCAAAAAACACTGTTAACCGTGAAAGTGAAATACAAAATGCAAAACAAGTCGTAAAAAAACTCAAACAAGATGGTTGGAATTTTGCCTGTCATAGTTATGGACATTATCACATGAAAAAAATATCCGAAAAAAAGTTTGAACAAGAAATCAAACTTTGGCAGAATGAAGTTGAACCCATCATTGGAAAAACAAAAGTTTATGTTTATCCTTATGGTGAATGGGAAATTGCAACTGACGGAAAAATTTCACAAAAACATCAAATGCTGAAAGATGCTGGTTTTTGTTTGTTTTGCGGGGTTGGAATGCAAAAGTTTTATTCGTATCTTCCTTTTGACAAAAATATAAGTCCAAAAGTTTTGTTTATGGACAGAATATGTGTGGACGGATACACGATTTGCAATCAACAAAAAAAATTGGCACCATATTTTGATGCCAATCTTATAAAGGATAAATTGCGTAGTTTGATTTGATTATTTTGTGTAAAACCAATTTTTGCCGTAACTTATGCTTACAGGCAAATGCACTTTCAAGTCAACTACATTTTCCATACAATCTTTCAAAATATTTTCACATTCTTCAATTTCTTGTGATGGAACATCCAAAATAAGTTCATCGTGAACCTGCAAAATAAGTTTTGCTTTAAGGTTATGTTCTTTTAACTTGTCATAAACCCTTATCATTGCAATTTTGATAATATCCGAAGCGGTTCCTTGAAGTGGAGCATTGATTGCAATTCTTTCACCAAATTGTCTGGTGCCAAAATTTGTTGCGTTGATTTCGGGGATACGTCTTATGCGTCCAAATTTTGTCCTTGTAAATCCGTTTTGTTTTGCATATTCGATAAGTCGTTGTTGATAAACTTTTACGCTTGGATAAGATGCAAAATATTTTTGCATATATTCTTTTGCGTTTGCGATTGGAATTCCAAGACCTTTTGCAAGTCCAAAATCACTTATGCCGTAAACTATTCCAAAATTTACACTTTTTGCGTCACGACGCATTTGACTTGTAACCAAAAGCGGTGGCACGCCAAATATTTCGCTTGCAGTTTTGGTGTGAATGTCGATATTGTTTACAAATGCACCAATCATATTTTGGTCTTCGGAAAAGTTCGCCAAAAGCCTTAGTTCAATTTGATTGTAATCTGCGGACATAATTACGCCGTCAGAAAATCTTGAAATAAATATCTTTCGGATGTTTTTTCCGTCTTCATCACGGATTGGAATATTTTGCAAGTTGGGATCGCTTGAAGAAAGTCTGCCTGTTGCTGTCAATGTTTGATTGAACACCGTGTTGATAATCTCGCCTTTTCTTTCCAAAATTTCCTTGTAAGGCATTATATAAGTCGAATACATTTTGAAATATCTTCGATAATCAATAAGTGTTTGGACAATTGGATGCTCACCCAAAATTTCATTGAGCACTTCGATGCTTGTTGAACGTTTTTTTCCTGGGCATTTTATGCCAAGTTTGTCAAACAGAATATATGCGATTTGCATTGGCGAATTCAAATTGAATTTTTCACCTGCCATCTGATAAAGTTGATTTTTTGTCTGTTCAATCTTTTCTTCGTATTCTTTTTTCAAAACATCAAGTTCGTTTGCGTCAATTTTGAAACCACTCTTTTCCATGTCGTACAAAACAAAAGTGAGTGGAAGTTCGATTTTGTTGTACAAATCTTCAAGTTTGTATTGTTTGAGCAAATCTTTTATTTCGTTTTGTTTTTCAACAAAGTTTCCTATAGAAAAATTGTGATATTCACTTTTTGTGCCTGCCCATATCAAATAACTGGCGATTGCACAATCAAAAATATTGTTTTTTGATATACTTATATTGTTTTGTTCCAAAATGGAAAGTTGAGATTTCAAATCAAAAGTTATTTTTTGTATTTGTTCATCTTCAAAAAATGTTTTAAACATTTCAAGGCATACAGTCTTGTCAAGTTCTTCGCCAAGCGAATAAGTTTGTTTGTCAAAAGCAAAAGTTGGTGTCGGTTGCAAAGAAAAGCCAAATTGTTTGCTTGTTTGAATTTGGTTTGCAAAATTGTCAAGGTCTTGAATGGAGTTTAAAAGATTTGGAGTTTCTTCATTTTCGGATTTGTCATGTTTTATATATTGTTCATAACGTTTGAGTGCTGACCAAAATTCCATATCTTCCATAAAATCGCGAAGTTTGGGCTGAAAAGAAAAGTGAAATTCTGCATCTGCAAAATCAAAATCAATATCGCAATCGGTTTTGATGCGCGCAAGAGTTTGACTCAAATACGCCAAATCTTTGCCTGCTTCAAGTTTTGCCTTTGCACTTGGTTTTATTTCGTTTATATGTTCATATATATTGTTCAATGTTCCATATTGGTTTAACAGACTGTTTGCTGTTGTTTTTCCAATGCCAGGAACACCGGGGATATTGTCGGACTTGTCACCCATAAGTGCTTTGTAGTCGACAATTTGGTCTGCACGCATTCCGCATTTTTCAATCATGTTATCTTTTGTATAATACATCGTATCGGTTATGCCGACCCTTGTAAAAAGCACGGTTGTGTTGTCATCAACAAGTTGCAATTCATCACGGTCACCGGTCAAAATCACAACTTCGCCATCAAATCTTTTTGCCAAAGTACCAATGATATCATCACCCTCGACACCTTGTTTCCAAATCCATTTTATGTCCATGTTGTCAAGCAGAGTTTTGGACAAATCAAGTTGTGCAAGCAGTTCGGGTGGAGTTTCACGCCGTGTAGCTTTATAGTCGGAATAAAGCTCATTTCGGAATGTTTTGCGTGAATAGTCGAATGCAACCACAACGTGAGTGGGTTTTTGAAGTTCAAACAACTTCAAAAGCATATTTGAAAAGCCAAAAACCGCGCCAGTGTGCTCACCATTTTTGTTTGTAAAAAATGGCAAAGCATAAAAAGCACGGTTTACAAGACTGTTTCCATCAATCAATATTAACTTGTTCATATTCTTCTTTCTTTTAAAAATTTTAAGCGCCAAAAACTTTTGTTATCAAGTCAGGAAAGCAAAATGCGACAATACCCACCGCAACAATAAGCAAAACCAAAACGGTCATAATCACTTTCAGACCCTTGCCCCAAAAGTACACAAGTGTCCAACTTGCAAGTAATATCATTGCACCGAAATTGTTGACATAATCAAGCATTTTCATAACATCTGCTGAAAAATTCAAGAATGGATGTATTGCGTGAATTTGCATCCCCACAATAGTTGCCATCGTAAGTAACGACAAAAGTCCAAGGACCATGTACAAAAACTTTTTCATTTAATTCCCTTTAATTTTGCAAACTTGCAACAATTTTGCAAATATCTTCAACTGTGTGAAGTTCTTTTGCTTGTTCGTCGGAAAGTGAAATAGAAAATTCTTCTTCCAACGTCATAAGCATTTCAACAACGTCCAATGAGTCAGCGCCCAAATCTTCGACAATCAAGGCATCCATTGTAACTTTTTCTTTTGCAAGGTTGAGTTGATTTGCAATCAATGTTTGAATTTTTTGTTCAAGTTCTTTCTGTTCCATAATAATTCCTTTTAACGTAATACTTATTTACTTTGACATTGTAACATTTATCCACTTTTTTTTCAAGAAAAAATCAAAATTTTTTGATTGCAATTAAAACTAAAGAAGCCAAATGCAGTTTTGCATTTGGCTTCAAAAGAGAAAATTATGAAGAATAGATTAAATTAAAAAGAAAGTTCTTGCGATTTAACAGTATTTAAAGATTTTACATTAGCAAATTTTTTGCCAACTTCGGCAGTTTTTGTGGCAACTGAAATTTTTGATGCACACACTACTACATCACCTTTGTTTATTCCTGTTCCATATTTTATTGTCGCCATAAGATTTCCTCCGTTTAATCTTGTGCATATTCTAGCATATAATTTGGCATTTGTAAATACCCTTTTTCAAAATTTTTTTAACTTTTTTCAAAGCATCAAACTTTGTCAAATTTCGCCACGGGACTCAAAGGCCTTTGTAAGTGTAACTTCGTCGGCATATTCGATTTCGGTGCCCATCGAAATACCCTGTGCAAGCCTTGTCACTTTTATATCAAGTGGCTTCAAAAGTTTTGCGATATAATGGGCTGTAACATCGCCTTCGACATCGGGATTTGTAGCAATAACAACTTCGCGAACATTTTGTTTTGTCACCCTGTCCACAAGTTCTTTTATGCGGATATCGTTTGGACCTTTGTTGTCAAGTGGGCTTATTGTACCCCCAAGCACATGATAAACACCGTCAAAATCTTTTATACGTTCCATGACGTCAATATCTTTTGCAGATTTGACAACGCATATCAAACTGTTGTCACGATTTTGACAAATAGGACAGATTTCACTGTCGGTAAAGCCACCGCAAATCTTGCAAAAGTGAATATTTTGTTTTGCCACAAGCATATTTTGCGTAAATTCTTCTATTGCATCGTTTGGCTGTTCCAAAACAAAATAGGCGTATCTTTGCGCTGTTTTGTACCCTACACCGGGCAAAGTTTTGAAAGATTCAACCAGTCTTTGCAAACTTTCGTTCTGTTCCATAATTACATTCCAGGAATATTTGGCAATTTTTCTTGCTCAAGTTTTTCAATTTTTTCTTTGGCATCATTGAATGCTGCACAAATCAAATCTTCAAGCATTTCAACGTCGTCTGGGTCAACGATTTGTGGCTTCAAGTTTATTTTTTTTACAGTCTTGTTGCCCATCATAACAACTTCAACCATTCCGCCGCCACTTGTTCCGACAACTTCGGTTTCAGCGATTTCCTTTTTTGCTTGTTCGATATCTTGTTGCATCTTTTGTGCTTGTTTCATAAGTTGTTGGATGTTTGCTCCACCAAAGCCACCCCTAAATCCGTTCATAAAAACTCCTTTGCCCTTATTTTATATTCAAAAATTGCGGGTCGACCAATTTTTGCAATTTTATCAAATCGTTTTGATATTTGTCAATTTGTTTTTCACCCTTGACTATTTTGAGTTCACGCTGGACATCTTGCCACAAAAAAGCGCGTTTTACATAGTCAAAGTTGTTGCCTTCCATAATAAAATTGTATGCATATTCATCATTTGTTTCCACAACAAAATTTTGGTCTTCAAAGCGAACATTGTCAATGTTTGCGCAAACAACGTGCAAAGCACTGAATCCGTTTTGCTTCAAAAAATAAACAACTTTTCCCCAAATGTTGCGTGGATTTGTATCAATGTTACTGCTTGAAATCAGTTTTTTTTTTGAACACCAGTTATTATTTCCAAACTGGCATTTTCCAACAAATTCCTTGGTGAAAGTGCAAATCGCAGTTGAGGTTCAATTGAACCAAAACAACGCATTGCATTTATAAGTTTTTCTTCGCTTGTCTTTTTGGCAAGTTCTTCCATCTTTGTCAAAACTTCGTTTGTTGCAACAACCAAGTCGCCATAGTTTGGACAAGTTTTTATTATAAGAAGGTTTCTTACAAGTACGGACAAATCTTTTATGAGCATCAAAAGGTTTGTACCCTGCATACAAAAATTGTTTATATCAATCAAGCATTCGCCAATGTTTCCGTCAAAAAGGTCACCCAAGTATTTCAAAAGGTTTTCATCATCAGCGCCACCCAAAACACTATTTACCTTTTCGGCTGTGATTGTGTTGTTTGCACAAAAGGCAGAAACACAATCGGCAATCGAAAGCATATCCCTTACACAACCGTCACCAGCATTGGCAATAAGTTTTATTGCTTCGGCATTTGCAGAAATTTTTTCTTTTTCAAAAATATTTGAAAGCAAGTTTGACAAATCGGGTACCGACACCAATTTGAAATCAAACCTTATACATCTTGACAAAATTGTTGCTGGCAACTTGTGAACTTCGGTTGTACCCAAAATAAATACTACGTGTTTGGGTGGTTCTTCCAAAGTTTTCAAAAGTGCATTGAAAGCACTGTCTGTAAGCATGTGAACTTCGTCGATGATGTACACTTTGTATTTCAAATTTACTGGTGCAAATTTTACTCTTTCGCGGATTTCCCGTATTTCGTCAACACGGTTGTTTGATGCGGCGTCGATTTCGATGATATCAACATTGGCATTTTCAACATTTTGACATGCACTGCACTTGCCACAAGGCGAGCCATCCACAGGTTCAAGGCAATTTATTGCTTTTGCAAAAATACGTGCCGTGCTTGTTTTGCCAGTTCCACGACTGCCAGTGAACAAATAGGCGTGCGAAATATTGCCACTTTTCACCTGATTTGAAAGTGTTTTTGTGATATGTTCCTGCCCAATAACTTGATCAAACGTCTTTGGGCGATACTTGTTGTAAAGTGCTTCTTGTGCCATATTTTTAACCTTTGTTATTATAATAAAAAACAAAACTTAAAGTCAATTTTTTTTGCGGTTTTGTTTTTGCCATTTGAACAAAAAAAATCATATACTTTTATATGAAAAAAAATTGTAGCCCCGAAGAACTTACAATTCTTTGTACACTTGTCGCCGCCGAAATTTCAAAAGACCGCGACATCGACGAGATTTGCAAAATCAAAAATGCACTTTCACAAATCGTGTGTTCGCTTTCAACCATTATCACCGAAAGAATAGCAAACAAAAAACGCTAAGTTATGCCACTTTGTTTTTTGCCATCTGTGCAAGCAAACTTTTTTTGAAAAACAAAAACACCAAACCGCTTGCAAGACAAACAAGCACATATGCGATTGAAAACTGACTTTCAAGAAGCATATTTATGTTTCCATATTTGATAAGTTCAAAAATTATATTTCCAAAAACAAAGCCAAAGAATGAAGAAATTATAACTGAAAAACCGTCTTTTGAAAACAGTGCCAATGCAAAGCCAAGCGCACTCATAACCGCAAACAACACCCCATTTGGTACAAATTCAAATTCGACAAATACAAGCCTTAACAAAAGACATACAAAACCACTTATCAAAAGGTCAACAAAAACAGTAGCCGACCTTACGCGAAAAGCCAAAATCAAACAAAACAATGCTGGAAGCAAAAAGCCACTTATAGAAAAAGATACGTCTTTGATTTTCAAATTTGGCACGTAAAGCCCACCAATCAAAAGTCCCAAACAAATCAAGATAAACAATTTGCCAAGACCAAATTTTTTGTAAACGCTTTCGCCCACACCAAACAAAGTCAATATAAAAAGTGAACCCAATACAATCAAATTGATATTCATTTGCTTATTCCTTTTTTCTTAGGATAAACAATATTTTTGTTTTTATGTATTGGTTTCACTTTGTTTTTTTGTTTCATGCAAATTTTTTGTTCATATCTTTTTTGTTTTCAGATT
>ULVD01013499.1_pt1 | contig 10747 bp, 8 predicted proteins | sample 1959101 | NCBI WGS metagenome assembly ULVD01 (sample SAMEA4835777, study PRJEB28245) | human gut metagenome | biome: gut microbiome; material: fecal sample | place: Denmark | collected 2008
CAGACCGTCCTTATCGTGGGAACGGTAGGGGGTAAAGACCTCCTCCAGCTGCTCCGGCGGGATGCCCCGTCCCTCATCAAGGATGGTGAGGATGGCCTGATCCCCGGCCACACTGCCCCGCACCGTTACTGGAGCCGTTGCGTCATCAGCGGCGTCCAGGCCATTGCAGATGAGATGCAGAATAGCCCGCATAAGCATTTCGGCATCTCCCCGCACCATGTCATTCTCCTCCGGGAGATCGTAGCACAGGGTACGGCCATTGGCGCCCAGCAGCAGCCGGGGGCTCTCCAGGCACTCCTGCAGCTGCTGCCACAGCGGGAACACCGCGGCATTGGGGGGCAGTTCATAGCATTCCACCGTGCTCAGGCTATCGGCCAGGCGCAGCAGGCGGTAGCCATCCCGCAGCAGCACCTCCAGCTCCTGCCGCAGGTAGGGGGTCAGCATTTCCTCGTGGGCGGCGATGGCCCGGATGCGGGTGAACAGATCGGTAAGGGGGCGGCGCATGGCTGCGGAAAGCGCCAGGGTATCCTGCGGGGTAAGATCCAGCTGATCCTGTGCCATGGGGCCGCCCTCCTTTTTTCGACAAATTTCGACAACATCATCTTACCATAAATTAACGGCGCTGTCACTCCTTTTTTAGCAAATGGAGCAAATCTCTACTATTATTTCCGTTATGGGGCCCGCAAACAGGCCAAAAACCAAATAATCGTTGCCAAAAGGGGAATAATTTGTTATACTTCCGGGGGAAAAGCACTTGCAGTTTGCAAAAGAATGTTATAAAATAAACAATGTAAGGCATAACCCCCTAAAAAAACTATAAGGAGAGATTTTTTATGGCAATCAAGATCGGTATCAACGGATTTGGCCGTATCGGCAGACTGGTATTCCGCGCCGCCATGGAGCAGCCGGAGAAGTACGAGGTGGTTGCGATCAACGATCCCGCCATCAACCGCGACTACATGGTTTACATGACCAAGTACGATACCATTCATGGCCGCTTTCATGGCACTGTGGAGATCAAGGACGAGAAGTTCACCGTCAACGGCAAGGCCATTGAGGTCTTTGACCTGATGAACCCCGCTGAGATCCCGTGGGGCAAGGTAGGCGCTGACTATGTAGTGGAATCCACCGGCGTATTTACCACCACCGAAAAGTGCAAGGCCCACCTGGAAGGCGGCGCCAAGAAGGTCATCATCTCCGCCCCCGCCAAGGATGCTGAGACCCCCACCTTCGTTATGGGCGTAAACCAGAATACCTACACCAAGGATATGAAGGTCGTTTCCAACGCCAGCTGCACCACAAACTGCCTGGCTCCTCTGGCCAAGGTCATCAACGACAACTTCGGCATCGTTGAGGGCCTGATGACCACCGTACACTCCACCACCGGCACCCAGAAGACCGTAGACGGCGCTTCCAAGAAGGATTGGCGCGGCGGCCGTGCCGCTGCCGGCAATATCATCCCCTCCTCCACCGGTGCTGCCAAGGCCTGTGCCCTGGTTATCCCCGAGCTGAAGGGTAAGCTGACCGGTATGTCCTTCCGTGTTCCCACCCTGGATGTTTCCGTTGTGGATCTGACCGTTTCTCTGGCCAAGCCCACCACCTATGAGGAGATCTGCAAGGCGGTAAAGGCTGCCTGCGAGGGCGAGATGAAGGGCATTATGGACTACACCGATGAGGATGTGGTTTCCTCCGACTTCTACACCGATCCCCATACCTCCATCTTTGATGCCAAGGCCGGCATCATGCTGAACGATCACTTTGTGAAGCTGGTTTCCTGGTATGACAACGAGTGGGGTTACAGCAACAAGCTGCTGGATCTCATCGGCCATATGGCGGAAGTGGACGCCCAGTAATTTCATTATAGGAAAAAAGCTCCTCGAAAGAGGAGCTTTTTGTATCACAGGGCAGTTTGGATGGATATTTAGCAAAAAAAGAAGCCCCGGGCTGCTGCGCCGCGGGGCTGTTCCTCTTATTCGGGTTTTGATTTTTGCCGGGACTGGGTAATGCGCACCAGCGCACCGACCGCCATGACCAGGGCAAAGAAGCCCAGGTAGTACAGTGCCTGGATGCCGTATGCCACAAACGCGCAATACACCATAAAGCAGCAGCCCAGGATGGCCACCACCGGCAGGATGTACCGCATAAGGGGCTTGCTTCCCTTGGAATGGACCATGACCGAGATAAACATGGGAATATAGCCGGCATACAGGGTGATAATGGGCAGTTCATCGGGTTCCCAATTGAAGAAGGAGGGGCCCATGCCGTGGATGAAGAAAAAATGCCAGTAGGAGTACCACAGCAGCGCGATGATGATGCCGAACCAGGCGGAATTCGTGGCCATATCGGTCTTTTTATCCACACGGGCAAAGAACCGCGGCGCGATGCCCTCTCCGCGGACGCCCAGCGAGTAGGCCCCGCGGGCGCAGCCCATCATCAGGCCATTGGTAGTACCCAGGCAGCTGATAACAATAAATACAAATACAATGGTACCGGCGGCCGGGCCAAACAGATTGCCGAAGGCCTTTTCCGGGAGCATATCCCCTGCTGCCATCATCTCGGCGGTACTCATGCTGCCGGTAAGGCCCACGAAGTAGGCCATGTAGATAACGACCACAATGAGCGCACCAAGGGACAGCGCCAGCGGGAGGTTCTTTTTGGCATTGTGCAGCTCGCTGTTGATGGAGGTGGCAATGATCCAGCCCTCATAGGCAAAGGCAAAGGCCACAATGGCGCCCATCAGGCCGCTGCCCTGGGAGGCTATCTGGGCGCTGGCCGCGGTAAAGGCCTCCACGGTGAGGCCATTGGAAAGGCCGGTGATGGTGCCCGCAACGGCCATCAGAATAAGGGGGATAAGCTTGATAACGGTAGCGGAGACCTGCAGCTTGCCGGCCAGCCGGGGAGCATAGGCATTGATGAGGCCATCCGCCAGCAGGATGCCGAAGCCGACCCAGTAATGGGTCATCCCCGCTACCGGAAAGCCAAACAAAATGGCCGCATACTGGGAGGTGACCCAGCCCAGCGTGCTGGTGATGGTGGGATAATAGATCAGCGTCATGAACCAGGCCACATAGTAGGCGTAGCCGCGGCCCAGCGCCGCCTCGGCGTAATCTACCACGCCATTGACCTTCTCGTACCGGGAGGCCAAATTGGCAAACACAAAGGAGCAGATGAGCATAATGGCGCCCACGATGCCGACGGTGAGCAGGCTGCGGCCCATATCACCGTTATTATTGGCCAGCACCTTGGTGGCCTTAAAAAAGATGCCGCTGCCGATGACAATGCCCACGACCATGGAAATGGCGGTAAACAGGCCATAGCGTTTCTGCATGCTGTTTTCCACGATAAAACCCTCTTTCTTACTGGATGTCACACAAATTACGGCAACTTTTCGCCGTATTTTTACTATTGTATGTGAGGCCGGGGGAAATGTCAATGCCTTTGATAGGCGGTTTTGCAGTGCCAAGGGCAGCTAAATGCGAAGTGTTTTTTCTGAGAAAACACATTTCGCGGTTCGTGTGCGCCAGCGCTGGTTAATTTATTTTTACTGATAGAAATATTGAAATTCATGCAGAAATTTCTTGCATTATAAAAAGGTGGCAGATACCAAGGCTGGCATCTGCCGCGGGAATATGGCCCAATAGGACTTAAAAAATGACAGTGAGCAGCATCTTGAAGCGTTCTTCGCCAAAGACGGCATGAGGAATGCCGGCAGGCATTACGATGCTTTCGCCCTCATGCAAGATGTGGGGGTCGCCATCCACGGTAAAGCGGCCAGTGCCCTCCAGCACCTGCACCATGGCATCACCGCCGGAGACATGGGTGCTGATCTCCTCACCCTTTTCGAAGGAAAACAGGGTAAGGCTGACGGCGTTATTTTGGGCCAGCGTTTTGCTGACCACCTGGCCGGGCTGGTAATCGATCTGGGAAGCCAGGGTCATCCGCTCGTTCTTGGGGATATTTTTCATACCGCTCATAGGGCACGCTCCTTTATATATTGGGTGATATTTTTATTATAGGCTATTCGGGCGGGATATGCAACCGGCCGGTTGACTTTCCGGCCAAAATCCAGTATACTATTAGGGCTGTCAAAAACGGATTTGCGATGCAAAGTGAATACCGTATCGGGGTGTAGCGCAGTTGGTAGCGCGCTTGCTTTGGGAGCAAGATGCCGGGTGTTCGAATCACCTCACTCCGACCATACAGGAAAGACCGCCTTTCGGGGCGGTTTTTTGCGGTATTAAGCAAACAGTAGAGCACGCCTTGCGTCCATCCGGCGCTTGACTGTCCGATTCTGTTTACCATCGCTTCCAATGCTGCCGCTTACAGCTTTCTCTTCACCACCATCGGCACCCTCATCGTCATGCTTCTGTGGACCCTCTTTGCTCTGCCCATGGTCATCCCCGACATCATACCCCATTTCTCCGCCGCCCGCCCATCTCTGCCACAAATTCCCCTATCTGTGCATTGACTTTTCCCCTTCTCCCGCACTAAAATATAATGGAATAGGTGTTTGTTTAGATAGACACCCAAGCTATCCAAACGGAGGAACTGCCCATGAAAGAAGTCAAATCCCCAAAGAAACCGCTTATTTACTATTACTGCATTGTCCTGCTGGTTCTTATGGTGTTCAATTCCTTTATCGTGCCGCTTATCGCCAGGCAGCAGATCAAGGAAGTGGACTACGGCACCTTTATGTCCATGACCGAAAAGGGCGAGATCGGCAAGGTGGAGATCGAAAGCAACCAGATCCTTTTCACAGATAAAGACGGCCAGAATGTCTACAAGACCGGCGTGATGGACGACCCGAACCTCACCGAGCGTCTGTATGCCTCCGGCGCCCAGTTCGCCACCGAGATCGTGGAGGAAGCCTCCCCGCTGATGAGCTTTTTCCTGACATGGATCCTGCCGGTCGTGATTTTTGTCGCCCTCGGCCAGCTCCTCTATAAGAAGATGAGCGAAAAGATGGGCGGCGGGCCCAATTCCATGATGTTTGGCCTGGGCAACAGCAATGCCAAGGTCTATGTCCCCTCCACCGACGGCGGCATCCGCTTTGCCGATGTGGCGGGCGAAGACGAAGCCAAGGACAATCTTCAAGAAATCGTCAATTACCTGCATGACCCCAGTAAATATAAGGCCATCGGTGCTTCCATGCCCAAAGGGATCCTGCTGGTGGGCCCTCCCGGAACCGGCAAAACCATGCTGGCAAAGGCAGTTGCGGGCGAAGCAAATGTGCCCTTCTTCTCCATTTCCGGCTCGGAATTCGTGGAGATGTTTGTGGGCATGGGCGCTTCCAAGGTGCGCAATCTGTTCGACCAGGCAAAGGAAAAAGCCCCCTGCATCGTTTTCATCGATGAGATCGATGCCATCGGCCAAAAGCGCAGCGGCGGCCAATATGGCGGCAATGATGAGCGCGAGCAGACCCTCAACCAGCTTTTGACCGAAATGGATGGCTTCGAGGGCAATAACGGCGTCATCATTTTGGCGGCTACCAACCGTCCCGAATCCCTTGATCCCGCGCTGACCCGTCCCGGCCGCTTTGACCGCCGGGTACCGGTGGAGCTGCCCGATTTACAGGGCCGCGAAGCCATCCTCAAGGTCCACGCCAAAAAGGTGGAGCACGAGGATAATATAGATTTTCTGGCGGTCGCCCGCATGGCCTCCGGCGCTTCCGGCGCTGAACTGGCCAATATCGTCAATGAAGCTGCCCTGCGCGCTGTACGGGATGGCCGCACTAAGGTTACCCAGTCCGACCTGGAGGAGAGCATCGAGGTCGTCATTGCCGGCTATCAGAAGAAGAATGCCATCCTCACCGACCACGAAAAGTGGATCGTCTCCTACCACGAGATTGGCCACGCCCTGGTGGCTGCCTGCCAAAGCCACTCTGCCCCGGTGCAGAAGATCACCATTATCCCCCGCACCTCCGGCGCTTTGGGCTACACCATGCAGGTGGATGAGGGCAACCACTATCTAATGAACAAAGAGGAGATCGAAAATAAGATCGCTACCCTCACCGGCGGCCGCGCCGCGGAGGAAGTCAAGTTTGGTTCCATCACCACCGGCGCCTCCAATGATATTGAGCAGGCTACCCGCCTGGCCCGTGCCATGCTCACTCAGTACGGCATGAGCGATGAATTTGATATGGTGGCACTGGAAACGGTGAACAACCAGTACCTTGGCGGGGATACCTCCCTGGCCTGCTCCGCCGGCACCCAGGCGGAGATCGACCGGCTGGTCATTTCCATCATAAAGAAGCAGCATGAAAAGGCCACCGGCATCCTGAACGAAAAGCGGGAAAAGCTGGACGAGCTGGCCAAGTACCTGTACGAAAAGGAAACCATCACCGGCGAGGAATTCATGAAGATCCTGAATGAATGATCCCGCAAAGAGGTACCGCATGAATTTACTGTTTTGCATCAATGGCGGCTACACCGGCCCGCTGCTGGATTGTCTGGATTCCATAGTACTGCATGGGGGCGAAAAACACTATGATGTGTACCTCCTCTCCTCCGATTTAGCGGAAGAAACGCAGCAGCAGCTTTGCCGGCAGGTGCCGGCCGCTGTTGCCCTGCACTTTATCTCGGTTCCGCGGGAACTATTCGAGGACTTCCCGGAAACCGACCGTTATCCGCAGGAAATCTACTACCGGCTGGCCGCGCCCCTGCTGCTTCCCCCGGAGCTGGACCGTATCCTGTACCTGGATGCCGATATTGTGGTCATCAACCCACTAGGACCGCTGTACCGCAGCGATTTTGAGGGGAACCTATTTATGGCCTGCACCCACACCCGGGAGCTCCTGACCCGCGCCAACAGCCACCGCCTGGGGCTGGAAAAACCGGTCCCCTATATCAATACCGGTGTGATCCTGATGGAGCTGGACGGCCTGCGCCGGGAGATCGACCTCGGGGCGATCCGGCAGTATGCGCTGGAGCACTTTGACGCCCTGCTGTTGCCGGATCAGGATATCCTTACCGCGCTGTATGGCAGCCGGGTCAAGCTCCTCGATAGTCAGCGGTATAATCTCAGCGACCGCATCCTGGCCTTTTACAATGCCAATCCCCTGCACCCCCACCACAGTCTGGAGTGGGTGCGGCAAAACACCGTCATTATCCACTACTGCGGCCGCAATAAGCCCTGGAAGCCCGGCTATGTTGGTATTTTGGATGTGTTTTACCGGGAGCTGAAGGAGCAGCAAACCCACCTGCACCCGGAAAAGAACCGGTAAAAATGTTTCACGTGAAACATTTGTTCTTTTACGCCTCCCTGTTTCACCGCGGGGAGGTGTTACTCTTTTTTGCCGGGTTTACTTGACTTATTTCCCCTATGGAAGTAAAATATTATATTATGGTTCTATGCCGAGGAGGAAAGTATAAACATGAAAAATACCGAAAAATCGATGGATACCCTGGTAAACCTGTGTAAGAACCGCGGGTTTGTTTACGCCGGCAGCGAGATTTACGGCGGACTGGCCAACACCTGGGATTACGGCCCCCTGGGCGTGGAGCTGAAGAACAACATCAAGCGCGCCTGGTGGAAGAAATTCATCCAGGAGAACCCCTATAATGTCGGCCAGGATGCCGCCATCCTGATGAACCCCCAGACATGGGTGGCCTCCGGCCATCTTTCCGGCTTTTCCGACCCGCTGATGGACTGCCGCGAATGCCACGAGCGCTTCCGTGCCGATAAGGTCATTGAGAACTGGTGCGCTGAAAATAACTTCGAGCTTCCCCGCCCCATCGATGCCTTCTCCCAAAGCGAGATGAAGGACTTCGTGGAGGAGCACAATATTCCCTGCCCCACCTGCGGCAAGCACAACTTTACCGATATCCGCCAATTCAACCTGATGTTCAAGACCTTCCAGGGCGTTACCGAGGATGCCAAGAACACCGTTTATCTGCGTCCGGAAACCGCACAGGGCATCTTTGTCAACTTTGTGAATGTCCAGCGCACGACCCGCCGCAAGCTGCCCTTCGGCATTGGTCAGATCGGCAAGAGCTTCCGCAATGAGATCACCCCCGGCAACTTCATCTTCCGTGTGCGTGAGTTTGAGCAGATGGAGCTGGAGTTCTTCTGCCAGCCCAATACCGACCTGGAATGGTTCCAGTACTGGCGCAACTTCTGCCATCAGTGGCTGCTCTCTCTGGGCATGAAGGATGAGAACCTGCGCCTGCGCGACCACGATCCCGAGGAGCTGTGCTTCTACTCCAAGGCCACCACTGACTTTGAGTTCATGTTCCCCTTTGGCTGGGGCGAGCTGTGGGGCGTAGCCGACCGCACCGACTACGACCTGACCCAGCACCAGAACACCAGCGGCAAGGATCTGACCTACTTCGACCAGGAAAAGAACGAGCACTACATTCCCTATGTCATCGAGCCGTCCCTCGGCGTGGAGCGCAGCTTCCTCGCTTTCCTGTGCGATGCCTACGATGAGGAAGTGCTGGGCCAGGATAAGAACGGCAATGATGATATCCGCACCGTACTGCGTCTGCACCCGGCGCTGGCCCCCTATAAGGCCGCTGTACTGCCCCTTTCCAAGAAGCTGGCCGATAAGGGCCGTGAGATCCAGCAGGAGCTTTCCAAGTACTTCATGGTGGACTACGATGACGCCGGCTCCATCGGCAAGCGCTACCGCCGTGAGGATGAGATCGGTACTCCCCTGTGCATCACCGTGGACTTTGAGACCGTGGGCGATGAGAACACCCCGGCCGATCACTGCGTGACCATTCGTGACCGTGACACCATGGAGCAGGTTCGCATCCCGATCAGCGAGCTGCGCGGCTACATTGAGAAGAAGCTGGAATTCTGATTTTCCTTATAAACAAAGCGATCCCCCTGCCGAAACGCAGGGGGATTATTTATGTATCGAAATATCAGAATTTTACACCATAAACGGCAAATTGGTGGAAATGCGTCAGGCGGTCCAGCTCGGCATCTCGCCAATAGAAGCCGGTGTGATCCAGGGTAATGGCCTGCCACTCGCCGGTCGTGCCATCTTCCATCCAGTAACCGAACTCCATTGCCTCATAGGTGCCGGTAGAGATGACAGTATCTTTGGAACCGCCGTCGCCGGTATCCTCCGTCCGCGTGATCTCGTAGCGGCCATCGGTGTACATCTGCGCAATGTAAGAGATGTCAGCACTCGCCGCCATATCGGATTGGTACAACCCCGCTACATGCTCCAGGGGCAGCTTTTCTGCCTGCTGGTGGTTGAGGGAAAGCATCAGTGCCAGCACCACGATGATCACTGCGATCCACGCAAGGGCAGGAATGCGGTTCATGGCTGCGTTTGCTTTAGAAAGCCAGTTCATGTTAGTTCCTCCTGTTTGGTCAATCACTGCTTCCATCTTAACTATATTTTACCAAACAGGGGGGCGAAACAAGTGCCATTGCTCAAAAATGTTATATAAATTTCGTGTCGAATTTTTGTGGGAAATGTCTCAAGCTTGCTCTGTCACTGCAAAGGGCTTACCCATAATGAAAATGACCAGTGCCAGCAGCATGGCACCGCCGCAGATGAAGCAATACACTGGCACGCCGACATTGGCCAACAGATAGCCGCCGACCAGGTTGCCCACGATACTGCCGATGCCCTGCGTAACCGCCACGCTGATGAGGATAGCCCGCCCGGCATACTGCCGCGGGAACAGTGAGGCGACATAATCGATATTAAAGCGGAGAAAGCCGGCAAAGCCGATGGACATGAGAATCTGCGTGGCCATGACCCCGGCCATACTGCGCAGCACCCCCAGCAGCAGGATGCGTGCGCCCAGCGCGGCGAGGGAAACGATAAACAGTACCGGCAGCGGCAGGCCCTTTTGCAGCAGGCGGCTGGCCAGGCGCATCAAGAGGAACTCACCCACACAGTAGAGGAACACCGAAAGGCCGTAGGTGGAGGCATCGCCGCCGATGTAATTGATAATGACCTGCATAAAGCCATTGACCGAACGGGTAGCAAAGTAGTACAGCGTGCCGCAGATGAGAAAAACAGCGTAGGGGCGGCAGCCCAGCAGCTTCTTAAAGCTGGCCCACAGGGACTCCTTTTGCAGATCTGCACTGGTTTCCGGGTCACTTTCCGGATGGAGAAGGGGAAGTTTATTGGGATCAGACAATGGGAGGGCCAGCAGAATGGAAAGGCCCAGCGCCCCCATGTGCAGCCAAAAGAGGAAATTGATCCCCAAAGGGGCAATAAGGTAGCCGGAGATCAGGGCCGTGGTGGCATAAAAGATAGAACCAGCGCTGCGGATATTGCCGTAATCAATGGTGCTGTCCCGCAAGGTCATCTGGTTGGTCCAGGTATCAAAAACACTGGAAGCACAGTAATCCAGCGCCGAGATCAGGCTGAAGGAGAGCATCGTCCAAAGAAAGCCGCGGCCAAAACAGAAGGGCAGCAGCGGTGTGACGATCATCCCGCCCGCTACCAATATAATGAACAACCATTTGGGGGAAATCGAACGGTCAATCAACCGGCCGTAAATAGGGCCGGCGATCATCATAACCAGGTACTGCAGCATAGTGATGTAACCACATTGTACCTCGGTGTAGCCATAATCCAGCAGGATGGTGACCGTATAGGCGTACAGCGAACAAAAGCTGACGAAATAAGCGCCCTCCAACAGGAACATATGGTGGCTCCGGCTCATGCTGCTTTCCCCCTTGCGATTCATTTTAATATATATGGAAAAACCACCCTATTGGGTGGTTCATCCTAAGTGCCGGCATCAACCTATTTTCCCGGGCCGCTTCCAGCCAA
>ULVD01096424.1_pt1 | contig 10735 bp, 8 predicted proteins | sample 1959101 | NCBI WGS metagenome assembly ULVD01 (sample SAMEA4835777, study PRJEB28245) | human gut metagenome | biome: gut microbiome; material: fecal sample | place: Denmark | collected 2008
TCGGAATCCTCGGCAAGAAGAGAAGGGAGAAGGTATAAGCTATGAATTATCTCAAGAATATTAAAAAAGGAATAAGAATTAAGGATACATTCAATTATTTTATTATAATTGTAATGCTTGCAGTTCCTCTTCTTATGAGCACTTTCGGAAATCTTCCCCGTTCAAGCGCAGGCTTGCTTGCTCAGATGGCATACAGTATTTTGCTTGCTGTTTCACTTAACCTTGTAGTCGGTTTCCTCGGCGAATTGTCACTCGGTCATGCCGGCTTCATGTGCGTCGGTGCATACATCGGATGCTATATTGCAAAAGAGCTTTACAATGTAATAGATTCAAAGCTTCTTGTGCTTATCATTTCAATGCTTATCGGCGGACTTGTTGCCGCAGTATTCGGATTTATTATCGGACTTCCCGCGCTTCGACTCAAGGGCGACTATCTTGCAATTGTTACCCTTGCATTCGGTGAAATCGTAAGAACTATATTTAAGAATCTTCCGACTTTCGGCGCTGCTCTCGGTCTTTCAACCAAGAAGTACGGCAAGGACCTTTATATTGTGGCTCTTGTTACGGTTCTGATTTCGCTTTTCCTTATTCAAAATATTATCAGAAGTAAGCACGGCCGTGCAATCACGGCTATCCGTGACAACGAGATCGCCGCAAAGGCAATGGGTATCAACATCACATACTATAAGCTGTTTGTTTTCGTCTTTGCCGCATTTTTTGCAGGCATGGCAGGCGTTATTTACGGCTCATATGTTACTCCGGTTGTTTACTCGTTCTTCTCATTCAACTATTCAATCGAGATTCTTGTTATGGTTGTTCTCGGCGGTATGGGTAATATCACCGGCTCAATAATTTCGGCTGTATTTATCACATACCTCAATTTCCAGCTCCAGACTCAGCTTTCGGGCGACCTGGCGGCACTCAAGTATCTCGTTTACGCCATCATCCTTATTGTTGTTGTTATCTTCAACAATGCTCCCGCTCTCAAGAGCGTCAGAGAGAGATTCTCAATCGCTAACAAGCTTCGTGAGAAGCGCCTCAAAAATCCGGAAAAGCAGTATTCGGATACAAACAGATGGGATGTTGTTACAACAAAGATTCGTATGGATGAGGTCCTTACGACAGATGTAAAGCAGAACGACCCGTTCAAACCCGATAAACCTCAGAAAGGGGGCAAATAAGCATGGCTGACTATGTACTTGAAACGAAAAATCTTGGAATTTCATTCGGCGGACTTAAAGCGGTTCAGGATGTTAATCTGAAGATTAAAAAAGGTCAGATCTATGGTCTTATCGGCCCTAACGGTGCCGGTAAAACGACGGTTTTCAACCTCCTCACAGGTGTTTACAAGCCGACAACAGGCACATTTTACCTTGACGGTGAGGATTTGACGGGCAAAACTCAGGAAAAGATCAATCACAAGGGCATTGCAAGAACCTTCCAGAATATCCGTCTTTTCAATAATATGAGCGTTATCAGAAACGTTCTTGTAGGACTCCACAATCAGCCCGAGTTTAAGTGCAACCCCTTTATCAGCATGATAAAGCTGCCGAAGCACTATGATACAGAGGTCAGAATGAGAGACAAGGCAAAAGAAATTCTCAAGATATTTGACCTTTATGAGGAAAGAAACAATCTTGCCTGCAACCTTCCTTACGGTAAACAGAGAAAGCTTGAAATTGCCCGTGCGCTTGCTACTAATCCGAAGCTTTTGCTTCTTGATGAGCCGGCGGCAGGTATGAATCCTCATGAAACTCAGGAGCTTATGGACACGGTAAGATATCTCCGTGACAATTTTGACATTACAATTCTTCTCATTGAGCATGACCTTAAATTTGTTTCGGGTCTTTGCGATGAGATTACCGTTCTCAACTTCGGCACGGTTCTCTGCCAGGGTAAGGTAGACGACGCTCTTAATGACCCCGAGGTTGTCAAGGCTTATATCGGAGGTTGATGTTATGGCAATGTTGGAAGTTAAAGACCTTTCGGTCTATTACGGTGTTATACAGGCTATCAGAGGTATCAGCTTTGAGGTTAATCAGGGCGAAATAGTTACGCTTATCGGAGCCAACGGCGCAGGTAAGACAACAACGATGCAGTCAATCATGGGACTTATCCCGATTCGTGAGGGTCACGTGACATATGAGGGCAAGGACATTACAAAAACTCCCTGTCACAAAATCGTTGAAATGGGCATGACTCAGTGTCCCGAAGGCCGCAGGATTTTCCAGGAGCTCTCGGTTTACGATAATCTGCTCATGGGCGCGTTCGCACTCAAGGATAAGAAAAATATCAAGGATGATATTGAGAAGATATACACTCGCTTTCCCCGTCTTGAGGAACGAAAAAATCAGATTGCCGGAACACTCTCGGGCGGTGAGCAGCAGATGCTTGCAATGGGACGTGCTCTTATGAGCCACCCGAAGCTTCTTATGATGGATGAGCCTTCAATGGGTCTTTCTCCGCTGCTTGTCGATCAGGTTTTTGAAATCATTAAGGATATAAATAATGACGGAACAACAATCCTTCTTGTTGAGCAGAACGCAGGTAAGAGCCTTGCGATCTCCGACAGAGCTTATGTTCTTGAAACCGGAAAGATAGTTCTTTCGGGCACAGGCGAGGAGCTTATGAAGAGCGAGGATGTTAAGAAGGCATACCTCGGCGGATAAGAATACACAGGGTCGGTGCATTTTGCATAGACCAAAGAAAAAAGCTATAATTCACAGGCGGCGGCAATGATGTGCGCTTAGTGTGGATTATGGCTTTGCTTTTTAGTTTTCTTCTGTCTCTTAAAGAGATTTTATTCTTGTATATGCAAGGAGTTTTAATATAACGTGAAGGAAGCGGATTTGAGCAAGGTGCGCTGTATATTTTATGTGATATCGCCTTAAATTTTTGTCGGAAAATACTGTCAAAACATTGACAAATAAGGCATTATATAATAAAATAAAGATTGTTAAAAATTTGAACAAGTCGGAGGTTTCAACGCTATGGGATACACAATAGCTCAGAAAATTATCAAAAATCATCTGCTTTCCGGCAATATGACGGTTGGCAGTGAAATCGGTCTTAAAATCGACCAGACTCTGACTCAGGACGCCACGGGTACAATGGCATACCTTGAGTTTGAGGCAATGGGAATTGACCGTGTTAAGACGGAGCTTTCCGTTGCATATATCGACCACAACACATTGCAGACAGGCTTCGAAAATGCCGATGATCATCGCTTTATTCAGTCTGTCGCAAAGAAGAGAGGTCTTCGTTTTTCACGTCCCGGCAACGGTATTTGTCACCAGGTTCATCTTGAGCGCTTCGGTATCCCCGGAAAAACTCTTATCGGCTCCGACAGCCACACACCGACAGGCGGCGGAATAGGTATGCTTGCCATGGGCGCAGGCGGACTTGACGTTGCTGTTGCTATGGGCGGCGGCGCATATTACATAACAATGCCGAAAATGGTTCGTGTCAATCTCACCGGCAAGCTTCAGCCGTGGGTTGCCGCAAAGGATATTATCCTCAAGGTTCTTCAGATCATGTCCGTCAAGGGCGGCGTAGGAAAGATAGTTGAATACGGCGGAGAGGGTGTCAAGACGCTTTCGGTTCCCGAGAGAGCAACAATCACAAACATGGGAGCGGAGCTTGGCGCAACAACCTCTATTTTTCCGTCCGATGATATCACTAGGGCTTTTCTCAAGGCTCAGGGTCGTGAAAAGGATTGGATCGAGCTTAGCGCAGACGATGATGCGGTTTACGATGAGATTATTGATATCGACCTCAACGAGCTTGTTCCGCTCGCAGCTATGCCTCATATGCCCGATAATGTAAAGAGCTGCCGGGAGATAGGCAAAATTCACATCGATCAGGTTTGTATCGGCTCGTGCACAAACTCATCTCTCATGGATATGCTAAAGGTTGCCGCTATCCTCAAGGGCAAGACTGTTTGTCCGTCGGTCAGCCTTTCAATCGCTCCCGGTTCAAAGCAGGTGCTTAATATGCTTGCTCTTGACGGTGCACTTTCGGATATGATTGATGCAGGCGCAAGAATTCTTGAATCGGCTTGCGGTCCGTGCATAGGCATGGGTCAGTCGCCGAATTCAAAGGGCGTATCGCTTCGTACCTTTAACCGTAATTTTGAGGGACGTTCGGGCACAGCCGACGCAGGCATTTATCTTGTCAGCCCCGAGGTTGCAGCCGCTTCCGCTCTTACAGGTGTTCTTACTGATCCCCGTGAGCTCGGTGAAATGCCCGAGATCGAGATGCCGGACGAGTTTATTATAAACGACAACATGATCGCAATGCCCGCAAGCGTTGAGGACGCAGATTCCGTTGAGGTTATGTACGGCCCGAACATCAAGCCTTTCCCCAAGACCGAGGCAATGCCCGAGGACATCACAGCCAAGGCTGTTCTCAAGGTCGGCGACAACATCACAACAGACCACATCATGCCGGCAGGTGCAAAGATTTTGCCATACCGTTCAAATATTCCGTACCTTTCAAACTTCTGCTTCAAGCAGTGTGACGAGAAATTTGCAGAGCATTGCAAGGCGGCAGGCAAGGGCATCATCATCGGCGGTGCAAACTACGGACAGGGCTCATCACGCGAGCATGCCGCTCTTGTTCCGCTCTATCTCGGAATTAAGGCGGTCATCACCAAATCGTTTGCCCGTATACATTGCGCAAACCTTGTTAATGCAGGTATTATTCCGTTCACCTTTGCGAACGAGAATGATTACGACAAAATCAGCGTAAATGACGAGCTTTGCCTTGAAGGAATCCGTGAGAGCATCGCAAACGGCACTGATGTTACGCTCAAGAACCTCACAACAGGCGAGAGCTATAAGCTTGACTATCAGCTTTCCGAGCGTCAGAGAGATATTCTCCTTGCCGGTGGATTGCTTGATTATACAAGAGAGTCGCAGAAGTGATTTTATTAAAAAAAGATTTATCAAAAAATTTGTCAAGCCTTTTCTTTAATGGGGAAGCTTTGATAAATGCCTGAATAATATTTCCATAAAACTTCTTTGACACACCGAAGCGGGGCAAAATCCATAATCCGCAGGGGTCAATGTCCGCATTGACCCTAGGTCGGTATTAAAGCAAAATACATTGTAAAGGAGCAAAACAATGACAGATATACAGATTAAAAACGCAGTTGAAAAGTTCGAGGCTCTCATCCGTGAGCAGAGCGACCGTTCCGATAAAATCAAGGCTCAGGGCGATTTCGTTGACTATGAAAAGCTTGATAAAATTGTAATCGGCGTTTGCGGCGGTGACGGAATCGGCCCGATTATCACCAAGGAGAGCGCAAGAGTTCTTGAATATATGCTTGCCGATAAGGTTAAGACGGGCAAGGTCGAGTTCAAGGTTATCGACGGCCTTACAATTGAGAATCGTGTTGCCGCCAACAAGGCAATTCCCGACGACGTTCTTGAAGAGCTCAAATCATGTCACGTTATTCTCAAAGGACCGACAACAACTCCTCAGCAGGGCGGCCCGTGGCCGAACATTGAGAGCGCAAACGTTGCAATGAGAAAGGCTCTCGACCTTTTCGCAAATCTTCGTCCCGTTAAGGTTCCCGAGGAGGGTATCGACTGGACATTCTTCCGTGAGAACACAGAGGGTGCATACGCTGTCGGCTCAAAGGGAGTTAACGTAACGGACGATCTCGCTGTTGACTTTGTTGTAACTACAACGGAGGGCTGTGAGAGAATTGCAAAGCTCGCCTATGACTACGCAAGAAGAAATCACAAGGACAGAGTTTCAATTATCACCAAGGCCAATATTATCAAGACAACCGACGGTAAATTTCTCAATCTTTGCAAGAACATAGGCAAGGATTATCCCGAGATTACGACCGATGAGTGGTATATTGACATCACGACAGCTAAGCTCATCGACCCGAAGCGCCGCAAGGATTTCAAGGTATTTATTCTCCCCAACCTTTACGGCGACATTATCACCGACGAAGCTGCAGAATTTCAAGGCGGCGTAGGTACTGCCGGCAGTGCAAACATCGGCAAGAAGTATGCCATGTTTGAGGCCATTCACGGTTCGGCTCCGAGAATGATTGAAGAAGGCAGAGGTCAGTATGCCGACCCGTGCTCAATGCTCAGAGCTTCGGTTATGCTCCTCTCCCATATCGGAGAGCAGGAAAAGGCAGATATGCTTGAAAAGGCTCTCGACATCTGTATGTTTACAGAGAAAAAGCTCACAATTACGGGTCGCGACACGGGCTGCACATGCTCCGAGTTCGGCGACTATGTGATGGAAACGGTAAAAAAACTCAGCAAATAATAAAGTGAGGTAATAACTGTGGCAAAGGAAAAGAAATCGGTTTCAATGTCCGTAATTAAGCGTTTGCCCCGATATTACAGATTCCTCGGCGAACTTAAAAAAAATAATATAACAAGAATTTCATCAAAAGAGCTGTCTCAGCGCATGGGCTTGACCGCATCGCAGATTCGGCAGGATCTTAACTGCTTCGGCGGATTCGGTCAGCAGGGCTACGGCTACAATGTGGAACAGCTTCAAAATGAAATCGGCACAATTCTCGGTGTTCAAAACGGCTTCAAAACCATTCTCTTCGGTTGCGGCAATCTCGGCAGAGCAATTGCTTCTCATATGACCTTTGAGGACAGAGGATTTGAGCTTGTCGGACTTTTCGACAGCAACGCAGATAAAATGAAGGACATCAGAATAAAGGGACTTTCCGTGTATCCTGTTGAGGATTTGGAGGTCTATTGCAAAGAGGTTGAGCCGAAGGTGGCCGTGCTTTGCGTGCCTACCGAGGCTGCTCCTGCGATTGTAGAAAGGCTTGTTAATCTCGGAATAACAAATTTCTGGAATTTCAGCCATTACGACATTGCGTCGAATTATCCGGGAGTAACGGTTGAAAACGTTCACCTTAATGACAGTCTTATGACTCTCAGTTATCAGATAATGAATAGGGAGGAGCAGGCAGATTGAAGATTATGAGTTTTAATGTACTCTGCTACGGCTGCGAGGGGCACTCGTGGTTAGACAGAGACGCTGACGTTATAGCAACCGTCAGAAATTATATGCCGGACATTTTCGGAATCCAGGAAGCACACATCGGCTGGATGGGCATTTTCCGCGAGAGCATGGACGAATATGATTTCGTCGGAGTCGGCAGAGATGACGGCAAGGACGAGGGTGAGTTTTCACCTGTGTTTTACAAAAAAGATAAATTCACTCTTGTTGACAAGGGCTGGTTTTGGATAAGCGAAACACCGGACGTCCCGTCGAAATCGTGGAATAGCGCTTGCACAAGAATCGCTTCGTGGGCGAAGCTCACTGAAAACGAGAGCGGCAAGACATTTGTTGCCATGAACACTCATCTTGACCACAGGAGCGAGGAAGCGAGAAAGAACGGCGTAAGGCTTATAAATGAGTTCGCCGCAAAACTTGATTGCCCCGTTGTAATCACAGGAGATTTCAACATTTCCGAGGGTACGGATTGCTACGTTGATATGGTCGAGGGCGGAATATTCAGGGACAGCAAGTTTGTTGCTGAAGAAACGGAGAATTATCCGACATTTCACCCGTATTTTCACCATAACGAGTCGGAGGATGTAATTGATTTTATTTTCATCAGCGACGGCTTCAGTGCGAAAAGCTACCGGGTTATCAAGGATAAGCCAAACGGAGCATTCCCATCGGATCATTGCCCGATCATGTCGGAAATCTCAATTAAATAAAAACATAGCTGTGACGGAATGATCTGTCACAGCTTTTTTATGGTATGGCGGGCAATTATGTCCGTCATTATAATTTTATCAAAAAAGACCGCCTCATAATGAAGCGGTCAAATGTTATTGTATTACTTAGCTTGCTGAGGAAGAGGAGTTGGCATTGCTGAGTTCAACAAGATATTTGATCTTCTTGGAAACTCTATTCAATGCGTATTTTGAAAGACGCGGACCGATATATGCCTTATATGTGTCGCCGTCCTGAAGCTCCTTGGTCTCTGTCTCAATATCCTCACTTGCCTTTGAAGAACGGATCGCTGAGTCATAGTAATCAGTACCGTCCTTAGCTACGAAGTAGATGATGTGATAGCCGTACTGAGTCTTAACCATCTCGACGTCGCCTGCCTTGCGGTTTGCATCAAACACCCAATCATTGAACTCCGTTACCATCTGACCGGGATAGATGTGTTCATAAAGTCCGCCGTTTGAAGTTGAGCCTGTGTCCTCGTTGTACTCATTTGCAAGAGCTGCAAAGCTGTCCTCTGACTTATTACCCTCGTTGAACTTCTTGAGAACGTCCTCAGCCTCGGTCTTCTTCTTTGCAATTTCTTCCTCGGAGAGATCACTGCCTGTGCTCTGATCTGTTGTAAGGAAAAGAATATGGCGTGCTGTAACTGTCTGCTCCTGATGCGGCTTCTTTACGGCAAGGACAACTATGTACTTACCTTTTTCTTCATCAGAGAAGAGCTTCTTGCTGCCTTCCTTTGTCGAGCTGTCGAAGAGCCACTTAGCCGCATCCTCTGAGAAGCTTTGCTGAGCGGTGCTCTTGAGCATTGAATACTTTGTTTCCTCGTCAACATTGTAATCAGCCGTATCCTTGTTGAGCTCCTTTGCCTTGGCGGCGAAGGTTGCCTCGTTTGTAACGGCATTGTAGAAGTCGTTAGCGTTCTTCTTTACCTCAGCGTTAGCCTTCGTCTGACGAGCCTTGAGAGCGTCATCTGTCTCGTTATCTTCCTTAGTGAGCTCGGTTGTCTTGAAGGTATAAGCTCTGAAGGTTACAAAATCATATGCTGCCGTGTCCTTCTTGTACTCTGCGTCAATATCCTTCTGGTCGTAGGTTTTTGCGATTTCGGCTGTTCTCTCGGTCAAATATTTCTGAGCAAGAACCTGAATCTTGAGCTGCTTGCGGAGGAATCTCTCGTTGATTGAACCGCCGTAAACCTTACGAAGGTATGCGTTGAGTGAATATGTTACCTTGTTTTTGCTGTCTGAGCTTGAGTTTGAACCTGCGCTCTTAGCCTCATCGCGAAGATCCTCGATCTGCTTATCAATGTAAGCCTCATCAGCCTTTGTAAGCTTGAGACCCTTCTTGAGAGCTTCGTTATAATATGCCTTGTGGAGCTGAATCAGCTCAATCGTATCCTTCTGAAGCTTCTCTGCCCATGTAATCTCATTACCTTCGGAGTCCTTGGTTGTCTGAGTCTGCTCCTCGGGAGTGAGAGAGAGGTCATAACCGTTGCTTGTCTGGTAATAGTACTGATAATACTGAGCCTGATAGCGAACCTGGTTATAAGCACGCATGTAGTAATACTCGTATTCGGCGATTGTAACGGACTGCTCCGAGCCGACCGAACCGAGCTTGATAACTCTCTGAAGTGCGCCGTAGTAGTTGAGAGAGAATGCTACTACGCCTAAAACGATTACAGCGCAAAGCACAATGGAAATAACCTTACTTGCAACCTTTTTCGCGGTGTTTCTTGCTTCCATGCTGCGCGCATTCTTTTTGGCAGTTTTAGCAATACGAGCTTTTCTTTCGTCGCGGTACTGCTCTGCCTTTGACTTTTCGTTAGCCATTGTATTCATCCTTTACTTAATGAAATATCTGCCGAAAACAAGTCAGCATAACAATAGTATTTTAATACATTTACATCTTTTTTACAAGACCTAAACAATAATTTTTTTGCTTTATGAATTAAATTTTACAATTTATTTATATTTACGTTTGGATTTGGTTTAAAAAAATAAAGTTACAAGCTGTCGTCTCGGAAAAGGTATCTCACCGAATAAATTTAAAAAGGGCAGTCACTCATCATTTAATGATTTGCAACAGCCCTTTTATGCTTTTAATTATAATATAACATTATTCTGAAAATGCTTTATCCTGATCAACAACGAACTTATAAAGATTTTCGGCGCAATTGCCGTCAAAATCAAAATAAAAATTCTTCATTCTCTCTCTGAACGGGTTTTCGGGAACAAAATCGCGGTCAATAATTCCGCAAAGACATTCGGCAGCTTTGTGAGCATCCGTAAACATATGACCGAAAGCGTCTTCAAACGGGAGATCAAGATCACGGTAATGATTCATGCCGGACTTAAACTGAGGATAATCCGGAACGAAATACATGATCGGTCTGTTAAGATAAGCAAAGTCAAAAACAAATGACGAAAAGTCTGTTACGAACGCCTTGTAATCGGCAACATCTACGTCGCCGACCATATTGATATATTCGCAATCAATATTGAACAGGTTTTTAAGGTTGGCGATTATCGGGTGAAGCTTAATATCAAGGTAGACCTTGTTGTCTTCAAGCTTTTTATGAAGCTCCTTGTCCGAGAGGAAGGCATAGAAGTTCTTATAGTAATCAGATTTCTGAATTTTTTCAACATTTGCCTCCCAGTTTGAAGCGCCGACCTCGGTGGTAAGATATTTTCTCCATGACGGAGCAAATAAAATTCTGTTCTTCGGCTCGTGGTTTCTTTCAATATGGTCATACCTTGCCATACCGGTCGGGATTAGTTCACGCTCCTCATAAGCGTAATTATTCATGTAATTCTTAATTTCAAACGGCGAAGAAACAACAATTTCCTCCGCCTGGCTGCGTTCCTCGGAGTTAAGAAGTCGGAGTGATGCGTGCAAAACACCGTGCTGAAGATAAATAGTACGGAATCTCAAAAGATCCTCATACTGATATTTCATCTTCGGTGTTTCGAACGGATTGATTGGTGCAAGACCGTAATAAGCC
>ULVD01103902.1_pt1 | contig 10706 bp, 13 predicted proteins | sample 1959101 | NCBI WGS metagenome assembly ULVD01 (sample SAMEA4835777, study PRJEB28245) | human gut metagenome | biome: gut microbiome; material: fecal sample | place: Denmark | collected 2008
TTTTGATTTTGCACGGCTTAAGCCTAACGTGCACATTTATACTGTAAGTCTTCCCAGCGGCGGTCTACTTCTGCTTGGAATTGTTCGATTAGGTGTTCGTTGCCTTTTTTGAAGAGGTGTTTGAAACGTCCCTGAACACGAAGGAAGTCTTCGATTGGGAGTTTCTTCTTTGGCTCATAGGAAAGAATCCATTTACCATGGTCTACCTCAAAAAGTGGCCAGTAGCAGGTTTCTACGGCAAGTTTACAGATGTTCATGATATCTGCTGTGTCGTAACGCCAGCCACGTGGGCATGGTGTCATTACATTCAGAAAGCTTGCGCCTTCAGTGTAGATGGCTTTTTCGGATTTACGATGCAAATCTTTAAAATCCGTTGTCATTGTTGTCTGTGCAACATAAGCAACGTCGTGGTCTGCAATGATGCTTGCCAAGTCTTTGCGGTTCTGCATTTTACCTACGGACTGCTTGCCAACCGGCGTTGTCGTTGTGTCCGCATACATCGGAGTTGCCGAAGAACGCTGGATACCGGTGTTCATATAGGCACCATTGTCATAGCAGACATAAACCATGTCATGTCCACGCTCCATCGCACCGGACAAGGACTGGAAACCGATGTCGTAAGTTCCGCCGTCTCCACCAAATGTAATAAATTTAAATGTTTCGTCTTCCGGCAGTCTGCCGCGTTTTTTCAAGGCACGGTAAGCAGTCTCAACACCACTCAATGTGGCACCTGCATTTTCAAATGCATTATGTATGTAACTGTCCTCCCATGCGGTGTATGGATACATAAAAGAAGAAACTTCCAGACATCCTGTCGCATTACCAATGACTGCATGGTCTCCCTCATGCAGAGCACGAAGTACGGCACGTACAGCGATTGTTGCACCACAGCCGGCACACATACGATGTCCCGGAGCCAATCTCTCTGGTTTTTCCATCATAGTTTTTAAACGATAATCACTCATACTATCCTCCGTTTATCCTCTCAGTCTGATATACTGGTACTGTTCTACTGTCTTGCCATTTTCAATCATATCCTCTAATTCCGCGAATACATCTTTTACATCTTTAATGGTAAAATCGCGTCCGGCCAGACCGTATATATAATTCACTGCTTCAATCATAATCTTATTTTTGAACAAAGCTGCCGGCACTTCACTGCCAAGTGGTCCGCCATTGCCATTATAGCTCTCACAACGGTCCATAACGGCAACTGCTTTGCAATTTGCTAAAGCTTTTGCAATTTCCTCTGAAGGGAATGGACGGAATACACGAAGTTTGAGTACACCGACTTTTTTGCCTTCTGCCCGAAGTTCATCCACAGCCTCTTTCGCAGTTCCTGCTGCCGAACCCATAATCAACATAATGTAATCGGCATCTTCCGTTTTATATTCCTCGAAAAGCTCAAAACCACGTCCGGTCAGCTCTTTGTATTTTTGGGCAACTTCCTTAATAACTTCTTTTGAATTTTCAAGAGCCACTTCCTGATTTTTCTTTGCTTCCATCGCATAATTGGAAATGGAATACGGTCCTACCGCAATTGGTTTGCCGGGATTTAACAAAAATTCTTCCGGATGATACTCACCAACAAAATCTTTGACCGCTTCATCTTCCAAAAGCGTAATATTTTCCACAGCGTGGCTTGTAATAAATCCATCCTGGCAAATCATAACCGGAAGATGCACTCTCATATCTTCCGCAATCGGATATGCCTGAATAAAGTTGTCATACGCTTCCTGATTATTTTCTGCATAAATCTGAATCCAGCCGGTATCTCTTGCGCCCATACCATCGGAGTGGTCGCAGTTAATATTAATCGGACCGGATAATGTACGGTTTACCAACGCCATAACAAGCGGCAGACGATTCGATGCGGCAAGAAGAAGTTCTTCCCACATAAGTGCAAGTCCTGCAGAAGAAGTAGCCGTCAGACTTCTCGCACCTGCTGCCTCGGCACCAATTGTTGCACTCATAGAAGAATGTTCACTCTCCACTGGGATAAACTCGGTATCCATCTCACCATTTGCAATATAGGTAGAAACCATCTGTGGAATCTCCGTCGAAGGAGTAATCGGAAATGCCGGCATAACATCCGGATTAATCTGGCGGATTGCATACGATACCGCTTCATTTCCTGACATACGTTCTTTAATTGCCATTAGATATTTCCCTCCTTCATCTCAATTGCGCCAAATGGGCATACTTTAGCACAAATGCCGCAGCCCTTACAATGGTCATAGTCAAATTCGCCACGCTTTCCATCTTTAACCGGAATACTGCAGTCCGGGCAAACCGGGGTGCAGAGCAGGCATTGTTTACATTTATCTGCAACATAAATCGGGGTATTCGTGCGCCACTCACCGGTATTAAAAAGTTTTGAAGTGCCACCCGCAAAAACCATCAAGCCTTCTGTCAAATCCTGATGTGGTGTTTTTTCGTTGATTTTTGTAACATCTGTTCTCACGCCATTGCCTCCTTATCTTTCTGAATATCGATGGAAACAACGTCAAAGGCACGCTCCAACGCTTCCATATTACCGTCAATTACTTCCGGTTTCTTTGCAAATTTATGTTCATAAGAAGCTCTCATTTCATGAATAAAAGTCTCTTTTTCCATTACTTCACTGACCGCTACCGTAGCTGCTAACATCGGTGAATTCGGAAAATTCTTTCCTAATGTCTCCACGGAAATATGTCTGGCATCAATCGCATAAACACGACCTTTGTAGCCATTGAGTTTCGGAATCATGTCCTCTCTCTTTTTCGGTGTGTTAATAATAATTGCACCGTTTTCCTTCAAACCGGCTGTCACATCAACCGAATCCAAAAGCGTCTCATCTACAACTACCACATAATCCGGGTGGTAAATGTTTGAATGTACGCGAATCACATCGGAACTGATGCGGTTGTACGCCGTAATCGGTGCTCCCATACGCTCCGGACCATATTCCGGAAATCCCTGCACGTTCTGACCCGTTTTGAACGCTACATCCGCAAGCAAAAGTGCTGCCGTCTTGGCACCCTGGCCGCCGCGGCCGTGCCATCTGATTTCGATACCGTTCTTCATCGTTCTCAAATCTCCTTCTATCCTTCATCCATTGGGTGCAAAATTTTCTCAATAACGTTTTGACCCAGCATATCCTATTATATCGTAGGAAAAACAAATGTAAAGCGAAAATGTTTAATTTTGTTCACTTTTGAAGTGAATTATTTTCATTACCGTTTTTTTTCAACTTCCTCCGGGCAAACAGTTGGAACAAGCTCCCATTTATGTTATACTACTAACAGAAACATTAAAGGAGATTGGATTTCATTGATTAAGCGATTTTATGTACCAACTTCCAAACTAGAAGAGGGCATGCAGATTGACCAGGTTATCAAAGACAGACTGGACCGTACACTCATTGCCCGTGGCTCTGCTTTGGATGCTTATTTGATTGAAGGCCTGAAAAAACGAGGCGTACACGGAGTATACATAAAGACAGGTGAGGAAGACCCGGAGGAAAAACCGAAGGAAGAAACACTCACCCCTTTTGTACGCAATAAAATCGAAAAATACCGCACAGAAGACCCAAGAAAAGTTCATTTATCAGAGAGTGTAAAAAAACGCGTATCCGAGGGAATCCAGTATTTATATAACAATTCAGACTCACCGGAATTCACAAACACCTCCGCAAAAATCACAAATGACTTGATTCACGCCATTGACCACAACGACGCTTTGGCGGTTGATATCAGTGCGCTCAAAACAAGCGATGAATATACGTTTAAGCACAGTGTGGATGTCGCTACCATCTCCATGATTATTGCCAGAAACTTAGGCATGTCAAGCAAAGATGTTTATAATATCGGTATCGCCGGACTTTTACACGATATGGGAAAATCAAAAATTCCATCTGAGATTTTAAACAAACCGGCGCGTTTAACCGATGAAGAATTTGCTATTATGAAACAGCACTCCGAGCTTGGCTATAACATATTAAAAGCGAAAAAAGAATTTCTCGGTGCCATTTCGCTTGCCGTGCTGCAACATCATGAAAAAATGAACGGAACCGGATATCCATTTGGATACGCTTCCGATAAAATTGTACCTTATGCAAAAATTCTGTCCATTGCGGACGTTTACGACGCTCTAGTAACCGAGCGTCCTTACAAAAAATCATTTTCCCAGCGCACCGCCGTGGAAATGATTATGTCAATGACCGCCGAGTTAGATATCACTGCCATGCGCAGTTTCATGGAGAGCGTCATTCTCTATCCGGTTGATACAACGGTTTCACTGAGCAACGGCGAACAGGCCCGCGTTGTCGAAAATAAACCAAATGCCGTCCTTCGTCCCACCGTCATAGGACTAAAGAGCGGCATTGTTTACAATCTTTCGGAAGACTTAACCTGTGCTTCCATCGTTATTCAATAGACACGATTTTATTTAATCCACCATACGAATACTTTCAATGACCGGCTGATCTGCTTTTTCAACCGTACCGTTACCGTCAGTTGGCGTAACATCTTCACAAATCTTATCGACAACACTCATACCCTTTGTCACTTTTCCGAACGCAGCATACTGACCATCTAAATAGTCAGCATCCTGATGCATAATAAAGAACTGGGAACTTGCGCTGTCCGGTTCAGAGGAACGTGCCATGGAAATCACACCTCTTTTATGGGAAATGTTATTCTCTACTCCATTGGAAGAAAATTCACCTTTGATCGTTTCATCTGAACCACCGGTTCCGTTTCCTAACGGATCACCACCCTGAATCATAAAACCGGACATAATGCGGTGAAATGTCAAACCATCATAAAACTTTTCGTTTACTAATTTAACAAAATTTGCAACCGTAATCGGTGCTGTATCACCGTCTAACTCCACCTCAATCGTGCCATAATCTTTCACTTTAATTTTTGCGTGATGCTTTCCTTTTGTATCGGTTGTTTTTGATTCCGGCTTTTTTGTTGCCTCGGCTGTCTCCGTAGCTTTTGGTGCCTTTGTCGCCTTTGTCTCGCTCGTTGTGTCAGATTTTGAACCTCCACATGCACTAAGCCCCATTACAAGAACTGCCAATACAAGCAGAAAACTAAATTTCTTTTTCATGTTACTAAATTCTCCTTTCAAACGTCATTGTCCCCATTATAGCGAATTAATGCCTTTTATGCAAGTTTTGGAAAGCATGTTATGTTCTTTTGCTTTTCCATCTTACGTGTCGTCTTCTCTATTCACTGACGATATCGCCACATAACCGGTCAGTCACAATTTCCTTGCATTTCTCTCTATGTGCCACATGAAGTGGGTGGTTCATAAACTTCTTTAACGATTCCTCATCTGCAAATTCTGCATAAAAAACAAGGTCATAGCCACCGGCAAAATTGCGGTTTATCTCTGCATGCAAAAGTCCCTCTATATTTCCATTCATCGTAGCCACTGACTGCTGCATAAAACGAAGGGATTCCTCCTGTGTATGCTCCTCTTTCACTTTCTCCGTGTAATTCCAAAATAAAATATGTCTTATCATCGTTCTGCCTCCTTATTTCCTAACTCCCAAAAAGCGACTGCACTCGCCGCCGCTACATTCAGCGAATCAACGCCATGTGCCATCGGTATTTTGATGGTGTAATCACTTTGTTTTATTGTCTGCGGCATGAGACCTTCTCCTTCGGTTCCTAAAATGATGGCAAGTTTTTCTTCTTCTTTCAGTTTCTCATCCGCAATTGAAACCGTATCCTCACACAGTGCCATTGCCGCCGTTTTATAGCCAAGTTTGTGCAGCCTGCTCACATAGGTTTCATCATCCGGCAGAAAACTCCACGGAACCTGAAACACGGTTCCCATACTTACCCGCACCGCACGGCGGTATAAGGGGTCGCTGCAATCCGGGGTAAGCAGGACAGCATCCATTGAAAGCGCTGCTGCCGAACGGAAAATCGCACCTACATTGGTTGGATTCACTACGTTTTCCAAAACCGCTATCCGGCTTGCATTTTTACACACATGTTCAATCGACGGAAGTTCCCTGCGGTACATCGCACAAAGCATCCCTCTCGTGAGTTTGAATCCTGTGATTTTTGTCAACACATCAAACGGTGCTGTAAAAATTGGAATCTCCGGGTATTTTGCGATAAATTTCCGCCCCTGCTTTTCAATGTGCGCCTCTTCCATGAGAAATGATACCGGCTCATACCCCGCTGCCAGTGCTCTCTCAATGACAATCGGACTCTCCGCAATAAACATCCCCCTGCCATGCGCCGGGCGGTGTTTTAACTGCGCCTCTTTTTCACGCGCATAAAAATCAAGTACCTCATCTGAAAAATCCGCAATCTTAATTATGTTTGCCATCGTTTCTATGTGCTCCTTCTTATGCGTAAGTTCGAATCAGCCAGCGTAAACGCTTCTTGGTCTCTGTAATCAACACCATATTACGTGCCAACGGCTGTCCGCTTCCGCCAGCCCATTGTGCTGCTTCCTTGGCTGCTTCCTTTTCTTTTTTCTTTATCCAGCGAATCTGTTTTTTCTTTAACACTTTTTTCTGCTTTGCCGACAACCCTTTATAAAGCAGTTTGTATACACGATTGAGTGCTTTGTCCCAGATTTTGAATTCTTTGTAAGAATCTTGATTCATTTCAAGCTGCGAACCATCATACTTAAAGTTCTTTTTGCATTTGCGGTATATTTTATTGTAGCTTCGAATCAATGTCACCTGTCTTTTGCTCTGCTTTTTCACCGCCGCCGATGCAGGAACCGCCATAGAAACTGCGGCCGTTGTAATTAACATCGTAAATATCATAACATATGTGATTATTTTTTTCATAAGTCAAGCACTCTCCTTTTTCTATTGATATTTCTTCTTTTATCATAGAATGTTATGTGCGTGACGTCAAGGTCAAGTGTTCTCTGCATGCCAAACGGCAGCCTATTACAGACTGCCGTTTGCTTTCCCTCTCTGTTTGCCTTCTTCTTTCCCTTTCGTGTTTACCCTTGTGTTCACATATCCTCCTGTTATGTCTTTAGCTGTAACACAAATTTTACCCGAACTCTTTACAAATAACAACCGCTTTGGCACAAGCGGTAAAAAAATTACACAAACGGTAAAAATATTCTTTTATGCTTCTTTGTTTTTGTGTCAAAATATGCTACAATAAGGAAAATTTGTAAAACTTTTGAATTATAAGGAGATTAACTTTGAGAATTGCGATTGTGGATGATGATATACAAATGTGTGAACAACTACGCACTTTGTTAAATGAATTTCTCGGAGATTCTTCAGAAATATCGGATTATCGAAGTGGCGAAGAGTTTCTGACCGCTTGGGAGACTGCGGATTTTGACCTTATTATTTTAGATATTTTTATGGACAAACTGACCGGCGTGGACGTTGCCCGTAAAATCAGGGAACGAGACAGCAACGTAAAAATTGTTTTCAGTACAACGAGCAATGAATTTGCCAGTGAAAGTTATGAGGTAAATGCCTGCTATTATCTGCGCAAACCATTTGGGCGTGACAAAGTAAAGGTTATGTTAGACCGGCTTAACCTCGCAGAAATTGAGAAGATGCGTACGGTAAAACTTCCCGATGGCACCAGTGCCATCCTGCGCAATATTATTTATGTTGATTTTTCTTCACACCGGGTCACCCTTCACTGCAAATACGATGTTGACACAATTGTGCGGACTTCTTTTTCCGAAATTGAATCGCTCTTATGTGCCTATCCGTATTTTTCCAGCCCGACAAAAGGTATGTTGATTAATTTTTATGAAGTTGCTTCCCAGACCAATGATGTTTTTATCATGAGCGACGGAAAAAGTATCCCAATTAGCAGACGTAAATCCAAAGAAGTTTTAGATGCCTATTTTACGTTCCGGTTTGAAATGTTACGAAATGGAGGTGGCAAATGATGCTGTCTTTTTATCGATTGGCGGAAGTCGCCATTTATTCCCTGCTGAATTTTCTTCCTTTTCTTGCCCTGGCACTTTATCCGTTCCGGCACAGTCTTCGTTTTTCGATAAATACAACATTTTTTTTGATTGTTCTTGTGACAATTTTGCAGCTTTTTCTCGGTGCATGGGCTGCCTTTGCTCCCGGAAACAACACCGGAACCATCAGTGCAGTAAGCACCATCCTGTATGCTGCTTTTTATTTTCTTGCCATAAAAAAACACTTTGGCAAAACGTTTTTTACACTTTTAATGATTTCAAATCTTGCGAACCTCGCTGTAATTTCATCAAAGACCATAGAAAATCTTTTCTTCCCTGACCTCGCCGTACAAAGTTACCGCTGGTCTTTTTCTCTCATGCTTGCTGTGGTAGAAATAATTCTTGCTATTCCTCTGTTTTTCTATATGAAAAAAGTGTATACACCGGCAGTAGAAAAGGAGCCCTCCGGCTTTGAGTGGCGGTATTTGTGGGTAATTCCTGCCACCTTTTATGTGATGTGGTATTATGCGTTCTACGGAAATGCTTCCAAATCAAGTCTTGAAATTGCCCTGCGTCCGAAAAATACGCTGTTTTTATTTATTATCAATGTCGGTGCCATTTTCATTTACTATGTCGTTACACGCCTGATTTTGGAGCAGACCAAAACCCTCCTGCTGACGGAACGCAACCATGAATTGACCATGCAGACGGTACAATACGAAAATTTGCAGGAGAAAATCACAGAGGTGCGCCGAGCCAAGCACGATGTCCGCCACCATATCACACTTATGCAGGAATACCTGAATACGAGAAACTATACTGCTCTAAGTGAGTATCTAAAACAGTACAGAATGAGTTTACCAGACGATACGCCGGTACAGTTCTGCGCAAATCCTGCCGCCAATGCCGTACTTGTATATTTTGCACAACAGGCCAAAGAGCAGGGTATTACCTATCTCGTAAAAACAGAAATTCCGGAAAAAATCAACATTCCGGAAACCGACATTTCGGTTCTCCTCGGCAACCTATTGGAAAACGCTGTAGATGCCTGCAAATCGGAACAAACACCGGACAAAAAAATCATCGTCCGCGCAAATACTGACGGCGGCTCACTCTGTATCACCGTAGATAACACTTTCACCGGAACGCTTGCACATACCCCAGATGGAAATCTTGTTTCCACCAAACATAAAGGGCTTGGGCTTGGGACCCGCTCCGTGAAAAATATTGTGAATCAGCATGGCGGCATATGCCGGTTTGAGGTAAGGGATGGGATGTTTTACGCTTCTGCGCTGTGCCAAATGGGGGAGTGAGGGGGGCTAACTACCTCTACACCAAATATTTTTCCACCAGTTCTTCAACAATCTGGGAATTCAAAACTGTCAATTCCGTTTCAAAAGTAAGTATCAAACGTTCTCCCAGATGGATTCCATTTCTCTGATATGATTCTATTTTCTTTACAGCAGATTTGGCATACTCCGGTTTATCCATCATACCTTCATGCTCCCAGTAAATTTCTTTCCGCGTTTTTTTCGATAAAAATGTAAAATCCGGGTATACCGTACCATATCCTTTCAAATATAGGGGTTTTTCATACTGATATAAAATGTTGTTTCTGTAGAAATAATCCGCAAGAATCTTCTCTGACTTTGACCTGACACGCTCACCTTTTTCTGTCACAATTTCAGCGGTTCCCTCGTAAAATTCTTTGCCATGATATTCGCTGTCATACCACCGAGCAAGTTCTTTCTCCCATATTGGCTCAATTGGTGTAACTAATAACTGCCTTTGTGTATGCATCGATGTATAAATCTTTTCAACTTCATCATCGGAATAGCCCTCGTTATCCTTTCTATCTGCCGAAGTCTTGCTTTAGCTTTTTTCAGCACACTCTGATTATACTTCTTTTGAGCAAGCAGCTTTGGCAGTTCGGAATCTATTTTTGAAATATAAGTTCCTTCATTATCTTCTACACAATGGTAATATCGAATCTTATTTTTGTCTTTCGATATCCGCAGATTTCCTTTCGGTACAAATTTCAATTCGTTCTCTACCTTGCTGCAAATCATTTCTAAGTTTTTTTGCTCCTTTAATAACAATTTTTTCAATCCTTGCATTTATCCACCTCTTTCATATGACTTTATTTACAAAATACTTAAACCCAGTCAACTCATATATCTATTTTGGTTGACCTTTTTTTGCTTTTCTATTATTTTAGTCAACTATTTTATTGACTAAAATGACTTGTTTGGGAAAAAATATGATTCCAGTCAACCACTTTACACTCAAAAATTGACTGCTATCGCAAATTGTTAAAATTCAGTCACCCACTCCCCCAAAAAATGGTTGACCGTAATATAGAAAATTAGAATCTAAGTCACCTAAGACCAAAATATAGAAAAACACCGGGAACAATTCTGTTCCCGATGTTGTAATAATCTTGTTTCCAAAAACTAACGTTTTGATATCCTGAAAAGCCCATAAATAGGGGATTTGTGTATGACAGTGTTGCATATGTGTTTTATACGCAGGACTACCCAATGCACCTCATTACTTTTCTGATATACAAGATTAGTTCTATTTTTTATACTTTCTTGTATAATTATTAACAAAATTTCTCCCTTCTAAATTATAATATTTAATCAATCCTTCAATTTTTTCTTCAATCATATAATTTTCTTTTTTACAAAGAGCTGTACAAAAATCCTGAACATTACTTTTGAGTTTTTCTAATAAATCGGGTGTAATAATTCTTATAATGGTCTCATAAATTAAGACACTGAACACGACATTTC
>ULVD01030280.1_pt1 | contig 10677 bp, 8 predicted proteins | sample 1959101 | NCBI WGS metagenome assembly ULVD01 (sample SAMEA4835777, study PRJEB28245) | human gut metagenome | biome: gut microbiome; material: fecal sample | place: Denmark | collected 2008
TCTTTGAATTTTGTTGTATATCCAGTGATTGTTTTTGCTGTGGCTGTTACTGTTGTACCGTTTATTGTTATCTTGTTGCCATTTACTGTTATTGCACTGCCATAAGGAACATCTGCAATGCTTGTCTTGTCAACGCTTCCGTAAGAAGAATTGTTTGTTACAATGGTTACTGTGAATTTGTTGATTGTCCAGTTTGCGGTCAAAGTTACGTCACTTGTTCTGCCTGCTGCAATAGTAAGTGTTGTACCAGATATTGTTCCACCGTCAACCGTCCAACCTGCAAAGGTATAGCCTATTCTTGTTGGATTGTTCACTGTCTTTGTCTGTGTACTTGCACTGTATGTAAACTCGGTTGGGTTTCCACTTGCGTTTGTACCATTGTTCAACGTGTATACAATGTTGTATTTGTTTGCAGTCCATTGTGCGTATATTGTCGTATCTGCCGTGCCCATCTTTGTTGTTGTTTCAACTTTTGTACCTGCTGTTGCAGATGTATACCAACCTTTGAAGGTGTAACCTGTTCTTGAAACGGTTGGCAATGTGCCGTATGCGGCGTTGTATTGTACAGATTTTGTTGCGGTTGCTCCTGTTCCTGTCCAACCTGTTGTCGAAGCAATCGTACCATTGTTTGCATTTGCTGTAAGTGTGTAACTGTTGATTGTTCTTGTAAACGTTGCAGTTACAACTGTGTTCGAAGTTATTGCACTTATTGTTGTGTTTGCAGACGATGGGCTTGCAATTGTGCATGCTCCACTTGTTTTTGCCCATTTTGCAAATACAGTTGTGTATCCTGTTGCATTTGTTGGCGTTGCTGTGACTGATGCACTTCCATTTCGCAATACATATATTTCGCTTGCAGGGGTTACGGTTCCATTTCCATTTGCCTTTGCTTGCAATGTGTAAAGTTGGCTTATGGTTAATGTCTTTGTTACACCGGCATAAGTTGGTGCAAATGCTCCGCTGTTTACAACTGTGCCTGTTGCAACTTTTGTTGCAGTTGCCGAACCAAATGTGCTGTTGTATGCTCCACTGGTGTATGTTGTCTTTGCATACAATGTTATATTTGCATTGCTCAAGAAGTAATATTCTTGTGAATCTGTAAGTGCAGTCGTTGGATTGTTTGTTGTACCTATATAATATGTTGCGTCGGTTCCAACATCCTTTGAAAGGTGTGCAGTTGCAAAGTAAAGTTGTGTAAGTTTTACAGTGTCTGAAAGTCCACTTTCTGTCATTGTAAGTTCACTGCCACGATTGATGCTTGTTCCACTTGTAACCCTTGTTGCAGTTGCTGTTGAACCCCATACAAGGTTGTATCTTCCGCTTGTGTAAGCAACTTTTATGCTTGGAGTAAACTTTGTTCCGTATGGAATAGCAAAGGTTGCGGTACCATTGTTTGTGTTTACCGTTTTGCTTTGACCGTTTGCAGTAATTGTCACAGTCTGTGCAGTTCCTGTCATTGGAACAGTTACTGTGTAATTGTAATTATTCTTTGTCCATTTTGCATACAAGGTTATGTTTGATGTGTATGTGGTTGCACCAAGTGTTGTGATTGCACTGTTTGTACATTCTTTGTTTGCAAACCAACCACCAAACGCGTATCCAGTTTTGCTTGCACCCTTAAGTGTCGTTGCTGTTCCATAAGTATGCTGTCTTGGATATCCGTCTGCATGTGTTCCACTGAATGCAACGTCACCTTGGTCTTTGTAGGTGATTGTATATTTTGAAGCAGTCCATTTTGCTTCCAAAGTAACACTGTCTGCTTTTGCGTTGATTGTAAGTGTTGTGCCAGATATCGAACCATTTGTTACTGTCCAACCTGCAAAATCATAACCAACTTTTGTTGGAGCATTGACAGGTATTGTTTGTGAACTTTCACTGTAGTTATACGATGTTGGGTTACCGCTTGCATTTGTTCCGCCGTTCAATTTGTATGTTATTGCACAGGCATTTGCATTCCAATGTGCAAAGATTGTTGAGTTTTGATTGAATGTTGTCAAAGATGTAACTTTGGTTCCAGCCGTTTCAGAAGTATACCATCCATCTATAGCATGTCCAGTTTTTGTTGCGTCAGGCAAAGTTCCAATTGCGTTGTTATCCCACAAAACAACCTTGGTTGGATTGGTTGCATTTTTCCAACCATTCAAGTTGGAAATTGTTCCACCATTTGGATTTGCAGTGACCAAAGCACCAACCTTTAATACAAAAGATGAACTTGACACCGAAATTGAAGTTTGTGATGTCAAGTTTGAAACTTTGTAAAAAGATTTATTGGTTAAAGTTGGCAATGTGATTGCCGCACCTGTAGTTTTTGGAGTTTGAATTGTTTTAAGGTTTGTGCAACCACCAAAAAAGTCAGTTGTTGTTGCGCCGACATTTATTGCAAGTGAACTCAAATCCAAAGTCGAAATATTTGAACAGTTTTTGAATATGCTGTCCAACTTTGTCGTATTTGAAGTGTCAAAATTTTTGAGTGACAAGGTTGCTAAATTTGAAAGTTTGTTTGATGCGGTATTTGAAAACAAATAACTGCAATCTTCTGGTGCATAGATAATTTTGGGTGAATAGAATACAAGACTTGTATTTTTTATGTATGCGCTTATATCATAGCAATTTGCATTTTGGTCAAATTGAGTTGTACCTGTTTTGTCCTTGGCACCAATTGAAATTGGAATTGTTCCAATAGGAATATCTTGTTTTTGTTGGGTGAAAGTGATTGATGTCAAAGTTGACAAATCAACCCCAGTATTTGTGAGTTTGTTTTGCCAATCTTTCAAAAGATAAGATTCTTGAATTGCGGGGTCATAAGAAATATCTCCCTCTGTATCATGTTTTTGTGTGACAGATGCATAAACACCGATCGTAAACATACATGCAATCAGCAACATCAAAGAACCAATTATTCCATAAAATTTTTTCTTCATAAGATATTCACCTTTTCCAAAAATTATTTTGTTTCAATTATTTTTTTTTATTTGTTTGAGCCATCAAAAATCAATGCCCATATTATCGCTTTACTTCATTTTAATTTTTATAAAATAAAATGTCAACTTTTAGCGAGAAAAAATCTGCGTAAATATTACATTTTTTTTACTCTCAAATAGCAAAAAAAATGCACAAAAAAAAAGTGAGCATATCCGCCCACTTTTTTTCAACACACAAATTGATCAAATGTTATTTAAGTTCAACTACTGCGCCAGCTTCTTTAAGTTTAGCTTCCATTTCTTTTGCTTCGGCTGTAGCAACGTTTTCTTTAACGTTTGCAGGAGCGCCATCAACAAGTGCTTTTGCTTCGGAAAGGCCAAGACCTGTGATTTCTCTTACCGCTTTGATAACTGCTATTTTGTTTGCACCAGTTTCTTTCAAAACTACTGTAAATTCGCTCTTTTCTTCAGCAGCAGGAGCAGCACCTGCAGCTGGGCCAGCAACTACTGCAGCAGCAGCGCTTACGCCAAATTCTTCTTCCAACATTTTTACAAGGTCGTTAAGTTCAACTACGCTAAGACCTTTAACTTCTTCTACAAATTTATTCAAATCTGCCATTTTTTATACTTCCTTTTAATTTTTTTTTGTTTTTTTACCCATCAGGGGTCGATTTTTTTGACCAAATTGGTCAGTTTTGTGTTTAGTTGTTTTTGTCAGCAATAGCCTTCAACGCAACAGCCAAACCACGCATTGGTGATGTAAGCATACCAACAAGTTGAGCAAGCAATACTTCCCTTGAAGGAATACTTGCAAGTTTTTTGATTTCGTCAGCGGTTACAACTTGGTTGTTGTAGATACCAAACTTGATTGGGAATTCGCAGTTTTCGCTTTTTGCTTTTACCATGATTCTTGCAGGTGCAACTTCATCTTCAAAGCCAAATGCAACGGCGTTTGTGCCTTCGAGTTGTTTTTCAAGACCTGTGTAGCCAAGTTCGTTCAATGCTCTGAGCATAAGTCTGTTTTTGTAAACTTTGTATTCAGTGCCGTGTTCACGACATTCAGCACGCATTTTTGTGTCTTGAGCAACTGTGATACCGCGATAATCAACAAAAACAACAGTTTTTGCGTTTTGAAGTTTTTGTTTGATTTCTTCAACAAGTTGTTTTTTTGCTTCTAAATTACTACTCATTTTTGCCTCCTTTTGATTTGTGTGTGGCAAAAAAAATATTCCCTTTTGGCCGAAATAAGCCAAGGGAACACAAAGGTACAAACTTGAACTTACCTCGGCAAGTAGTCCATTGGACAATTACGCAAAAGATTGCACTTGCTGTCTTTGGAAAGCAAATATTTTTTTTACGCAAGTATTGTACAACACAAAATCCTTTTTGTCAACGATTTTTTGTCAATCGTTTTTGTAATGTACATTTATCTGATTTTTTTCGGTTTCGAACACTGCCAAGACAATATTTTTTAGTTGTTTTTTGTTTGTTATGTGCAGTTTTGAAAAAAGCCAATTTGTATCTTTTTTAATTTCGTTCAAACTGCTGTAAGATATTTTTCCGTCAATAACAAGGTGAACAGGAAGTTTTGCGGGCGTAATTTTGATATTTTGAAAATCGCTGGCAACAACTGGTCTTTGGTCACCCTTTGGCAAAACCGAAAGTTCGCCCGAAGTCTCAAAAATGGCATAAGCCACATCGGTTATGTCAAAAAAGCCTTTTTCGCGACAAAGAGCGATTATGTCATTGACAACAAGTCCGCTCTTTTTCAAATTTTTGAAATTGATTTTTCCTTCATAGACCAAAACCAATGGTTTGCCACGGAAAAAACTTTTGAGTTTGGGCGATTTGCGTTCAAAAACCGAAACCAACACGTCAAACAAAAAAAACACAGTTACGCCAATCAAATAATACCAAATGGGCGTATCCGAAATATCTGTTGCCATTTCAGCAGAAATTGAGCCAATAGAAATCCCCAAAACATAATCAATAAACGAAAGTTGTGCAATTTGTTTTTTGCCCAAAAGTTTTGAAATAAAAAAAAGATAAACAACCGATGCCGTGGAAAATATCAAAATTTTCAAAACGTCACCCCAAACAAAATCGTACATAATTGCTCCTTGCTCTTTGTAAAGATAATTGCCAAAATATCCAGTTTTAAGCAGTCTTTATCAAATTTTTCAAAAAAACTGCTGCAATGTTCACTATTGACAAAATTTTTGTTTTTTGCTAAAATGTTGACAACAACCAAAAAGGGGAAAATAAAATGAATACATTTGATTTTACACCAGAAAAACTGGCACCTATTCCACAATCACAAGAACTTGTTGTTCCAGAAGATTATCAAACTTATGTAAGGGACAGCAAAGTTTACAATTTGTACAAAGAAAACAATTTCCGCATCGACGACATTTATCTTGTTGACCCAGACGGAAAAAAGACAAAAGATATTTGCGGATATGCTTTGTATGTGAACGGCAACCTTGTTGGCACTTACAACCAAAAAGAAGATTATTACTTTGCGGGCGTAAAGTCAGACATGTACATCAAGTTGCCAGTTGACACAATCAGATTTGTACTTTTCCAAAAACTTGTTGCACAAGAAAAATTGAAAAAGGCAAAAACAGAAAAACAAATCAAAGCACTTGAAGACGAAATCAGTTTTTACAATGACGCATTGACAAAGGGATATGAATTCCCAAAAACTTCAAAAAATCTTGCACTTGCCGAAACTTACAACAAATTGACAAAAAAATACAACACAAAAAGCAAGGCACCAAAATTGAAAACACATGCAAACCTTTTGTTGCGTTTGAAATACATGGTTTTGGGCGTTGTAAAAACTTATGCAAAAGAATTGAAACTTTGCATGACTGCAACAAAAACAAAATTCAGAGCAAAAAAATACGAAAAAAAGATGAAAAAAGACCAAAAAATCGACCAAGAACACACAATGTAATAACTTTTCACCTTGCAAACAAAAACATATTGAAAGTTGGACTCTCCACTTCAATATGTTTTTTTATTTACAACAAATCGCATTTTTGATAAAATGACAACATGAAAAAACATTTATCAAAAATCTTGGCACCGATTATTTCGGCAGTTGCAATTTTTGCCATAACGGTTTTATGTGTGTTTGGTGCTATTTCGGTCTATCGCGACAAAATGTTACATAGTGGCAATTTTGAATATTTGAAAGATGCCAGTGACCGTGTTGTTTTGTTTGTTGGTGACGGAATGGGCGAAAATCACATAAAAACTGCAAGCGCGTATCTTGAGCGCGACATTTTTTTTGACCAATTTGAAATTGATGGTTGGGTTTCGACGTTTTCGTTGAATATGTTTGGACCAACCGACAGTGCTGCCGCCGCAACTGCACTTGCAACTGGCACAAAAGTCAACAATGGTGAAGTATCTTTGCATAATGGAAAAAACATAAAATCCATAAGCGAATATGCAAAACAAAAAGGTTACAGCGTTGGAATAGTTACAACTGACAGTCTTTGCGGTGCCACACCTGCTGGGTTCAGCGCACATGCCACTGCCCGTGGTGAACAAGAGCAAATCATAAGCACTCAACTTGAAAGCAATATAGATTTGTTTTTGGGTGCAGGTGCAAGTACTTATCAAAATTACAAAACTGATTTTGAAAACAAAGGCTATTTGTTTGCAAACAGTTTTTTGGAACTTGACAAAAATACAAAAAAAATATTTGGTGTTTTTGAAACAATAAACAATTACATTTCAACTGACACAGCACCTACCCTTTCGCAACTTGTGGATTTTGCAACTGACTTTTTGGAAGCAAAAAGTGGTGACAAATATTTTTTGATGGTTGAAGGTGCACACATTGACAAAATGAGCCACAAAAACAAAATGACAGAAATGATACAATATCTTGATGAATTTGACAATGCAATAAAACTTGCACACACAAAATTGCAAATTACAAGCAATTATTCAATCATTGTAACTGCTGACCACGAAACAGGTGGACTTGAATATAACGGTGAAACAAAAGAGCAAATAAGCAAAAAAATGTTTACCCGTACTGGACATTCAAGTGCCGATGTAAAATATTATATTGATTGGAAACTTTCCAAAGATATTCTTCCAAAATTTCCAAACAAAATTGACAACACGGCAATATTCAAAATCTGCGCAAACCTTTTGAACGTAGCATGAAGCACAAAAAAAACGAGCCCGTAAGCCCGTAAATTTTTGCGTTTGGTCAGAGTCCCCAAGCGCATTTATGTAGACAAAAAAAATACGACCTGTTGGGGAGTAAAATGTATTGGAGAGAGCGATTCTGCGGGAAACTGCAAGTTTCCGAAGCCTAGCGGTGCGACAACACGTCATGCCACAAGCGCATTTATGTAGACAGCAAAAAAAATAAAGGGGCAAGGAACTAAATCTGTGCAATTGTGAACGATTTCTGCAGGCGATGCAATCGCCGAAGCCAACCACAAGCGCATTTATGTAGACAAAAAAAATATGACCTGTTGGGGAGTAAAATGTATTGGAGAGAGCGATTCTGCAGGAAACTGCAAGTTTCCGAAGCCTAGCGGCGCGACAATACTTTTAGACCCAACATGGTCATATTTTTTCTGAAAACACCTTAAAAAGCGATATTTCCTGGTGTGCGATAATATGGCAACACGTCCCTTATGTTGTTTACGCCCGTAACAAGCATAACCAATCTTTCAAAACCCATTCCAAATCCAGAATGGCGACATCCACCAAATTTTCTCAAATTCAAATAAAACTGCATATTTTCTTTTGGAATGTGCAATTCGTCCATACGTTTTTCCAAAAGTGGCAATCTTTCTTCCCTTTCGCTTCCGCCCATAAGTTCGCCAGAGTTTGGAACAATAAGGTCAACCGCCGCCACAGTTTTTCCGTCATCATTTTGACGCATATAAAATGCTTTTGCTTCTTTTGGCCAATCTTTGATAAATACTGGCGATTTGAAGTGCACTTCGGTCAAATACTTTTCGTGTTCACGACCGATATCTTCGCCATACTCGGCTTTGAGTGAAAATTGGTCGTTGTGTGGTTTCAAAATCGAAACTGCTTCTTCATAAGTTATCACAGGGAAATTGCCCTTTACAATATTTTGCAATCTTTCAATCAAACCTTTTTCGACAAAACTATCAAAAAATTCCAATTCTTCCTTTGACGATTGCATAACGTCTTTTATTACTTCAATCAAAAAGTCTTCTTCCAGTTTGATAAGTTCGTCCAAAGTACAAAATGCTACTTCGGGTTCAATCATCCAAAATTCGGCTGCGTGAGTTTTTGTGTTTGAATTTTCAGCACGGAAAGTTGGCCCAAATGTATAAATCTTTTTGAATGCCATGGCAAAAGTTTCGCCTTCAAGTTGCCCTGTTACTGCCAAGAACGATTTTTTGCCAAAAAAGTCTTTTGAGTAATCAAGTTTGCTTGTATCTTTTTGATTGAGAAGAGTTGTAACTTGAAAAGTGTTTCCTGCGCCTTCGCCGTCATTTGCGGTAAGTATTGGTGTGTGCACATAGGTAAATCCACGTTTGTTGAAATAGTTGTGAATTGCAAACGCAAGTTTGCTGCGCATTTTGAAAACCGCTTGAAAAAGGTTTGTGCGTGGTCTGAGATAAGCCACTTCACGCAAGTATTCGACTGTGTGTCTTTTTGGCTGAATTGGATAGTCCAATGCACAATCCGCCAAAAGTGTGATGTTGCTTGCAACAATTTCTTTTTTGTTTTTGTCATTGTAAGCGGATTGCAACTTGCCTTCAACTTGCACTGCACTTCCAATGTTTATTTTCTGAATTTGTTCAAAATCTGCAAGTGAGTTGTCATAAACAACTTGTACAACGCCAAATGCGGTTCCGTCATAAATATCCAAAAATCCCATTTCTTTTTGGCAACGGTGGTTACGCACCCAAGCGCATACCTTTACTTGCCCATCTTCCATTTGCTTTATATCTTTTATGTCCATAATGGTTCTCCTGTAAAGAAAATAGCACTTTCGACACAAAAGTGTCAAATATTCTTGCAAAAAAACAAACCTTCAAGCATTCTTTGCAAAAATTTGCTTGAAGATTTGAATATCTTATTTTTTTTACTTTTCGAGTATTTCGGCAATTTTGTTCATTTTGTCGATGATTTGTTGTTTTTCTTGTTGGTCGTTGCTGTTTGTATAAATCTGTTCAAGTTCAGCCATCTTTTGCATAATTTTTCTCAGTTCGGCTGGATAATTTTTTGTTTGGCTGTCATCAAAGATGTTTACAAATTGCATATTTTTTGTCAAAACGTTTGCCAAGGCATTGTAAAAGCCCTTTCCGCATTCAGGATAATTTTTGTTTTCGCCGACAAAATCCGCACGCAATTTTTGTCCAGTTTGAAGCATAATATTTTTCAAACCATTGAAACTTGCTTCGTTTGTTTTTTCAAGTGCATTTTTCGCCAAGTTCAATTTTTTTGTATGCAAAACAAGTTCTTTGCGTGAAATATATTCGTTTGGTTTTTCTTTTGTCAAAAGTTCATTGATGTCAAAACCAACGTTGCCAAGCATCATGCAAAAAAGTCCGTTGTCAAGTTCTGCCAAAATTGCATTTTGTTTTTCTTTTGCAAATATTCCGTGATTTTGCAATTCTTTGACAAATTCTTCATACGCTTTTTTGTAAGAATCAAGTTTGATTGCAAACCTTTTGTCTTTTTCATGTTTGTCTTCGCTGTAAACTGTGCCAATAGGTTTTCCAAGTGAAAGGTCACGTTTTATTTTTTTGACAAATCTGTAACAGTTTGGTTGAACAGGTGTCAAACTTTGGCTGTCATCGTTGACTTTGTTTACATCAACTTTTTCATAAGAAGCCAACTGTCCGGCACGATGGCAAATTTTGTAAAGTGTACTGTTGTTTTGTTCAATTTGTGTCAAGTTGTTCAAAATATCTCTGCCAGCGATGTGCATAGCATGGATATTTTTCAAAATTTCATAAGGTGGCATAACGTTTGAAATGGTTATATATTTTTTCAGTCCTTTTTGTTCTTTCAATCTTGGAAGTGGTTTGTCGGTTGGTTCAAACTTTTCGTCACCAAAATAAAGTCCCATATAAAGTGAGTTGTGCCCCATAGCATAACTTACTTCACCGCCGTTTTCTCTTATTTTTTTGATTGCACCTTTGAAATAATTATTTTCCAAAATGTGCCATGCTTTGAGCAAAGTTCTTTCGGAAAGATACTTTGTCCAAACGATTTCTTGCGCTTTTCTTCCCATGATATCCCCCTATTTTTTTTAATATATCACAATAAAAGAAAAATGTCCATAGTTAAAATGCAAATTTTTGTTGTTTTTGTTAAATACATGCATTATTTTTTGCACACATTTATTATATGTTTTTTCTCCAATATTTTTATCATAGTCAACAGAATACCCGCTTTTCCTTAAATAGTAAAAGCGTATATGTCGGGTAAACTCGAAATATAAAAGAGGTTAGCCATGAAACTTAACAAAGCGTTTGCACTCAGGGTAAGAGAATTGTTGAAAGAAAAAAAGATGACACAATACAAGTTGGCTCAGCAAACTGGATTGTATCACAGCACAATGACCGATATTTTGAATTGTAAATATCAAACACCAAATTTCAGAAATATGGCATTGATAATAAGGTCTCTTGGTGTTTCAATGCCCGAATTTTTTGATAGTCCTTATTTTGATTTTGAAACTTTGGACATACAAGAAAAATAATATTTCAATCTTTGAGCGCTAACTCGG
>ULVD01096549.1_pt1 | contig 10670 bp, 20 predicted proteins | sample 1959101 | NCBI WGS metagenome assembly ULVD01 (sample SAMEA4835777, study PRJEB28245) | human gut metagenome | biome: gut microbiome; material: fecal sample | place: Denmark | collected 2008
GGGTTCGAGCCCCTCCATCCCCACCACAAAAAAACGCCTGAATCACTGGTGATTCAGGCGTTTTTCTTTGCTAAAGTACCCACAAAAGTACCCACTTTTATTCAACTGCTTTTAAATCAGGTCGTTGAATACTCCGTCTATTATCTGCGCTGTCTTTTCTGCCTCACCGTCCACCTCATGTCCATATACTCCGAAGGTGTCCATGTTTTTGGTGTGGCCTACCATGCGTTTAAGGGCATTGGCCGGCACTGCATCCTGCATTAGGCTAATGTGTGTATGCCGCAGCTCATGTAGTGATACCGTAATATTGTGCTGACGGCGGTATACTTTCCAGCGCTTGTACATGAGCTTTGGGTCGGTCATGCTGCCATCGCCGCCCGGAAAAAGCCAGGGCGAAACTATACCGGCAGCCCTGAGCATTGCGGCCTGATCGTCCAATATTTTTTGGGCATGGTCAGTGATAACCATAGTACGCTGGGCGGCTCGGGTTTTGCCCTGCGTTATCTCACAGTTTTGGGTGACGGAGCGTCTGACACACAGTCTGCCGTTGTCGATGTCCTCCCGTCGCAGACCGCACAGTTCGCCACGGCGTAGTCCTGTTACTACCATTAGCCGCCATGCGTATATGTACCAGCACAGCTTATCTTTGTTGTGATCGCGTATTGTATCCTGTCCAAAAAGGGTTTTTAGTTCATCCGGCTGCAATATTTTTCGGGTGTTTGATGGGGCATTCGGTACTTTGAGGTTCCGCAAAGGCTGTATTTCTATTCCCGCATCCTCGCAGTATGCGACAAACCCGGTAATTGCAGCCCGGATATTTTGTAATGTTTTGTGATTGCGCCCGGCTTCATACGCCGTTAAAATACAATCCTTCCAGTCTTGGGTGGTGATCGCCGAAACCTTTTTCGGTCCAAGCTTTGGCAGTAGCCAGGTTTTGCCGTTGCTGTTGAGCTGGTCAACCCATCCGGACCCGCACTCGCGCCGTTTCGCGGCCAAGAAATTTGCCCACGCGGTTTCGAATCTGGCCTCTTTTACAGTGCCCTTTTCTAACCACTCATCCGCCTTGCGTTCGGCTTCCAGTTTGCCCTTCCTGCCGGGTTTGCTGCTGGTAAACTGTTTCCGTTCTCCGTCCCGCTGCACCTTGATGCTCCATCTGCCTGACTTCTCAAGCCACGCCGCCTCATTCGTCCTAAGTTTTTTCATTGTCAAATCCTCCTATATTTGGTAAAATAGAGGATGCAAAAAGTAGCCCGTGGTAGGACTTATTTTGCACCCGGAGCCGTTGGTGTTCCCGCACCGCGGCTCCATATTATTAGCTTAGTTTGCTGGGTTTATGCCCTTTTCTCTGTTCTTTTCGACCAATTCAACCTGCTCATCGGACGAGACCACATTACCGTTTTTGTCATATTTTTGATACAGACCGAGATCACCATGATATGGGTCGATTGTCATTCCGGGATCGGGTTCGTTTGGGTACACTTGCTCGTACAAATCGTTGTATAGTTTCTCATACAGCATATAGTAATCCTTGAGTTGCTTATAGGCCCACGATTCTTTTTTGCTTTTCATCAGGGCTGCTTTGTTGTCAGATAGTTCAGCATTGCATTGTTTAAGCTGAGATTGCAACTCTGCTTTGTCACTTTTAAGCGCTCGCGTTTGGTTATAGAAGTAACCGCTTGTCACCAAAAGCCCTATACATAATACCGCCAGAATGTATATCATAGCTTTTCTTTGATTCTGAGCAGGCATTTCAGAAACGGGTGATGGTGTTTCTGCGGATGACGTAGGCAAGGGGTCTTGCCTTTTGAGGGTATATTTTCGCATAAACTCCGCCTCCTTAATTCCCAATATTTACCAGTAGATTTTATACACAATCTGGATTATAATCCAGTTATAAACAATCTCTTCTGCAAAAAACGGCACGATTTGTGCAACTTATTCTTCCGCAATCCCTATTTTAGTACTATTAGACAAATTCCACCTTTATTTTTATTTTAAAAGTGTTATTATCAAAATAGAACAAACGTTTGGAGGTAAAAACCGTGAGAGACTTCTTGAAAAACATTCACTCCCTAAGTAACAGTGACCTGGGTAAAGTTATTCTTTTTGCGAAGTGTCTGCTTTTAATTGAACAAGCCGCTTCACAACCTCCGAATAATCAAGGCCTAACGCATTAACTACCGCCAAAAGTTCTTGTTCTTTCGCCCTGCGTTCTGCGTCCACAGCGGGCTCGTCGTCGAAAGCGTCCAGAGACACATTAAGGGCGTGGGCTATGGACTTCATTGTTTCAAGGCTGGGGTTTGTCGTAGCTCCTGACGTTATTTTATCGATAGTAGCCTTTGGCACCCCAGACATGGCCGCAAGTTCAGCATTTCCTATTCCCAGTTCCTTTTTTCTTCTGTTAATAATCTCAAAACTCATATCTCATACCTCCAACTTAACAATATCACAAGTCAATCATATTTGCAACACTTAATCACCATTAACGGCGAAATAATTTCCGTAAACGGTGATTTTACGCTTGACAATAACCATTAACGGTGATAATATGATAGTGCAATAGCCACAGACGGTGATTAGAAATGAAGGGAGGTGGTCTCATGTACCCTTATCTTAACGAAATGATAAAGAAACGCGGCATTAAAAAGGCCGCCATTGCACAGGCTCTGGGATGCTCTTACTCCGGCCTGTGTCGCAAGTTGAGCGGTAAAAGCCCGTTGCTTTGGAAAGACGCTTGCATTATACAAAAACAGTTTTTCCCAGATCAATCTAAGGAAAGGCTATTTGCTTAAAAAGGAGGATGCAATGTTTTACTCACATCTGAGTAATAGGGTTGAAAGGAGAACAGCATGAAGTACTTTTACCAAGGCCAGATTGTTGGCGTCGTGGTAGTAACGATTATCCTCTTCCTGCTATTTGGGAAGCCGTATTAAGCCAAGCAGCCACGGGATGGAGGCGATGATAGCACCAGAGATAAACCCGTAAGCCCGCTCCTTCCAGCGTTCGACAGATTCAAGGCGCTGGTACTCTTTGTAACAGAAACCCTTCTGCGTGAGATGAGCGCCATAGATACAGCCGTTTATATCGTCGAGGGTAACGTAACCACCGGCAGCAAGGCCGCACAGAATGCGCTCCATTTCATCATCAGAAATGTCAAGTGGCTTGTCCTTCTGAAGGAAATAACGCTCGTATTGCGATTCGTTTGCGATTATGCTGTCAAGAACCATTTTGCTTTGTTTATCTAACATTTGTTATCACCCCCACAGGGGAATTATACCACAGCTTTCCTGCGGGCGGAATGCCTGCATTGTTACCTCCTTTCTTGTTTGTTAGGTAGGCAAAGGCCGGGAAACTGGCCCGCCTGCCAGAGGGCTGTGGTAAAGGGAAATATCATCGCAGGAGGATGAAAATGAAACATATAGACATATCACAAACCGATGCACCCATGCAGAGGCCGTATGCCAAGCTGCGGGGCCTGCTGAAAGAATACGACTACACACAGGCCGATATAGCCCGGAAGCTGGGCTGCGGCACAACCTATCTCAACAATGCTATGAATGCAAGGGCCGTTTGGCATCTCGATTACTGCTATACCATACTTGATATGTTCCGGATAGATCATTCCGAACTTACAACTTATTTCCCCGCAGGAGGTTATACGGCATGACAAGGGCGGAGATCAAAATGCAGCTACCCGCCGCAATGGAAGGAGCCAGTGCGTTTGAGGTGTATGTTTTTATGCACCGGGACAACCGCACGATAGGGCAGATAAAAAAAGTGTGGCCGAACAAAGGTCTCCAGCAGATACGCGACGCGATAGACAAGGCTCTGCGGTTGGGTTGGCCGTATATACCAGCCGACCAACTTCCACGCTTGCCAGATGACGGCCTACGGTATGACGACGGAGGATTGGGACCCCAAAGCAAAGGTCGAATCAATCATGGTATAAAACACAAGCCGTCAAGGCCAGAGCCGCCAATTGCAGTGCAGCGACGTGTCTATGATATGGCCGTGGCGGGCTATACAAACAAGCAGATAAGGGCGGCAACCGGGCTGAGCGAAGAGAGAGTGCGCAAGTACTCCGATGGACAACTAAAACGTGGGAGGAGATGGCACGACGATGAAACTAATGTTTAGCTGGGGAGTATTCTTCACATTCTGTGTGCCGTTCCTGATGCTGGGCTACGTGGCCGGATGGGAACGCAGAGGAAGAAAACGGGGGCGCAAAAATGCACGTCGAATATGACAATTACGCAGATGGCTACGCCTATTGCCCGGCCTGCAAAAAAACATTTCCCCGGTCTGCGATAAAACAGATAGTCTATCCAGCGACAAGGGACGATCCTGAAGAGCGCGTTTACGTTTGCCCCTGTTGTGACAGTGAAGATGGCGACTTTGAAGATGCCTATCAGTGTACATTTTGCGGAGAGTGGCGCGGCTGGGAGCAGATGAGCGACAAAGACGACATGTGCCGGGAGTGCTATGACAAGGCTTTACGGCAGCTCAGGCGTTACGCCGAGCGACAGGCGACGGGGGACTGCACTGCGGTGCTCAATTACCTCTTAGCGGGAATATAGTTTTAATCGTATCAATACGTTTCTAAGCCGCCTTACACGGCGCAGAGGATAACTAACCAATGGATAACACACAAGCCCCGCAGAGGGGCAGAGAGGAGGCCAAACAGGAGTGGCACAGATACTAAAGTTTTTTGATGCCGAACATGAGTATGTCGTGGGCGACAAAAAGATTCCGGCGGTCAGCGAGATACTGCGGTTCCTGTCGCGGGAGATGTACTCCAGCATATCGCAGTATACACTGGACAATGCCGCCGACAGAGGCAAGCGGGTACACAAGGCTTGCGAGGTGCTGGACAAGTACGGGGAAGCAGAGATTGACAAGGACATTGAGCCGTACATTAAGGCTTATATCCAGTTTCGCAAGGACATAGCCCCGGAGTGGACACGGATCGAATACGCCTGCTACGTGGACAATGACACACTGACCGCAGCAGGAACGCTGGACAGGTACGGCAAGGTTAAAGGTGGACAGGCCATTGTAGACCTTAAAACTACCGCCACGGTACACAAGCCCTATGTGGGCGCACAGCTTAACGGCTACAAGCTTATCGCCGAGGCCAACGGTTTAAAGGTGGACGCTCTGTACTGTCTGCATCTGCGCAAAGACGGCACGTATAAGCTGATTGAGATGCCTATAGATGACACAATTTTCCGGGCGTGTTACGTCATACACAAGATTTTTGAGAGGAAAGAGAGGAAGAAAAAGTAATGGAAGAAGTAAAGCAGGCAGCTAATGAAGAACAGGCAATAGCTTCGATCGAACAGACAGCTATTCAGCCCACGGCACTAACGGACCCCAAACAGCTTAACACGCTGGTCAAGCTGGCAAGCATGATGTCCAGGAGCAAACTTGTACCCGATTCATACCGCAATGACCCCGATTCTTGTTTTGTAGCGTGTGAGATGGCTAACCGCATGGGCGTATCCCCCATGGCCGTTATGCAGTCGCTATATATTGTTCAGGGCCGTCCAGCATGGAGCGGACAGGCTTGTATCAGCCTCATAAACGGCACCGGACTTTTCGGCCCTCTGAATTTTGTATTTGTCGGCGAGAAGGGAACACCTTCCTATGGCTGCTACGTTCAGGCCACACGTAAGAGCGACGGCGCGATAATCACTGGTACAGTAGTAGATTATGCCATGGCAGAGGCCGAGGGCTGGACAAGCAAGAAGGGCAGTAAGTGGCTGACAATGGGCGACCAAATGCTCCAGTACCGCGCTGCCGCGTTCTTTGCCCGTGTCCATTGTCCCCATGCACTAATGGGCCTACAGACCGTCGAAGAAATCAAGGACATTAAGGGCGACGAGCCCGAGAAGGTAACAATTAAGCTCAGCTAAGGAGGAGAACATGATTAAGGTAACGGTAAAAAAGGGGAAGGTGAGTTCCAAAATACGAGCCCAGGAGGAAGAGGTGGCATTGGCAGAAATTATTCTGGCCGTACATACGATGGGAGATTGTCTACACAATTTCCATACTGAACACAACCTCTCTGATAAGGTTTTCAAGTTTACTAAGAAAGCGGCGTTGCTGGCATTTGTGGATGGCTGTAACGGCACTGATCCGAAGGAAAGGTATACACACGATGGTAATTAAAGACGGTTTAAAAAGGTTGTATGTTGGCAAGCTGGTGCGCGAACCGGAGTTTTCAACCTTCGGTTCCAAGGGGTATCCCAAGATGCGGACTGCAATCGCCTACGACAAGGAGGGCGTAATCAATGTCAACGCGCTGTTTGCCGCAGTGGACGCATGGCACGGGCTGCAAAAGGGCGATTATGTTATAGTGTCGGGTACGCTTAGTAACTATGAGGGCAAGGACGGAAACAAGAGATGGTTTCTTGAGGCGGATTTTGTGACAGCTGACCTTTCTACAATCTGTCGCAGATTTGCGGAACAGCAGCCCCCCACGGACATTTCAGGATTCAAGGAGATAACGGACGACGATTTGCCGTTTGATTGATGGAGGTAGAGCATGAGCGTTCTTAGTTTGATAGCAACTAAAAACTATATTGCCGTAAACAAGCGACTGGCAGTCGTTGTAGGGCTTCATGAGGCGATAATGCTCGGGGAACTTGCCAGCGAATATGAGTACTGGGAAGAGCGTGGCGAAGTTAGTGAAGATGGATTTTTCTTTTCCACCATTGAGAACGTCCAATGCAACACCACCTTATCAGAAAAACAGCAGCGCAATGCGTTGAAGAACCTATCCATGCTGGGTTTCGTTGAAACGAGAGTTAAGGGCATTCCAGCGAAGCGGTTTATACGGCTCGATGAGAATAATCTGACCACTTTTCTGGCGAACAAGTTCCGCCAAAATGGCGGAACAGGCACGGCAGAAATGGCGGAACTGGATACGCCCAAATGGCGGGGTAATAAAAATAAAGCTAATAAAAATAACAATAAAAAAGAGAGAGGGGACAAGCCCCTCATACCGCCCACATTTGAGGAAATCTCAGAGTATATCCGGAGCCGTGGCAGCAAGATCGATGCAAAGCGGTTTTATGACTTCTTCAATACCCCTGATGATAAAGGTAGGACATGGATTGACAGTAACGGCAAGCCTGTCCGCAATTGGAAACAAAAGGTAATTACATGGGAAGGGCGGCAGGCTGCCGATACAACAAAAAAGGCAGTCCAACCCCCGCCGCCGGAAGAACAGAGGGACTACCACCAAAAGATGGCGGAGCAAACACGGGAAGCTATCAAAACACTGAAGCAGGCAGAGGAAATGGAGGATAAACGGCGTGAAGTCTTGCGTGAGTACTTCGACAGAACTGGAAAGAGCGTTGTTAGGCTCGATGCTGATAAGCCGTGAAGCCTTTGAAAAGGGCTGCGGTTGCCTGCGTGTTGAGGATTTCGGGGAAATAGAAAATCAAATCATTTTCAGCACCATGCAAAAGATGTTCCACGACGGTACGCCGTGCGATAACATTACGCTGATGGATGCGCTGGGGACTGATTTACAAACGGCAGGCGGGATAACCTATATCACCAAACTGTCCCTTGCCGTCCCCTCTGGTGCTAATGCCGCATATTACATCAATGGAGTTCTGGCTGCTTCTGGCCAACGGCATCTTGTGGCCGGATTGCAGCGGGTACTTGACGACATTAAAACCGGTGCGGATTCTGACTATATCTCCGACGCCCAAAGCGTCATTGACGGAGTAAAGGCTATAGGCAGCGGCACAGTAGCCCCGGTAGGAGATAAGTTCCTTTCGGCGGTGTTGAGCATAGGCGCTAAGGACAGCGGCCTCAAGACGGGATTCTTGGCTCTGGATACTAAACTGAGGGGACTGAAGCCGGGACATATGACTGTAATCGGAGCCCGCCCCTCTATGGGCAAGACCTCATTCGGAATGAATATAGCCGTAAATGTGGCCATGCAAGATAAGGTGGTGGCGGCATTCAGCCTCGAAATGAACGAGGAGGACATCATCGGGAGAGCGGTTATGAGCACTGCATTGTACAGCGACATTGACGCACAGTCAGGTGATCCGAAGCAGGTAACCGCAGCGGCTGAAACTGCGGACACGTTAAGCAAAACCAAGCTGTATGTCATAGACGATGCGCTGACCGTGGACAGAATGAAGGCTCGTTGCTATGCCATACGACAGCAAGAAAAAGCCCTTGATCTGGTGGTGATAGACTACCTGGGCTTAATACAGGGCCGAGTGAAAACCCGTGATAGAGTAACGGAAGTATCGGAGATCAGCCGGAGCGTGAAGCTGATGGCAAAGGAACTGAATGTGCCTGTACTGATACTGAGCCAGCTTTCCCGCAACCCCGAGCAGCGCAATGATCACCGGCCCATGCTGTCCGATCTGCGCGAATCAGGAGCCATAGAACAGGACGCGGATGAGGTGCTTTTTCTCTACCGCCCGGCGGTTTATGACACCAGCAAGGACGAGAAGGAAGCAACCGTAATTATAGCCAAGAACCGCAACGGGCGGACCGGCGAATGCAACCTCTTGTGGGACGGAGAACACTTCAGGTTTTACGAACACGAGATAGATTTCGATGCGATAGGAGAGGACGAACAAATATGTATGTAGAGATAAAAGATGTGGATAACGTGCTGAACCTTTATGACGTGGACGACGAGGTAATATCCGCAGTACACGACATACCCCCGGCTCACGTTATACGGCCTCAAACAAGCCGTTGGATATTAGACAGGCGGTATCAGGGCCGGAACAAAGTGCAAGTTTTCTGCGCTGTTTGTGGCCGCTACGAGAAGCGGAGCCGCAACGCCTACTACAAGCACGGCAACAAAACGGGCCTGCACTACTGCCCCGGCTGTGCTGCGGAAATGGAAGGAGAATAAGCGATGATCTATATAGGGATAGATCCCGGGAAAAAGGGGGCGTTTGCGGCAATAGAGGAGGGCGGGGAATACGTCAAAACGTGGGATAGCCTGCTGTTCCTCGAGTATTGCAGGAACATATATCGAACAGGGAAGAAAGCCGTTGCTTGCGTTGAAAAGGTGGGGGCCATGCCAGGACAGGGCGTGACGTCGATGTTTTCATTCGGCAAGAGCGCCGGTTTCATCGAGGGCGTTTTGCAGTCCTATGGAATCCCATACCAGCTTATCACCCCGCAGAGGTGGAAGAAGGAATTTACCCTGGGCCATACCAAGGAGGACAGCATAACGGTATGCAAGCGCCTGTTCCCGAGCGTGAAGTTACTGCCGACTGATCGGTGTAAAAAAGAGAGCGACGGCATGGCAGAAGCACTTTTGATGGCAGAGTACGCAAGGAGGAAATTTTAAGTGGAGTACAAAGTAGAGGTATTGGAAAAGGCCGTTAAAACTTATGGTCGTATGCATCAGACGATAAAGGCCGCAGAAGAATTGAGCGAATTGCTTGTCGCACTGAACAAGGGGCTGGGTATGATGAAGATTCCATGGGAAACTATGGACAACATCAGGGAAGAATGTGCCGACGTGGAAATCATGCTTGGTCAGTTAAAGATAATCTTCGGCGACTGGTCTGACTGGACGTACGACAAGATGGACAGATTGGAGGATCGGATCAATGCAATCAACGGAACGAAAGAGAATGACTGCTGAAGAGCGGGAATTGTTCGCTGCACTGTTCGCGCTGGATAATATTCTCGACAAGTTTTCCGGAGGATATCAGAGGCTATGTCAGCGCGTACCGGGGTGCTGGCGGGACTACCGCATAGCGCAGAGCAGGATAGCAAGTGTTATCACAAGGCTGCTGGATACCGTGCCTGTAGAGCAGCTGTTGACCGTCAAGCGACAACTCGACCTAACCGAAATCCGCATAGGCATTAAATCCGCAGCGGGCCGGGACAAGAATTACTGGGTGATGAGCTATGACGATCTGGCCGATCTTGCAGAGTACGCCACCAAAACCGAGTGCTTTACCTGTGACGGCGCGAAACATAATTGCCGACTGCGGCAGATACTAAAGGATTTACCCATACAGGGCGTAAGCAACCTTGTTGTAGGCTGCTGGAAAGGAGATATAAAAGATGGAAAATTGTTGTAGGGAAGCGACTGTAAGAGAGTACATTGAGATGTTCGGCAATACCGAACTTTGCCACGACTACAAAGAAGAAGCAAAAAGGGCGGTTGAGCTTTACGTCAAGGAAAAACAAAGAACGCAGGAGGATTACGGGCAGCAAATAAAAATGTTGGAACGGCAGATAAGGGAAAGGGATATTATTATCCATTGTTTGGTGCGATGTGTTGAGGTGCCAGAATAACCCGGCGAGAACAAATGATAGAGTGCGCCGAGGTTGCGGAACATGGCATGATACAGACGCAAACCCACCGGGACATGTGGCAAAACAATCTGGTATGGTGGATTTGTAAAGCTGTAAAGCTACTGCTGGAGGAAAGGATAAGGGACAATGAGTAAATATGTAAACGTTGATGCTTTTGTAGAAGCACTTTGTAAGACGCTATCCACATTGAGAAAACAAAAAGACAATACGCCCGAATCAATAGCGTTTCTCAAAGGAGCGCAAGTAGTGGCAAAAGAGTTAATGAAATTTCCTGCCGCCGACGTGGTAGTACGATGTAAAAACTGCATACACTATCACCCTTGCGAAGCGGAGTTGATTGACGG
>ULVD01019547.1_pt1 | contig 10633 bp, 10 predicted proteins | sample 1959101 | NCBI WGS metagenome assembly ULVD01 (sample SAMEA4835777, study PRJEB28245) | human gut metagenome | biome: gut microbiome; material: fecal sample | place: Denmark | collected 2008
TTCCCGATTTGCAGTCGCAGTTCCGCCGTTTTTTTGCGCCGCGCCTGAAGCCGTGCTTCGGGCAGTGCTTGTGCGGGCGGCAGTGGTTTCCTGAGGTGGCGCCGTCGACGGGTTTTCCGGTTTATCCGCACGACCGCGCGCAAGCTCCCGTCGCCGTCTGTCAAGCAGTTCAAAATATTCCTCATCAGTGCCGGCAGAGCTGTCCGCGCGGTATCCTCCGCGCTCATTTTCCTCATTGAGAGCCATTCTTATCCGTTCCCTTCGTCCCACTGCCGAATAAACGACGGCAAAGGAGATCATCCTGCGGACGCCGCAAGGCGTCCATGATTATTTTTTCCTCTCCTCCTTTGTTTCAATCAGAAAGAAAAACGGAGAGGAGGGTGAATTGACTATCTTGATCTTTGTAACGCACACGCGGTGGCGGGAAAGTCCCGAGAGATATTCCTCGATCAGCTTTCCCTCCGCCTCGCCCTCGGCATGTCCGGGGTAGACGGCGACAGTCAGCACGCCGTCCGGGGAGAGCAGATCGATCGCCGCCTCTATGGCGGGCAGAGTCGTCTCCCTGCGGGTGGTTACCGTCTTGTCAGAGCCGGGAAGCCAGCCGAGATTGAACATCCCGGCGCGTATCGGCTCGGTTATGTATTGCTTTGCGTTGCTGTGTGAATCGAGTATCAGGCGATAATTTTCCGGGCAGCCGGACGCGGCAAGATGCGCCGCAGTGGAGGTAAGCGCCGCCGGCTGGATGTCAAAGGAGTAGACCTTTCCGTCAGGTCCTACCGCCTTTGAAAGAAACTCGGTGTCGTAGCCGTTTCCCATTGTAAAATCCGCGGCGGTATCTCCCTTTCGCAGATGAGTAAGTATAAACTGCTTGTGAAGCGAAAGCAGGTCTATCATTGTAAAAACAGTTCCTTGTTTTTTATTTTGGGAGCTTTTCAGCTCTTTTCGTGAAGGTCGGAGCGCAAAAATTTCATAGCCCTCTCGACCGCGTCCTTTGAGTCGTACCACGGCTCGGAGTCATAGCGGTAGTCAAACTTTTTGCAGAACCAGCTTACATCCTCGCGCAGCTTGTCAAAATACGGAAGCACGATGTTTTCCGCCGCGCGCGCAAACTCGCGGTATCGCTTCTGCGGCAGCTTTGCCTTAGCAGTCCCGAGAAGATCCGCATAATGCGGCAGGCAGATACAGCTCTGCGCCGCAAACATCTCGCGGAACTCCTCCTCGGTGTCCCAGAGATAGATGATATTTTCAAGCAGATTGCCGAAATTGCGCTCTATCCTGCCGCATACATAGCAGCTTTCCCTCAGCTCGCTTATCCGGGCGCGGGCGCGCGTACCGGGTACGGTCAGCGGAAGGTCGGAAATATCCTTGCGCAGTTTGTCAAGATGGCTTTCAAGCGTCAGCGCCATGCCAAGGCGGTTTTTGCGCACGAACATCATATCGTAATGCGTGCGGCAGAACCCCAGACGGTTCGTCTCTATCCTTATATCCGGCTCCATCATCGAAGCGCCGAGAATGATATCCAGCTCGTTTTCCTCAAACATCCGGTAAAGCGAGCAAAGCGGGCAGGGGCATTTTGCTCTTGCCTCGTTGTTCCGTCCAAAGTGTTCTTTGATCGGTATCGTGTATATCTGCTGCATTTGTACGTCCGTTCCGCCGCGCCGCGGCAGTTTTTGCGGTTTTCGCACGCCCGATGTTGCCGTGTCGCGAAAAAAGTTGTATAATATAAGTCGGGTAATTTCAGTGCGTGTGACTTTTAATAATTATACCATAAACACGCACCTATAAGCAATAGCAAAACGTCATATTTGACAAATTAATTTTTTTCTGGAGGATAAACCATGAGCACGGAGCTAATAACCCCGGCGGTAAATTTCAGTTCCGGAACAGAAGGCTCTGTTCCGTATATAAAGATCGAAGGCGCAAAGGACTTTGACCTGTGCGCCGTTATGGAGTGCGGGCAGTGCTTCCGCTTTACAAGAGTTGAGGACAGCGCCCATGAATGCGAATATTCAGGTGTGGCGCTCGGCAGGTTCATTGCCGTAGCAGAGGACGGTGACACCCTTTACTTTTACAACACCGACGCGGCAGAATTTGACGCGATATGGCGCGGCTACTTCGGGCTTGACACCGACTATGCGGCAATAAAGCGGGACATACTCTCCCGCTCCGACCGTGAGGTGCTGCGCGAGGCGGTAGAGGTCGGGGGCGGCATACGCATACTGCGTCAGGATTCGTGGGAGGCGCTGTGTTCCTTCATAATATCGCAGAACAACAACATACCGCGCATACGGAAGCTTGTGGCGGCAATATCCGAAAAATACGGCACGCCGATCGACTGCCGCGGGCTTGAGCGGCACGGTGCGCGTGAGGCGGAATACGCCTTCCCAACTCCCGAGGCACTGGCGGAAGCCGGTATTCCGGCACTTGCCGAGCTGAGGACCGGATTCCGCGCAAAATACATATATGACGCCGCGCGGCGCGTTGCGGACGGGATACTTGAGCTCGGAAGCGTCGCGTGTGCGGACAGCACACGCGACGCCGCGGAGCTTTTGATGAGCATCTCCGGCGTAGGACCGAAGGTCGCCGCCTGCACCCTGCTTTTCGGTTTTTCAAGATTTGACGCATTTCCCGTTGACGTGTGGATAAAGCGGGTCATTGCCAAGTATTTTCCGGGCGACTTTGACGCCGCGGCGCTTGGTCCTTATGCGGGCGTGGCTCAGCAGTATCTGTTTTATTACGAGCGGGAAAAATCGCTCGCAGGCGGCTGATGTGCACCCCCGAAAACGTTTTGACTCTTACATCTCCTCGGGTGGTACGGTCGGAGGCGGCGGAGGCGGCATTGGCATCGGGATCGGAAGCGCCTCGCCGTTTATGAGAGCGTAAAAGCAGTCCTCCCCGCCGACCTCAATGCGGACTCCGGCGATATGTATGAAGCGCGCCGCAGCGTAGGTGTAGGATGAGAGCCTGCGGTCAAGTGCGTCATCGGAATGCGCCGCGACGAATATTTCGTTTCCCGAAACGGAGGTCACAAAAAGCGTGTGATAGAAGTCCCCCTCCTCGTCCGCAAGCTGTACGGCGTCACCGGGCAGGACCTCGCGGCGCTGTATTTCAAAACCGTATGGACCTACGCCGCCGTTGCGCTCCGAAAAAGCGGGAGCGCCCGTCATGAAATCGTAAAAAAACTCAACTCCCGTCCATGCGGGAGCGCGGTCGGCGGAGCTTATGAAGTACCAGCCGAAATCCGGCGTGAAATTCATAACGCAGCTGCCCGCAAGGATGCATTGGGACACAAAATTCGTGCAGTCGCCGCCGCCCCCGGTAAAGTCAATAAAAAGCGGATTGCGGTCAAGCGCCCATCTTCGGGCGTATTCCACTGCCCTGTCACGGTTGTAAGCAAGATTTGCAAGCATAGTATCTTTCCTCCCGCGCCCGGAATACCCGTCGGTATCCCGGGCGACATATGTGTGCAGTATCAGTATATTCGGCGGGAGCGGCATTGACACCCCAAAGGTCATGCCCGCGTCACAGGAGGACTCCGCTTATCCTGTGGCTGTCGTTACGGGCGGGGCAAATGCGCGCAAACAGGTAATGGCGGCTTTCGCAGACGCCGGGATTGACAATATCGCATTAATATGCTACAATATAATACTGCAAAAGTATGTTCAGTCAGGGAGTCGGATAAATGGTCAGAATAACCGGCGTTGTCCCCGGCTCTGCGGCTGCCCGTGCGGGGCTGCGCGAGGGGGACGAGCTTATCTCAATAAACGGTCACGAAATATGCGACGTGCTTGATTACCGCTTCCGCATTTATGAGCGCCGACTGAAAATTGAGGTCACGCGGGAGGGCAGAAAGCATATTTTCCGTATGCGCAAGGAGGAGGAAGACGATCCGGGGCTGGAATTCGGCAGTGCGCTGATGGACGAAAAGCACTCCTGCCGGAACGCCTGCATCTTCTGCTTCATCGACCAGAACCCGCCCGGAATGCGTCCCTCCTGCTATTTCAAGGACGATGACTCCAGGCTTTCCTTCCTGCACGGCAATTTCATTACGCTTACAAATCTTTCGGAGCATGAGATCGACCGCATCATAGAGATGCACATCTCCCCGATAAACGTTTCGGTCCACACTACAAATCCGGAGCTGCGGTGCCGGATGATGCACAACCGCTTTGCCGGGCAGACGCTTTCTTATCTGCGCCGCTTTGCCGACGCGGGGATCACACTGCACGCGCAGATAGTGCTTTGCCGCGGCATCAACGACGGTGCGGAGCTTGACCGCACACTGAGCGAGCTTGCAGAGCTGCGTCCGGCGCTTGAGGGGATCGCGGTCGTACCCGCCGGGCTGACAAAATACCGCGAGGGGCTTTATCCGCTGACACTGTTTACCCCCGAGGAGTGCCGCGCGGTGATAGATCAGGTGAACGGGTACGCCGAGCGCTTTCTTTCCGAGGGCGGAAGCCGCCTTGTCTGGTGCGCCGACGAGTTTTATGTCCGCGGAGGAGTTCCGATACCCGAACCGGATTTTTACGAGGGCTTTGCGCAGATAGAGGACGGGATCGGAATGCTTTCCTCCTTCAGCGAGGAGGCGGAAAGCGGACTGCGATTTACCGAACCTGTGCCGGAGGGGACGCCGGAGCGGGTGGTCTCTGTTGCAACCGGATATGCCGCATATGACGTGATATGCGGGTATGCAAGAAGGGCGGAGCAGGCAAGAGGCTCGCTGAGGGTAAATGTTTACCGCATTCGCAACGACTTTTTCGGTGAGACCATAACGGTCGCCGGGCTCCTTACCGGACGGGATATCGCCGCTCAGCTTGAGGGCAAGGAGCTTGGTGAGGCGCTTTACTTCCCGGCAAACGCGCTTCGCGCAGACGGGGATCTGTTCCTGTGCGGGATGTCGCCCGCCGAGCTGTCCGCGCGTCTTGGCGTTCCGGCGATCCCGGTCGCCTGCGACGGCGCAGAGTTTATTTCCGCAATGACGGGTGAGAGTAAAGTTTAACCGTGATCGCTCGATTTGAGCCGATTATTTTTTAATTCATCCACTGAATGGTATATTTGAAATGAAAAATACCCAAAATATAACAAAACGGCGCGCTGCGCTCGGTGCAGGCTCGGCAATGCTTGCACTGCTGATACCGGCAATGCTTGCGGCATCTCTTGCCGCCTGCCGCCGCGCTCCGGACGGTCAGCCTGTCAATTCGCTGGTCGTCGGTATCGATGTGCTTACCGATTCGCCGTATAATACCGAGCCGCCAGAAACGAGCGGTCAGGATATTCCATCCGATACCACCTCCACGTGGCAGGGGGAGGTGACCGACAGACCCGTCGACACCGACACCCGTCCCGTGACCGAGGAGACGACCCAGGAGGTGGACGTGGTGAGCTACGACTACGAGGTCGAGATGACGGACGAGGTCATAGCCGAGGTCGGATCGATGAAGAGCCGCAAGATACTGAGATATCCGCGCCTTACCGGGCTTTCAAACGCCGATATGCAGACAAAGATAAACGAGCTGCTTGCCGAAATTGCCGCATCCGAGTACAAAAACCGTCTCATGGGGCTTGAGGAATACACCAAAAACGGCGTGACTGTGAAATATGAGATCACCGATTCCACCGTCACGTATCTCGGCGGCAACCTTCTTTCGGTGCGTTCTGCGGGTTCGCTCAGCTACTCCGATGGAACTCCGGAGCTTCGCTTCATGTATTCCAATGTGATAAATCTCAGCACCGGCAAGAATGTTTCGCAGAAAAAGCTGTACACAGGCTTCGGGGATATAAAAAAGCTCTTTGAGGACGGAAAATTCACTCAGATAAGCGGGGCGGAAGATCTTACGTCGTCGATATCCCTTGCCGACATGATGACGCAGTATTCTCTTTACGAGCTGTACAACACCTATCCCGAAACTTATTTCACTCCGGAAATGCTGATAATATCAATTGAGCTTAACACAAAGCTTGGCGGGTATGCCGAGTTTTCAATTCCGCTTTCCGAGGTCAACGGATATCTTTCAATGAGTCCGACCAAATAAAAAATCAAGTACAAAACCGAAACGGAGCTTTCCGATATGTCAAAACCGGTAATTGCAATAGTAGGCAGACCCAACGTGGGCAAAAGCACCCTTTTCAACAAGCTCATCGGCGAGCGCCGCGCCATAGTGGAGGATACTCCCGGGGTGACGCGCGACCGCATATACGGTGAGACCGAGTGGCGGGGCAGAGAGCTGACCGTTATCGACACCGGGGGGATAGAGCCTAAAACAGACGACATTATTCTTTCTCATATGCGTATGCAGGCGGAGATAGCGATTGAGTCCGCCGATGTGATAATTTTTCTCTGCGACGTCCGCACCGGACCTACCGCCGACGACCGCGAGATTGCGGTAATGCTTAAAAAAAGCCGCAAGCCGGTGGTTGTTGCGGTAAATAAGTGCGACAGCGTCGGACAGACTCCGCCGGAGTTTTATGAATTTTATGAATTCGGCTTTGATACCGAGCTTGTGGCGCTGTCCTCCGTCCACGGAACGGGAACGGGAGACCTGCTTGACGAGGTGCTTTCGGTGCTTCCGGAAACCGAAAACACGGAAGACCCCGAAGCGGGCATACGTGTCGCCGTGATAGGCAAGCCGAACGCGGGCAAATCCTCGCTCGTCAACCGCATAGCGGGAAGCGAAAGAATGATAGTTTCAAACATTCCCGGCACTACGCGCGACGCTATCGACACCCGGGTGGTCAATCAATACGGCACATATACCTTTATTGATACCGCCGGTATCAGGCGCAGCTCGAAGATAAAGGACAGCGTGGAAAAGTATTCGGTGCTCCGGGCGCACACCGCCGTCGAGCGCGCTGACGTCTGCCTTATCATGATAGACGCGGGTGAGGGAATAACCGAGCAGGACGAAAAGATCGCGGGTATCGCCCACGAGGCGGGGCGCGCGTCTGTTATCGTCGTCAACAAATGGGATTCGATTGCCGACAAGGACAATTCAACGGTCAAGGATTTTGACAACCGGATCCGCATTGCGCTTTCATATATGACATACGCGCCCATCATGTACGTTTCGGCGCTGACCGGCCAGCGTGTTTCAAACCTTTTCGGGCAGATCAACGCCGTTTATTCCTCCTCTGTCATGAGGATATCGACCGGAATGCTCAACGACGTACTCCGCGAGGCGATAACGCGCGTCCAGCCGCCGACAGACAAGGGCAAGCGGCTGCGCATTTATTACATGACGCAGACCTCGGTCGCGCCGCCTACCTTTGTTATCTTCTGCAACAGCGCCGAGCTGTTTCACTTTTCCTATCAGAGATATATTGAAAACTGCCTGCGCGATACCTTCGGCTTTGCCGGAACGCCTATCAAGCTGATAATCCGCGAAAAGGGAGACGAAAATCAGTAAGAGGTTTTCCCGAGGGCGCGCTTTGTGTCAGCCGGGGAAGTTTATAGCTGTTTTTGCAGACAAAAAGACTCAATTCGTATTAAAAAGGATCGGATAAATGTTTATTGACAGAATAAAAATATACGTCAAGGCGGGAAACGGCGGCAACGGAGCCGTCTCCTTCAGACGTGAAAAATACGTCTCGCACGGCGGACCTGACGGCGGCGATGGCGGACGGGGAGGAAACATTGTTTTCCGCGTTGACCCCGGCAGCAATACTCTGCTTGCTTTCCGCTACAAGCGCAAATTTGTCGCGCTTCCCGGCGGCGACGGCTCTGGACGCAAGTTCCACGGTGCAAACGCCGAGGATGTGATAATAGGCGTTCCGCCCGGAACACTTATCAGGGATGCCGAGACCGAAAAGATCATACATGATATGTCCGACGGCGGCGGGGCTGACTACATTCTCTGCCACGGCGGACGCGGCGGCTGGGGCAATCGCCACTTTGCCACTCCCACGCGGCAAGTCCCGATGTTTGCCAAAAACGGGGCGCGCGGCGAGGAGAGAGAGGTCATACTTGAGCTTAAGATGCTTGCCGACGTGGGGCTTATAGGCTTCCCGAGCGTCGGAAAGTCATCGCTGCTTTCCCGCATCAGCGCGGCGCGTCCGAAGGTTGCCGACTACCATTTCACCACTCTTTCGCCGATGCTCGGCGTCGTGCCGGCTCCGTCGGGAGAAGGCGCGGGCTTTGTCGCCGCCGATATTCCCGGACTTATCGAGGGCGCGGCAGAGGGAGCGGGGCTTGGCCATGCCTTTCTGCGCCATGTAGACCGCTGCCGTTTGCTTTTGCACGTTGTTGACATAGCCTCTACCGAGTACCGCGACCCGTGCGAGGATATAAAAATAATCAACGGCGAGCTTGAGCGGTACAGCGCCGAGCTTGCCGGGCGTCCGCAGATAATAGTCGCCAACAAGCTCGACGCGCTTGACCGCGAGCGGGTAGACATACCGGCGTTTGAAAGGTTCGTCGGTGAGCTGGGGTATCCGCTGGTATATGTTTCGGCGGCGACGGGAGAGGGCATTGACAGTATGATACGCCTGACCGTCGAGGAGCTTTCAAAGCTGCCGCCAATAAAGGTTTACGAGCAGGAGTACGAGCCGGAGGACGCTTATGTCGGCGGCGGACGCGAGACGACCATCACACGCGAGAACAACACCTTCATTGTAGAAGGCGAGTGGCTGTTCAACCTTATGGGGCAGATAAATTTCAGCGATTTTGAATCGCTGAACTTCTTCCAGAAGGTGCTGCGCCGCAGCGGAGTGTTTGACGAGCTGGAGGCGCGGGGCTGCACCGACGGCTGTACCGTTTCGATTTACGGTTTTGAGTTTGAATATGTAAAATAAAAAATATTGAAGAACCGGAGGAAAAAATGAACATCTGGCATGACATCGACCCCGCAATGATAAAGCCCGACAATTTTTCAGCTCTGATCGAGATCCCCAAGGGAGGCAAGTGCAAGTACGAGCTTGACAAGCGCACCGGAATCCTCCGCCTTGACCGGGTGCTTTACACCTCGACGCATTATCCTGCGAATTATGGATTTATCCCGCGCACCTTCGCCGACGACGGTGACCCTCTTGATGTGCTTGTCATCGGCGCAGAGCCCATCTATCCCATGACGCTTGTTCAGGTATATCCTATCGGCGTCATGCGCATGATAGACGGCGGCAGACTTGACGACAAGATAATAGCCGTGCCGTTCTCCGATCCCAACTACAACACGATCACATCCATTGACGATCTGCCGGCACATATTTTCGACGAGATCATGCACTTTTTCTCGGTCTACAAGCAGCTTGAGAACAAGCAGACGGCGGTCAAGGAGCTTTTCTGTACCGACGAGGCGGTAAAAATAATCGCCGCGGCAATTGAATCCTACAAGCTCAAATATCCCGACAAATCCGTGTAACAAAGAAAATTCCCCGTTCGGTGCGCGTGCGCGCCGAACGGGGAATTTTTTGTTTTTTTCAGAATTTGATGCTTTCGATCACAGCACGGAGGGAGTCAGCACTGCGGTGAAGCTGTTCCATCTCGCTGTCGGTGAGCGGAGGAAGCACTCTGCCGCGTATTCCGCCCTCGCCGACGATGTTTATAAGCGAGAGGCAGAGCCCGTCAATGCCGTAGTCGCCGTCAAGCATGGAGGAGACTGTCATTGTGGTATCTATGCCGCTGATGATGGAGCGGCAGATGTGGCAGACCGCGATAGAAACGGCGTAAAAGGTCGCGCCCTTGCGCTGGATAACGCGCGCGCCGGATTTGCGCACATATTCCTCAACTGCGGAATGCTCAAGCACCGGGTACATGGTGTCTACCGCCGGAGCGCCGTCAACGCTTGTCAGCGAGGCGCGGTATTCATCCACCGGTACGTTTGATATATTTGCAAGCGACCACGGAATGAAAGAGGAATCGCCGTGCTCGCCGAAAACGTAGGCGTGTACATTCTGCTGGTTTATCGAGTAAAATTCCGAAAGGCGCGCACGAAGCCGCGCGGTGTCAAGTATGGTTCCCGAACCCATTATGTGGGCTGAGGGAAGCCCCGAACAGCGGATAAAGGTGTAAGTGAGAATGTCAACGGGGTTGGAGACGATTATATATATCGCATCCGGCGCATACTTTGTGATCTCGGGAATAATGCTTTTTACTATATTGACATTGGTCTGTGCAAGGTCAAGGCGGGACTGACCGGGCTTGCGCGCGATGCCGGAGGTCAGCACCACGATGTCGGATTTTTCGGCGTCGCGGTAATCGCCAGCGTAGATAGAGCAAGGTGCGCAGAAGGGGATGCCCTGACGGATATCAAGCGCCTCGCCGAGAGCTTTTTCGCGGTTTATGTCTATCATTACGATCTCGGAGGCAACTCCGGTGACCGCAAGCGTGTATGCAATTGTTGACCCGACGCTTCCCGTGCCGATTATGGTTATCTTATTCATTTTTGTGCTTCCTTTTTTGCGGGAATGATTTATGTGTTAAAAAATTAACACACATTTCAATAAAAATCTGTTTCCTCGGCACATTTCCGGGGCGGAAACGGGCGCAGAGGAAACCAAAAAATCAATCTCAACAATATCAAAATATCAATCCTATTATATCATAAATCGCAAAAAAAGTCAATAAAAAAACGCACAAAATGAAGAAAAATACGACTTATAAACATTTCAAAACGCACAAAATCCGCGTTGCACCGGATCT
>ULVD01011912.1_pt1 | contig 10618 bp, 12 predicted proteins | sample 1959101 | NCBI WGS metagenome assembly ULVD01 (sample SAMEA4835777, study PRJEB28245) | human gut metagenome | biome: gut microbiome; material: fecal sample | place: Denmark | collected 2008
CTTGGATACACCGAAAGAGATGTAACAGGGGCGCTCCGTGAACGTAAGTATTGTGCCCGCAGGCCTTTGGCTTGTTATGTGCATGATACACGTTTCGCGTGGGCTGTCCGTGTTGCTTATTTCGGTGTGGGCAGCGAAGGCCTGAATGCGTGGTAAGTTAATGCGGCAACCCACGTTTTTTATGGCTTTCGATTACGACTACACGGGCAACCTCGCCCTGCTCGACCGCCGGAAGGTCGCCTTCTTCGCCTCACGCGTCGTCTCTCCCGCCGTTGAGGAGCAGGCCCTCCGCTGGGCCAAGGCGTGTTGCGCAACCGACCGTGTCGTAATCAGCGGTTTCCAGTCGCCGCTCGAAAAATCCGTCTTTGAACTCCTGCTGAAAGCCCGTCACCCGGTGATCTGGGCCCTGGGGCGCACCCTCTACCGTCGTTATCCTTCCGACGTCGAAGAGGCTTTGGCTGAGCAGCGCATCCTGATCTTTGCCGTCCGCAACGCCCGCCGAACCGGTTGGCAGACGGCCCAAACCCGCAACTACACCATCGCTTCGATGTCCGAAGAGAGCGTCTACGCCCTCCGCACGGACGGCCGTCCCAGCACGCTCGACGTCCTCTGCGGACTGGAGTTGGGCCGCAAACCGGTGCGTTGTTTTTGATGGGGTCTGGCGACTATCGTTTGTTTCCCTGGCCTGCTTTATTTATGAAGACAAAGCAAGACTGATAAAATTACTTTATCAGTCTTTTGGATGTGTAATTGTAAGAATTTGAGTTGAAAATTTACTATTTTTGAGAAGACCAAACTCTATCTGTATGAACCAGGCATCAAACAACCCGAATGAGTTGCTCTCGGGTATTATGCCCGAGAATCCTCACTATGGCTATCTGGTAGCCGCTGCCGTGCTGCTATTCTGGCTCATTGGTGTTATCTGTGGTTGGAAATGGACCTATTCACGACCAGGTAGTTACAGGGGTAATTTCTTGTTGGATCTATTGGGCCCGAAAACCTATCGTCTGCTACTTGGAGTATTCCTTGTTGTGGTGCTTGCACTCGTCCTTTATCTTTTTGTGCATACTAAATAAGTGCCCCTTTAACGTGAGGCATCCAAATGGAGAAGTAACAGCGGACTTCCGCTGATAACATACTATCTATGATGTATATGAATGAACAAAAATTGATACCTAAAGATGAATTGGCCCGTTGCATTAGAGATTATTCATATCTTGCCTAAATATCATAAAGAACTATTACCAAGCATTGAACAAATATTGATTTGATGCCATTTGGAAATATTGGATTATCAGTCAGCTTTTAATCCAGTTTCCTAAAGAAAGTCTTATAAACCTACTTCCAGCCATACAGAAGTATGCTGACGGTGTTCCCAATAACGAAGATGAAGAAGATTTGAAAGAATCAGCATTAGATTTTTTAGATTGGTACAATAAAAAAGAATGTTCATCAATAACAAACAGCATTACCGCTTAAAGCGGAACGCTGTCAAATATTATTAGTTAAATAATTATGAACGTTTGGAAATATATCTATATTAAATTCTACGAATTCCGTCGATGGATGTTAGGTAAGACACTCGGAGAAGATTATGCGGCAATGCTATTTGTGGCGTTGTTTGATGTGTTAATATATTTTGGAATACTAATACTTATAGACAGATTAACGGGTAATGTATTATCAAATGCGTACGAACCATTGTTTTTTGCTCTTTATATATTAGGAATGTTAACTATTGAACGGTTGCGTAACCGTTCCATGTGCAAAAACGGAGCCTTTGAGCGTATTAAAAAAGAAGTTGAGGAGGAGCCTCAAAAGTTAAAATGGAGTATTTTGTCCATTCTATATATGATTTTTGTGGTCTTTTTTTTCTTATTTTGCTGTTATATCGGAAAATACGGGTTATGATCTGCTATTTTGCGAAAGGAAATCAGATAAACGGAAAACCTTATGAGGAAATAGGAATATACAGAGCAAGAACGAAACCGATCTTTTTTCCCGAGCATTTGGCACAAATTGCGGCTTTCCAGCCGAAGGTGCTTGCCGTCTTATGCTTTCTGCGGCTGTTTGTCGGTAAGGATGTTATGTGGAATTACAACATACAACGGGGTTGATCATTGCCATTGGTCTTCTGGCCTTGCTTGTAATAAATGCCCTTTCCATCATAAAATAATTTCCCATTTCTTCGTTTCTGTCGATACAAAATCCTATATTTGCCTAACATTCAGTGGTTAAGATGAATAATACATACGGCGCTTCTTGCAGGATTATTGATTGAAACCAAGAATGTCTTACAATATCATTTACACCTTGACACTGGGGTTTTATTGCATGTGATGAAAAAAGTATGAATAAGGTTCTGACAATAATTATCAGCTTGTTGTTCTGCGGAACGGCATCCGCCCAGCAGATCATCGAGTGGCGTGATCTGAATACATCGACGGACAGTTATCAACGTGTCGTCTATTACAAACAAGGAAAGAAGAAACCGCTTGACGGTACCTATCGCATAAAACGAGGCCCTGACGAGGAGGTCGTTTCTTTGAATAAGGGGCTTATGAACGGCCCATACATCCGCTTGAGAGATGGCATCTTGCGTGAGGAGGGTTATTATGTGGATGGTATGCGTAATGGGCCCTTTGTCGAGTATTATCAGGACGGAGTGGTACACCGTAGGGATACGCCAATGAAAGCCGGTAAAATAGACGGAAAGGTTACGACCTATTACAGCGATGGAAAGGTTGAGTCGGAAAAAGAATATCGTCAGAGTCTCGAACATGGGATAGAACGTCGCTACAGCCAAACTTCCGGAGAAGTGCAGATCGAAGGGCAATGGGTCGACGGGAAGAAAGAGGGTGAATGGAGAGAATGGTTCGACGCAGGTGGCGGCGTATTGGGCACCAAGGTGCAGCACTACCGTGATGGAGAACTCGATGGCCCGTACCTCGTGGAGATGACGAAAAATGGAGAGCCCTATCTGACGATCCGTGGGCAATTCACGGCGGGACGTAAGAGCGGCAAATGGTCGCAATACGATGCTACGCTTGGGAATACGCGAGAATGGGTGGAGAAATAAAGATATTATGAAACGAATAATCTGGTATATCGGTATTGGCCTTTTGTTATGCAGTTGCGGTTCGAGCAAACATTATGGAGCCTTTCAATATGATAACGGAAACGACTATGTAAGTGAGGGACTGTACCGCATTGTGGATCGCAAGGGGCATATTGGATATGCCGATGAGAACGGTCAGACGGTTATTAAGCCTCGATTTGCTTTCGGATATCCTTTTGAGGGTGGCAAGGCGAAAGTTACGGATACCGGAGAGCGAAAAGAGGTTTCCGGCTCCGATGGGGAATATTGGTACTGGGAAAGTGAGGAGTGGTATTATATTGACAAATCCGGGAATCGTATTCAATAAGAAAAGACCGCTGTAATCTGACGATTACAGCGGTCTTTTCGTGGAGTCGTGTTGTTACTTCTGCAACAGAGCGGCGAACTCCTTGAGTTGGTCGAGGCTGTCGAAGAAGTCGACGTCGAACTTGATCGTCTTGCCATCGTTGAGTGTTACGGTCAGAATGCCGTCATCCTCGGCATACGCAAGGTTCGATACGTCGGAAATTGAGAAAGTCTCTTTTTCGACACTCCCTTTGCGGATTACTGGATAGGTTACACGATCCTCTTCCACGGTGATGACTCCGCCCTGGGCCGACAGAGTTCGGGCATTGCGGATCTTGCGATAGGCCGTATAGAGCATGTAGAGTCCGGCAATAATCATCAGGATCATTGTCGGTATAGGCCCGAGGATCGGTTTGGCGCCGATGCGGATGCCGAAGGGGTACACAATGGGAATGACGATCAGGGCGACACCCAGAATCAGCGAGGTCAGATTCTCCTTGATCGAAGAGGTTGATGCGTAATTGAAGGTTTTCATAGTTTCTGTTGATTGAATGGTTAGACTGCCGTCCGGCATGGTTTACGCTTCGTTGTCCTGTTTCGAATAGGCCGAGAACTCGCAACCGAACTGTTCGACCATCATGTTGTCCATCTCGTCGGCTTTTTCGGCCAGGTGAACGAGGTTCTGCTGGATTCGCTCCTCGGACTCCTCCGAAATGTCGGCCAGGTGGATGCGGTAGCAGATGTAAATCTGACGGCCCTCAATGCCCAGCTTGTAAGGATAGAAGTCCGTGTCAAGCATGTAGTCCAACACCTTCTCCACGTCCTTCTTGGGCAGGAGGTTGATCGGCGAGACGGCAAACAGGTAGGTGCGGTCGTAGACGAACAGCCGGATTTCGGAACTGCCCTTGTGGAACAACCACGCTTCGGTCCCTTCACGAGCCAGAATGGGGTTGATGCCCATCTTCTCGATGGCCGCCTCGCAGAACTCGCTCAGGGGTGAGAGCTGACGCTCCTCGAAGACCCCTTCAGGCAGTTTCTCTCCGCATGAGGGGCAGAACTCCTCCTCTTCGGAGATCAGTTCGTCGCAGCTCTCGCACTGCACCTGGAAGCAGTCGCGATCCAGTTCGCCGAGCGAATCGAAGAGCTTGTGCAGCGTCTCGACACGGATGCCGAATCCCATGTTGTCGGCGTCGGAGTTGGTGAATTTGCTCACCGTGATGCCGACCACTTCGTTGCGGTCGTTGATGATCGGGCCGCCGGAGTTTCCGGGGTTCACTGCCGCGTCGGTCTGAATGTAATACTGGCCGTTCATCAACTGCTTGGGCGACGAGACGGTACCTTCAGTTACAGTGAAGGGCATGCCGTAGGGATAGCCCGCCACGCGGATCTTGTTGCTGATCGTGAGCGAATCGTCGGCTGCGAGGTTCAATTCCGGAAGTTCCGAGAAGTCGTGATCGACGGCCAGCAGGGCGATGTCCAACGTCGGATTTACGAGTACGACCTTCGCCAGATAGGGGTTGCGTTCGTTGTCGTGGACGGCGACGGTATGGAAGCCCTCGACCACATGGTAGTTTGTAACGAAGAGATTCTTGTCCTTGAGGTAGAAACAACTGCCCGAGCCTCCGGCATGGGTTACCTTGAATACTACGTTATAGATGTTCTGTTCCATGGTGCATCGTTTTTAGTTGTTGAAGAATCCGCTCATCATTTTCTGCTGCAACTCGCCGGCAAGACGCATGTACTCGGCCATGTCGCCGCGTGTCATCGCCTCGGTCATCTTCTTTTGCAGTTCCTGGATCTCGTCGCCGCCCATCGCCTCGGCCATCTTCTGCTGCATGGCTTGCGCCTGGGCCTGCGCCTGTTCCATCATCTGCTGCGCCATCGGATTGCCCTCCATGACGCCGGAGAAGAACCCTTCGGCATCCTCCTCTTCGATCTCTCCGTCCATGATCTTGTCCAGCGCGGTCCATAGGATTTCAGCGGCCTTCTCCATCGGCTGTTCGGCAGCTTCCTGCAACGCCTTAACGAAGATGACATTCAGGTCGTCCTGCATGTCGTTGTAGAAGTAAGCCTCGTAGAACTTGTAGCAGATGCGTACTGCGGCCCGCTCAAAGTCCTTGTTTTGCATGGCGGCCGTCGCTTCCTCGTAGACATCCTTCATGTTCTCCTGTACGTTCTGCAACGACGAGGGGCCCTTAATCGAGACGAGCGTATCGACATAGTAGAGGTCCTCGGCCAGTTTCTCCTTCGGCATATCGAGTAGCTTTTGCAGGAAGGCCATGCCTTTCATGACCAGTTCGGCCACGGGCAACTCCTCGTCCATATCATCGACAGCTTTGTCGATGTCATTAGACAACTGACCCTGGGGCTGTGCGAAATAGGAGATCTGATAGAACGTGGTGTCGATGACGTTCCACGAATAGCCGTAACGACGCTGGTCGTTGTACTCCTTGACGGCATCGAGCGTCGCCCGAACGAGCGACTGGATTGCTTCGTAGATACGATCCACCGTCTCCGAAGGATAGGGCGTTACGCGGGGTTCATAGCAGCGCGTGGCCCCGAATTTCGTGCAGAACTCGTCGTCGTATTTGTCCCCTACTCGGCAGATATTTTGCAGGATATTGACGATCTTGTGCGGGTGGGTCTCCTCAAGCGGGCAGTGGTATTCCATCTTCAGGCGGTCGCCCTCCTTCGTGAAGCGCGGCAGCAGCAGACGGTTGATGTTCATGTCGGCCACCTGGCGCAGCATGGCCACGCGCCCCTTCGCGGGCAGGTGCAGGAAATCTGCATCGATATACATCATCTTGTCGTCGAGACGCACATTGACGACGATCGAACCGTGCGGGAGGTGGAACTCCGTTCCCTCGGCATTACCATACTTTGTGCGGAACTCGGTATTGAGGTGGTCGAGCAGCGTGTGGAACGCCTCGACGTATTGCCCTTCACCGTACAGATCGATACTTTTGTCGTAAAGGTCGCGCTGCATGGCACTCTGCGTGGAGTCCACAACAGGCGCAATAAAGGGAAGTGTACGTTTCATAGGTCGTTATCGGGTTTAACGGTTATTCTTCTTCGGGCGAAATCGAGCCGTCGGCATTCACCAGAATCTTGGCTTCGTAGTAGAGGTGTGTTACCTGACCTCCGGAGGTCTCGGTCTCCTTGCCATCCTCCGTGAAGCAGATCTTGAATTCGGACTCCTGGGCGCCGATATTTCGGCCCCGGTTCATCATACTGGTGCTTCGCGGAAGCACTTCGTTGATCTCGTAGACGCTGACCGACTGGAAGGGGTGCCCTTCGGGCAGGAGTTGTTTGGCCTCTTCGATCTGGCGTCCGATGGCTGCGGGGTCGATCTTCGAGAGGCTGATGCCCTTGATCTTCGCGTAGTCGATCTCATTGACGCTCGTCGAGTAGTCGTTCATCTGCCCGACACGGCCATCCATATAGTATGCCTGGCGGAAGGCATAGTTGTCCGCATTGACCATATCGAGCGAGATGCTGCTCAGGTCGTTGCATAACTCTTCGCGCTCCTGGAAGCGAATGCCGAAGATCTTGAACTTCGTCGTATCGACCTTCTCCTTGAGGATTTCCACGGCCTTGGCGTAGGATTCGGTCTGGTCGGCCGGATACTTGGCACCTCCGAGCATCGAGCTTACGTTGTTGCACGAGACAAGCAGTGCAGTCATGCCGACGAGAGCGGCGAGATAAGTTGTTCTTTTCATGAGTAAAGTGTTTATTAGGTTTGGTAATTTATTCCATGCCGGGATCGACCGCGCAACTGTCTTGCAGCGGCGTACGGACAAACCAGTGTGATGATTTCAAAAGACATGATACATACTGTTCATCGAGTCGATATTTTCGGTGTTTCTGAATTTTCGTGTCTCCGCCGCGTTCATCCTGCCTCGTCCGGAAGCCGGGCCTGCGCCCTGACCTTACCATACACGAAGCGTGGTACTGCGGCCATATTGAGTTTTGGAGGTCCTGAGATTACCTTTGAGCACGAATATGGTGATAGCAGCCCACGCAAACGTGAAAGCCGCCATGCCATCTCTCGTGCCAAGTTTGAAAATTTCTCAGGTTCCCAAAACTACAAGATCAGCATAACGCTTCGTATGTATCCGACCGGGTTCTGCGCCCAATCGTTTTACAAATATAGTTTTTTTTATTGACCCGCAAGAGTCGTATGCAAAATTGAGTGATTTATTCTGTTGTGGAGAAAAGTCCTTATGGGCTTTGAATCCGAAAATCTCTTATCTTTGAATCCCATATGGTCAATGTTATGAAGCGATTGTGTGCAAGTCTGGAACAGATATCCTTCCAAACGGAATGGAATGCCTGGATGAAACGTGTTTTGACAGTAGTGGAACCGGTCAACTTTTCGCATCCCGAGACCTGGAGTCCCTTGGTATCGTTGTCGAAAAATATTGCGGGCATGCGCTGGCTTACGCAGCAAATTCGCCGCAGTCATCCTGTACCACCCGAACGGCCGCAGGAGGAATCCGTATTTTACATGCTGGCGGCGTTCTGTCCCGACAATTCGACCCTCGGATTCATCATTGACACCTGGCGACATTATTATCGAACGGGGAATAGCCGGGGGCTGTTGTCCTGTGCACGGATCCTTTCGCAAGTTAATCGACACGACGAATATCCCCATCTGAATGTCCTTTACAACCTGATGATGGGGGATGTGCTTCGCGAATACCGGCTTTATGTTGCACCTGCGGATCGACGCTCCGCTACGCCCTTCCTGACCGGGCAAGATTTCCATCTCTTCGAAAAATACCTTCCCGATTTCTGGGCATTCGGCTTCCGGGAGCGGGTACATGCGGCAATAAATAGAATAATAAGCGTCCCGACCGGTGAAGATTTGGCCCGGGAGTGTTGTATGTCCGGCTCCGTTTTCCGAAAACGTTTCAAACAGGAGTTCGGCATTCCCGTCTCCGACTGGCTCCGACGACAGCGTAGGGAGCGAATCGAGCGGATGCTCCGCGATCCGGACATCCCGTTGGGAGAGGTTGCGGAGCGCAACGGATTCCATATGCTCTCGACGTTTTCGGATTATTGCCGACGGAATTTCGGCGCGTCGCCCCGACAGATGCGAAGCCGGTTTGCAAAGCCGTAAAACAGCCTCTGCCCAGAAATTTCCGGTCTCTGATCAGAACCCGGGATTCGTCAGCACTTCCTATTTTTACTTCGCCGATGAATCTCGAATCCATGCGGAACCCGATTGACCGAAAAATATGTCTCGCGGCCATGTCGATGAAGAACGTGCATTCTTCTCTTCGACAGGTCTTGGAGGTCCTGAATCACATCGGTAAAGAACAGGATCGGGGACCTCCGTATGTTTTGACAGTTATATATCGGCCTTTGTCATTCTATGCGCCATACAGTCCAGCTGCAAATCTTGACATTTTAAGAATAGCGTTACTGACGCTTGTTCGTAAATACATATGATAAATACTATTTTATTTTATATTTTTATGGTACTTAATTTTAAACATACAAATAAATGCTTGGTTTATGAGGGATTGTATAGTATATCTAGCACATTTGGTAAAAATAGAATCTGGTATTTTTGATGCGTATATAGATTTCCGATTAGATAGAGATTTATATTATTTTGTTTCTTCCAATCCCCAAAATCAAGATTTTGGTAAAACAAAGACTTATATTGAACTTCGGGCATTAAAGACTACTCGTAGATTATCAGCAGGCTGTTATTATAAGTTAAATCTTGATCTGCTTAATCGTTGTGATTTTACAGTAAATGAAGAATCTTTGGTTATAGGTCGTTCATATGACTTAAAATCGATTGAATTCTTGGATTATAATGATCAAGATCTTTTGCAGAGCCACGATGTATTAGATCGCAATGATCTCATGCATAATCACGAAAACGGGAGATTGCAGATTCCTGATTTTTTTGAGTGTGATTTATTTTTACTAGTTCGTGATGTGAGTCAGGCAAATTGGAATGAATTATTGGATGGAAATAATATTACAAGAATTGTTTATGATATTGGAGCAGAACTGCATGCCAATCAGGCGATTGTACGAGGCCTATTTAATTCCAGGTTCGATACATTAAAAAGGGATAAGCCAATATTGGTGATATCTCATTGGGATATTGATCATTATCAATGCTTGGAATGTGCCAGTATTCAGGAAATAAGAACATGTTTTAGTAAGTTTGTTTGTATGGATATGATGAAATCATTGACTTCCCAAAGAATATATAAAAAGATATTATATGCCTTGGGAGGTAATAATGTTTTTTGTATAAAGCCAGCACTTCGTACCGATGGTATTCAAATGCATCTATGGCAGAGAATTGGGAATGTTGCCTTTTATATTGGAGAATATAGTCGTACAATTAACTATGCGGGATTATGTATGTTTGTTCACGGCAATATTAAAAGTGCAATTTTTACAGGTGATGTAAAATTGATACAAGCAAAGTATATTTATGACAATGAAAGGACTAATGGATTGAGAACATATAAACATGTGTTAATCGCTCCACATCATGGCGGAGATTATGGGATAAATTCCCGTCTTTATTCATGTCCTACCACAAGTGTTATTATTTCAGTTGGTCCCAATAGGTATGGACATCCAAGTCCGAATATGCTATCCTATTTGATGTCTCTTTGTCACGGTAATGTGTATAGAACAGATTGTTTTGGAGATATAATAGACCGAATATAGTAATAGATAGGATTCTTGACTCATATAAATCAGTTCAGATTGTACCCCATGAGTATTTATTGGGTAGAAATCCAGTTTCGATTCTTTTATGGACGAACAGATTTTGTCCGTAAGAGACTTTGGTAAGTGAACATGGCAAGTCGTCTTTGTCATACTCATCAGGCCCGAGTTGTGTTATTGAAACGGGTTTTGAGTTGGTCAATATTATCTGAATCAATATCTGTATATTAACTTTATAGTTTGCTTTCTTTCTCTTTCAAGAGTAATATGGACAGATCAAACAAAAGCTTTGTATCGGCATTCAATTGATTCGCAGACGATTTGAGAGAGAGCAACATGGCGTCTATTTCTTTATAATATGAATCAATGCGTTTATCCAATTGTTCTAACTCTTGAGTAATAGATTGCCTATCATGTAGATATTCCTCTTGACGGGTTGTATCGCCTGACTGTTTTAATATTTCTGATTATTAGTGTCCGGTAAAAAATCGCAAAAGTTCTTTGAAA
>ULVD01013869.1_pt1 | contig 10599 bp, 10 predicted proteins | sample 1959101 | NCBI WGS metagenome assembly ULVD01 (sample SAMEA4835777, study PRJEB28245) | human gut metagenome | biome: gut microbiome; material: fecal sample | place: Denmark | collected 2008
CTTCTGAACTTAAAGCGCTTGACATTATCCATAGCAAGCTCGTTTACTATCTCATCAAGTGCATCGTCCCATGTAGGTTCATGCATAAGAACGGTAGTGATGACTATAAATCTTGCCTTGCCGCAGTACTTTTCGTTAAGGTCAAGCACCATATTCTTATACACCGTCTTCCATTTTTCGCGGTATTCCTTTTCATATATACGCTTTGGGTCGGGATTTGCATCATTCTGACCGAGCGCGATTATTACATAGTTGGGTGTGAAGCGCGAGAAATCCCAGTCGGTAAGCTCAAAGTGCGGCTCGTAGCCCATCTGCTTATAAACCGTTTCCATGCCTACATAGTTATCAAAATATCCTGCGCCGTTTATAAGCGAAATACCGCCCTGTGCGTTGCAGTTTATGCGCGCATTGAGTTTTCTCGCAAGCTGGAGCGAATATGAGAACCAGCTGTTATCAAACTGGTTGATATGTTCGGGGTCGGTATGCTCGCAATAGTTTACTGCCTCTACTACCTCGCCTGCCGATACGCTGTCGCCGTATACTTCGATATTCATATCATATTTGTGACAGTCGGGCTTTACTTCTGCGTTGCTGTCGATCATAAGTCCGCAGAAATTGAAGTAGTGATGCGAACCGGCTGTTCTCTTGAATATGGTAATAGTATGCTCGCCGTCCTCAAGTCCGTCAACTATCGGAATGTATACAGGAGTATCGGAATGGTTCAGGTCAAACTTGTATTGGATACCGTCTACTATCACGCCAATCCACGTTACTTTATATATGAGGTGTGGAAAAATCATCATTCCTACCGATGTTCCTGTGAATTTTGTGCTCACCATACTTCCCGCATAGATGAACAGGGGGCTGTCCGGCTTTGAAAAATCAATCCTGCCCATGTATGAAAACGTCTCGTTTGCCGGGCTGATTATCTTCTTATCAGTCATTTATCTTATTCCTCGCTTAATTTTATCATACTGCCGAAGTAAAATCGGCTTGTATTTATTTTAACATATTGCGCCATCGTTTTCAACTGAATTATGTAAAAATTGCTCAGAAAATTTTACCTGTTTATCTTGACATTCGGTAAAAATAGTGATATATTAGTGTAAGCGATTACCTAAAAATCGCTTAACAGAACTTAAACTTGTTTAAGGAAAGGCAGTAATATGAAGAAAAGAATACTTGCGATACTCATTACAGCCGCTCTTGCGGTATCTGTAACAGGTTGTGCAGGCAATGCAACAAGCGGCAACGGAAGCGGTTCGGCATCATCGGCAGCCGAAAGCTCTGAAACAAGCAGCAAAGCAGAAGAGTCAGACGTATCTTCCGCAGAAGAAAGCTCTGACAACAACGCAGAAGAAAGCAAAGACGACAGTTCACAGGAGGAGTCAAAGGACTTGGAGACAAATTATACAAAGTACACTCTGGACGGCGATCTTACACAGCATATGATAGATATGTCGCGTCTTAACGAGGGTAACAAGGTAAGACTTGCAAATGTAATAAAGAAGCTTAAAAACGGTGAGGATGTAACGGTAGGCTTTATCGGCGGCTCTATCACACAGGGCACAAGTGCCGGAAATGAGCTTTGCTATGCAAAGCTTACAGCTGACTGGTTACAGCAGACATATTCAAGTGCAAAAGTGAACTATGTAAATGCGGGAATAGGCGCTACCGGTTCATACATCGGTGTACACAGAGCAACCGCAGATCTTCTGTCGAAGAATCCGGATCTTGTGTTTGTTGAGTTCTCGGTAAATGATACAACAGAAAACACAGAGCGCAACAAGGATTCATACGACAGCCTGCTGAGAACTATCTGGAAGTCGTCAACAAATCCCGCTATCATTACAATAGCTACAACACAGGAAAACGGCACAAGCTTCCAGGATCAGCACGCAGAGATCGTAAAGCATTACGATCTGCCTATGATATCGTACAAGAATACTATTCTTGATACGATCAAGCACGGCGATATTATGTGGAAAGATATCTCTGACGATGATATTCACCCCAACGTGCCCGGTCACAAGATAGTATCACAGCTTCTTCAGGCTTATATTTCAGATGTCGACAAGGATATTGACAGCATAAGCGGTGACGAGAGCGACTTCTCAACTCCCGCTACAAAAGCATCGTTTGAAAACGGCTCTCTCCTGACACTTGCACAGGCAGGCGACGCAGTTACAATGAACGGCGAGTTCAAAGTGAACGAAGCAAACTTCGGCGGCTTTGACGGCTACTGGTTCTTCAAGGGCTCAAACAAGACGGATTTAAGCTCAACAAATCTCACCTTCAAGGTGAACGCAAAGGAGATAGGCATCCTTTACGGCAAGTACACAAAGGCGGGCGGTACAGCTGATATCTATATAGATGATGAGCTTGTAACAACACTGAATGCTGACTTCACAGGCGGTTGGGGCAACTATGTTGAATGCGCACAGCTTAAGAGCTTTGATACGGCAGGCGAGCATATTGTAAAGATCGTTCCTAAAACCACAGACGGACCGAGTATGTTCAGTGTAACAGCTTTGGCTATCGCCTGAGTTTAAACGCGGTGATAATATAATAACGTTGAGCCGCGGCTTTCTTGCCGCGGCTCATAATTATACTGAACAGGTAAATCGGGATTTATAGAGTTATCTTATCTCCGCAAACACAAAAACGACTAAGAAACACACTTAGTCGTTTTATTTTTATCTGTATTTAATTCTGCCACTCAACACAACTCTCAATCACATCACCGATATCCCCATCAATACAAACCGCCCTGTCGCCAATCCCCCTCGGTGCATACGCCTCATTCATATTGACACAAGCGTAAACCGCTTTCGGATTTCTCACCGTCATCTGCATAAACGGATATTTTATTATGCCGGGGGTGTTGACTATATCGAACCCCGCATATCACAGTGTGTTGATTTCTTCTTCAAGCTTTCTGATTATGCTTATGACAGTTTCAAATGCAGGAACGTCACCGAAAATCATATCCTTCATAGCTGTATAATCTCTGCTCAGGGCGGCGAGACGGTACTCCGGCGGAACAAGTTTCATAGTTCCCGGTACAGCTTCATTGTACCTTGCCCAATTTCTCGGATAGAATTTCATTTTGAAGTCTGTCACAGTTTTCAATAGTTCCACCTGCGCAAAAGCAGTCTGTTTAACAGGTGTCATTGACATACGATACAGGTCATAGTAATGCCTTGAGTAACGTTGCGGCATTTCTGAATTTTCGGGTCTGTTGGCTTCGTGATGCAGGATCGTTGCTTTCTCCCAGAAAGTCCGCTCCGGCGCAACAGTTAAAATCGCTGTGTCCTTCTGCTCGAAAATTTTAGGGTAATAAGTTGCAGCATACGGCTGAATTTTAGCAATGGTCGCAGGTGTACAGGCTGCCAATGCACCTATTTCCAAACGGATAACCTGCAAGGTTGACGCGTTGGTGAAGAGGCATGGATATGAAAAATTGATTGTTTGCTTATCGTTTTTGTCTATGTATATATTTGCTTCACAGTTAAGTTCTTCAGATAAATCTGATCGAATTGTGGGGCAAAACTGTTCTCTGAGAAAATCCTCCGCCCGCTTATTAGCTTCCTTATTGAAAATATCCTGTTTTGTTTTAGAACGATTTTCCCATGGCTCATTCATTCCGTATCCAAGCACTCTCCAATCAAGAATAAGGTCGATATCTTCAGAAAAGCGTCTGATCAGGTTGAATGCCTTTGAAAGACTGGTGCCGCCCTTAAAAGTTATCGATTTTTTCCATTGACAGCGGTGGAACAGATAGTCCAGTGTATAGCACACCCAGAAGTCTTTTTCAACAATCGCGTCGTTCAAGCCCATTTTACTTGCCGTATTCCAGAAAAGTTCACTACGTTCACTTTCCGATAGTTGTGCTATATTTCTCATTGTTCATTACCTCTGCATATTTTCCGTATAGTATCATAAATCCAATCTGTGGATTCTGTTGCTTCTTTAAGGCAGGCTTGTTTTTCTTCATCGGACAGCTTTTCGGAAAGCATTTGTATGACTTTTGGTGTCACATTGTTTCTTTTCAGAGTCTTAAGTGCCGAAATGATAAGACTTGTCGTATAAGACAGGTTGGTGATTTCTTTGTTTGTTCTATGCTTAAATTCAAGCTTTGTTGAGTTCCATTCATAGGTCTTATACGGACCGTCACTGATAAACGACCAAGTCGCTGTAACCTGTGTAGACAGACCAAGTAGATTGAGTGCTGTATTTCCGCACGGAACGATGGTCCAGTGATAATTTCGCGCCAATGCCTTCGCGACAGCGTTTGGATCAGTAGCTACATATTCTTCAAGCAGTCTGCTGTATTTAGGTTTCTCATAGACTCCTCTGATAATTCTGCGGATAATTCCGGATTGACAAAGTCGCTTCAACCCCTGACGAATTGTTGCGCTGTCGGCGATATCGGCAAAATCGGGAGCGATAAAGATCGTTCCGTCTTCTGATGAAATAATTCGCTCCCGCATTTCCTTTATATATCCGTTGTTCACAACGACTCCTCCGTTTCATATTGTCACAAATATTATATACTATTAGTGACATAAATTCAATAGTGATTTTGAAATTTCGACTTTATTTTTATAAAAATGTCGAATTATATTCAAGTTGTGAGCAAAAAAGAAATGCCTATTGAAAAACAATGTCACAAATTTTATATAGTTTTAGTGACATAATGTGACCGGCAAACTCGCTGATTTGATCCGTTCGTTTATCGTATATGTTCGGTTACATTGATATGACATTCCGAAGAACGTATATGGTTGAGACAATCAGCCCTTTATGAGCTTAATTAAATCAGGGAAAGAATTTTACTTATATCCTCATCAATACAAACCGCCCTGTCGCCAATCCCCCTCGGTGCATACGCCTCATTCATATTGACACAAGCGTAAACCGCTTTCGGATTTCTCGCCGTCATCTGCATAAACGGATATTTTATTATGCCGGGGGTGTTAAATCCTACGCCGAGCTCCAAAAACAGAATGTGAAGATTCTTATGCCTGCGTATAAATTTCTCATAACGTTCTGCGGCGGCATACCAGCCCTCGTCCTGTACAAAGCTGTCGTCACATCTCAGGTTCATCGACATAGGCTTGCCGCAGTGAGGACATTTAGGGATAAGACAGTCGGGGATCTTCATATTCTGTTGCTGTTTTACCATAGCCCGCACGGCACTTTCGTTGTCAAAGGTTTCGTTGCAACACGGTTCGCTACATTGCCATAAGCCTTTAGCCGTCAGAAAATACAATCCGTCATCGTCACAGTCCATTATGTCAATGGCACAGGTAACAGGCAGTCCTTTTTTTTCCGTTGTCGCGGCTATTACCGTGTGAATGTCGTTTACGATATATTCCTGATAGTCCATAATCTCACCTCATAAGTCATAGGGTTGTCGAAATGTTATTCAACAACCCTATGTGACTTTATAAATTGTAATTGAACAGCATAAGAACTATTATGCGAAGAGGAAGCCTGCGGTCATATCGAGATAGTCAGCACCGCTGTAATCGGGGTACTGCTTGTTTACCTCTGTCTTAAATTCATCGGCATTTGCACAATCAGATGCTATCTTCTTGAGATTTTCAAGGTACTTGATCTTAGTTTCTGCGTCCTTTAAATCTTCGGGCGTGTAGTGCGATGTAAGTATCAGTGTGTATCCCTTTTTGATATAGCCGTTCAGCTGACCGATGATAGCGTCTGCATGACCGGCACCTGCTACGATGGAGTGACAATCGTGACCGAGCATATGAGTATAAACCGCGTTGATCTCGGGTATCTCAATGTCAAACGCTTCGGCAGTTTTCGTTATCACAAAGTCAATGCCGCCGATAGCGATCTTTCCCTCACCGATAACGTTTGTGATTTCGTGTACCGACTTGTCAAAGCTCTCGCCGAAAGCATTTGTAAAGTTGTTGATGAGTGCCTTGCCGCCGCCGTTCTCGGAATATTCGACCGCATTCTGAGTTGCATATTTCGGTACATCGGGCAGGAATGTTGCAGTAAAGAAGCAAAATTCCGAAAAAATTTCACTTTCCCTATTGACAACGCCACTTTAATGTTGTATAATCTTCTAGTAAATTAAATTGTAAAACAAAAGCAGAGAAGCACTCTCACCCATTTACGCCGTAAGGCTGTTCAATGAGGTAATTACAGAAATTCCCGACGGGCTACAGCATAGTTCCGTCTGTAATATTTGTACAGCGTGAGTGAATCTGCATTGCAGTTTATCACGCTTTTTGTTTTGCATAAAACGATTTGTTTTCAGAAAGGCGGTGCTTTACAATCAGCACAAAAGAACAACTCATCAACGAAGAGATAAATGAAAAAGAGGTCCGCGTTATCGGAGCTGATAACGAACAGCTCGGCATTATGTCTTCGGCGCAGGCTCTTGATATGGCGATCGAGGCTGATTTAGACCTCGTGCTTATCGCTCCTTCGGCTACGCCTCCGGTATGCCGCATTATGGATTACGGCAAGTTCCGTTTTGAGCAGTCAAAGAAGGAAAAGGAATCTAAAAAGAACCAGAAACAGGCTGAACTTAAAGAGATACAGATGTCGCTCAATATCGACACCAACGACTTTAACACAAAGGCTAATCAGGCAATAAAGTTCCTTAAGAACGGCGACAAGGTTCGTATCAAGGTTCGTTACAGACGAGCAAGAGAGCTGTCACACGTAAATCTTGGTGAGGAGCTTATGCAGAGAGTTCTTGATGCTGTTTCAGAGTACGGCTCATGCGAAAAGCCGGCTAAGCTTGAGGGTAGGAACTATATGGCAGTTGTTGCTCCCAAGACAGCGGCAAACAGTAAGAAAGCAAAGAAGGACGCCGATAAACCGGCGGAAAATAAATAAGGAGGATTCCACTCATGGCAAAGAAGATCAAGATCAAAACCCACAGCGGTGCTAAAAAGCGTTTTAACCTCTCCAAGAACGGTAAGGTCAAGTACCAGAAGACAAACCGTCGTCACAGACTGACACAGAAGGCTACAAAGAGAAAGCGTATCAACCGTGCAGCAGGATACTGCGACAAGACGAACGTTGCAGAAGTTAAGAAGCTCATACCTTACAAATAAAAACTAACTGCGACCGTTTCGGCGCAATATTCACTATAGGAGGAATTTAACGATGGCTCGTATTAAAGGTGCATTAGCAACTCGTAAGAGAAGAAATAAAACATTAAAGCTTGCAAAGGGCTACTGGGGCGGCAAGAGCAGACTCTTCAAGACCGCTAAGGAAGCTGTATGGAAGTCAGGTCAGTACGCTTACATCAGCAGACGTTTAAAGAAGAGAGATTTCAGAAAGCTCTGGATCGCAAGAATAAATGCCGCTTGCAAGATGAACGGTACTAACTATTCAACATTCATCAACGGTTTAAAGAAGGCTAATATCGGTCTTAACAGAAAGATGCTGTCAGAGATCGCTATCAACGACCCCGCAGGCTTTACTGCACTCGTTGAGAAGGCTAAGGCTGCTCTTTAAGAGAAAACAACACGCCCACATTATTATGGGCGTGTGATTTTTTATATTTAAGGTGCAGAGCCGATGGCTTAAAAGGCATAAAATATACCCGGCGGTCTGCCGGGTATATAAATCCTTTTAATACATATCCTTGCTGTGGTGCTTGTAGTAGAATATATAGCTTCCGATAGCGCCCGCAACAACGAAAATAAATGTCACGATAAGACGGTTGAGCATATTGCCCGACAGCTCGGTATACTGCATGGAGTATTTTGCCAGATTATCAAGTATGCCGAATATGTTGACAACAGTGCCCGCTTCCTGTTCCTTTAAGAATATCTGGAACAGATAAGCAAAGCCGTTTGACAATACCCAACCCGCAAATGTAAGTATTGCGGTTAATATACAGTCGATAGTCCTCAGCTTCTTTGAGAACACAGTATAGAGCGATATTACCGCGGCAGACATTATAACGCCGCCTATCCAGCCGACAAGGTCAGACATCATTATAAACACCACGAAAATAGCTGAGCCGATGACAAGTCCGAGAATACCGCCGAGCACACCTTTTACAGTGCCTTTTACGTCAAACGGCGGGCGGACAGTTCCGTCGGAGCGTTTGCGCCTTGTCAGTATCTCGTAATCTTCAAGCTCCAGCACCTTTGCAACCTGAATAGGCGTTGTACTTCGCATTTCGCTTTTTAAATAGGCAGTGAGTTTTTCCAAAAATTCAATCAGCAACGGTAGATTTTCCTGCATCAGATTGTATCCCTTGCAGTAAATGTTGACGCAGCCGTCAACGTTTTCAACACCGAGCATTGTTTTCTTGGGAAAGCGCTCAGCCATAGTGTATATCCTGCCGAACTGTCGGTCGGTTATCACCGCACCGCACACTATGTCAAATCTGTGCTTTTTGTCGTTGTCGAAAACCACGATAGGAATGCCGTTCTTCACGCCGCTGAGCGTAGCGGTTTCCGGGTCGTATTTAAGCCCTGTTTCCTTTTCAATAAGGCTGAGTTCGGAAAAAATCATGTAATAAGTCCTTTCTTTACCGTACACGGATAAAGAAATTTTAGCATAACAACAGGTAAAAGTCAAGAAACTGAATGTTAAGGAGAAATATGGAAATAGCATCTAAGCAAAACAGTTATATAAAGGAATACCGAAAGCTGGTCGAGCAGAGAAAGTACCGCAGACAGTCGGGATTTTTCCCGTGCGAGGGCGCAAAGCTTGCTGTTGAAGCGGTTAAGAGCGGGTGCGCCTTAGGCGAAAACGCATACTATACTGCCGCCGCCGCGGAAAAATATCCCGAATGCATCAGCATTTTGCAGGAGCACTGCAAAATGATACAGATCACCGAGGAGGTAGCGGACAGTATTTCCGACACAAAATCCCCCCAGGGAATTTTTATTACGGTAAGACATCTTGACAAAATTCTGAATTTAAGTACAATAGATAGTAGCAGACAGTTTATAATATTGGAAAATTTACAAGATATGGGTAACATTGGAACGATTATTCGTTCCTGTGACGCATTCTCGATCGACGGTGTTATACTTGTCGGAGATTGTGCGGACGTGTTTGCGCCAAAAACCGTAAGGAGCGCGATGGGTTCGCTGTTCCGCCTTCCGATATACTGCTGTGAAACCGAAGAAGCGATCACGCTTTTGCAAAAGGGAGGATTTACCGTGTATTCGGCAGAGCTTTCCGACAGGTCGGTGAAGCTCGGCGAGGAAAAGCTCCCCGAAAAGACAGCTGTTGTGATCGGCAACGAGGGCAACGGCGTTACCGATACGGTGAAGAACCTTTGCGACAAGTCGCTGTTCATTCCGATAAGCAGTGCCGAGAGCCTTAACGCATCGGTGGCGGCATCGGTCATTGCATGGGAATTGTCAAAGAGCAGAAAGTAGTTTGATGTTAAACTCGGTTAATAATTGCGGTTTATAATTCAGCGTTGAAATTGTGGTTGAGCATAGAGATTACGGATAACGGCTTTGCTTGTCGCAATCCGGTTTTCTTTGGCAAGGTAGCCGATGGTTATAGCACGATGAAGAAGAACAGCACAATTTACTATGATTATATAAGTAAAATAGTTAAGATTAAACGTTAAGAGGGGGCGGCGCAGCCGCTCGCCGTACACAAACTGTAGCAACGCATAAACGGTTTGAAAGGCGAATTTGGAGCGGCACACTGCCGCCACGGAAAGGAAGACGAAAATTTGTCCCATCTGGTAATAGTTGAGTCGCCGGCAAAGGCGAAAACAATTGAAAAGTATCTCGGAAAGGATTACTCCGTAGTAGCATCTGTAGGTCATATACGCGACCTGCCGAAGTCGAAGCTCGGAGTTGATGTTGATAATAACTTTGAGCCGAAATACGAAAACAAAAAAGATAAGGCGGCTCTTATAAAAGAGCTTAAGAAAGACGCAAAGGCATCCGATATAGTATACCTTGCGACCGACCCTGATAGAGAGGGAGAGGCTATATCGTGGCATCTGGCACACGTCCTTGGGATAAGCCCCGATGCACCTGTGCGTGTTACATTCAGTGAAATTACAAAGAGCGGTATTGAGGCAGGAATGAGCCATCCGAGAACGCTTGATATGGATCTTATCAACGCTCAGCAGGCAAGACGTATCCTCGACAGAATAGTAGGCTATAAGTTAAGCCCGTTCTTATGGAAAAAAGTAAGACGCGGACTTTCTGCCGGACGAGTTCAGTCGGTCGCTGTAAGACTTATCGTTGACAGAGAGCAGGAAATCGAGAACTTCAAGGCTCAGGAGTACTGGAGCATTGACGCAAAGCTGTTGTCCGCTTCGAGCAGACGTGCATTCCCTGCAAAGCTGACAGAGGTAAAGGGCGAGAAGTTCAAGGCACTTAATAAAGAAGAAACCGACAAGGTTCTTGCTATGCTTGAAAACGGCGAGTTTATCATAAACAACATCAAGAACAGTACAAGAAAGAAAACTCCCGCACCGCCGTTCACGACCTCGACATTACAGCAGGAGGCATCAAGAAAGCTGTCTTTCAACGCAAGGCGTACAATGAAAGCAGCTCAGGAGCTGTACGAAGGCGTTGAGATACCCGATATGGGCGCGGTAGGTATCATAACCTA
>ULVD01003818.1_pt1 | contig 10597 bp, 10 predicted proteins | sample 1959101 | NCBI WGS metagenome assembly ULVD01 (sample SAMEA4835777, study PRJEB28245) | human gut metagenome | biome: gut microbiome; material: fecal sample | place: Denmark | collected 2008
AATAAACATTCCCGACGAAAATAATTCTTTCATTTTTTATTTTTCCTCCTTAAAATACATTTATTTCCATTACTTTCTTATAAAAAAGCAATACAAAAAATCTATATAATCATTTTGTACTGCTTAACCAATTATATTTTTGATACCATTTGTTCAATTTACTTTACTATTATAACACTCTATGGCACAAAAGCCAAAGGATATCCGTGCATATTTTTCTACTTATTCTTATACAATATTATAGTATGTTATTCAAAAAGGCATTGAGTTTAAGAATTGAAGAATTATGTGCAAATAAAAATATTACCATCAATAAACTAGCAGAATCTTCCACTATTCCTCCATCAACTTTAAGAGATATTTTTAATTGCAAAGTTGTAAATCCAAGTTCTACCGTTATATATCAAGTTTGTAAAACATTAAAAATTTCTCTAAAAGATTTTTACGATTCTAAATTATGTGAGGATATAGATGATTAAGGACTATTCAAATGAATAGTCTTTTTATTATTCCATAATAATTATGGCATCTTTAGTAAATACATCAAATTGATTATTTATTTCATCAAAAACATCATATAATTCCCCATCTAATTTATTTGTTATATAGCGTTCCCTTAACTCAGGTTTTTCTATAATAACCCATTTTAATTGTTTATATGAATATTTAAAAAACGCTAACCATTCTGGATAATTTATTGCCATAGGATTATGTGTAAAATATACTTTTCCCGCATTGATCGCACTTGATGTAGAATGACTTAAAAATAGCATTGTAGCTAATTTAGGATTTTTCTCTCTATTTAATGAAAATGGAATGGAATTTTTGATAGTTTTTCCCTCTTTTATTTTTTTTAATGTATAACATAATCTTGTTATTATTTCTGTTATCATTACAGGTATTGACATTGAGCAAAAATGAATAAAATCATACCCTTCATAATACATTCCTTGAACAATTTCTGCAATAGTTTGTTCATTTTCTCCTATTTTACCTATTTGTAATAAGTTAAATAAACTCATTAAGGGAGCAGGTAGTCCCATAGAAGTTGTTATATCGGATGCAAAATGGATGAATTGTTTTGTAATTGCTAAATAAATATCTTCCTCTTTTCTTTTTTGATATTCTGATATTGCTTGAACTACTATTTTCCCTTTTTTATCAATTGTAGTCATTGTTCCATTCAATACATCTAATGTTCCAAAAATCAGTCCTAAAAATGGATCGTGTCCTAATTGTAGCATTCTGTGATAATAGGCAGATAATCCATCCACATAGATTTCAGTATTCCTATTATCTTGGGCATCATAAGGTACCTTACTAATTTTTGAATTTGCTAACTTTTCCATTTCTTCTTCTGGAAATTTATTTGCAAAAAAGTTTCTTACTCTATTTGATAATGTACCTGCTTTTAATCCATCTGGAGAACTATGTGGTATTCCAACTAAAACTATATCTACTATTGCCCCAATAATTCCTGAAAAAGCGGCAATCGCTATATCATAATTATCTAATTTATGAATTTGATTAAACTCTTTTTCATAAATTTTAATAACTTCTTTTCGTTGCTTTAATTCTTCCTTACTAAACATTCCATTTAGATAATTATCATCTAATATTTCGCTATTTGCTTTATTTAATAAATTTTCCCAAGATAATATTTTTATCACTCTATCTTCTTTTGTTTGTTTTGTGTTTTTTTCTGGAAGATTATATCCATTCTGTGTTAAAATTTTTTCAACTTCATCAATGTTTGATTCATCAAGTTTTTTAAGTTTTATATCTTTTAGCAATTTATCTTCATAGCATATTACTTTTTCTATATCATTATTAAAATTATTTCTTTTATCCATAACATTTCCTTTTAATAATTTAAATCACTTTTTAAGTCTTTTACTGCTTGTTTCAATAGAATATTTAAACTATTTAAATATTCTATTCTTTCATTTGTAGCATCAACTTCATCTTTTAATGCATTTATAATTGCGTTGTGTTTTGATAATGCCTCTTTATATAATCTTTCTTTTTCTTGCCTTAATTGTTTGCTTTTCAAATAAGACGCAGTAAAAACTCCTGCTGCAGAAAGTGCCGCAATGGGTGCTGCTAAAACGAATATTCCAGCGACCATTCCACCACCAACAATACTTCCTGCAGTTGCTAATCCTGTTGTTATTCCTACTGCTGACAATCCAACCGTACCTGAGCCATATAATGTAATAAAGGAAATAAATCCACCAATACCAGCACCTAATGCTCCAGTTAATACTTCTGGAATTGCACTTTCATTAATTGTTCTTGCAGAATCATTTAATGCTTCTGCTGCTTCATTTATTACATTTACAACTTGTTGTAATGATTCAACATTTTTAAAAACAATTTCTTTTTTCTTCTTTTTTACTTTATTATCGTTTTTACCCATATTATTATCTTTCTGTATTATTCCTTCATCTAAATCTAGTTTTAAATCCTTCATTTTTTTCTTTCCTTCCTTTTTACTACCTTTTTAAATACTTATCTAGTTTATATCATCTTGGTTATATACTGCTTCACATATATCTCCAATATCACAATTTAAGTATCCACATATTCTTAAAAGAACAGAAACAGCAACTTCTTCATTCTTTCTTAATTTGGTCATTGTACCCGTAGCAATATTTAAATCCTTTCTCAGAGTTGCCGGAGATATGTTTTTTTCGATAAGCAATAACCATAGTTTTTTATAACTTATTTGCATAACAACCCCTCCGTTTCTATTTACATTATACAACTTTTTTAAAAAAATTTCTGCATTTTTTGATAATTTCTTCAATGTTTTCTCAACTTCTTGCGAATTATATGTAGTAAGGCTATTTCTTCATTTCAGAAATAACCTTTTTTATTTTTATAATTAAGATTACTGAGCCTATAAATAATCTTATCAATGCTTTAATCATTTAATTTGCCTTAAAATAATTAAATTGAGATGTTCTGTTTACTTCATAAGCATTCCATATTATTGTTTGACTAGACGCAGGATCAACCATCATAACATTAACAGAATCTATGCCTGTGACTGCTACCCAATGTTGACTTCCCGGCGTTGCTCTTTTGATTGTGAATTGATCAAAGAATTGACACATATTGCACCACTCACTATTACTGTGCATAAAATACTTAAAACTAATTTTTTCATTCTAATCACTCTCCCTTTATTACTTTTAATCTAGCACAATGTTTAACATTTTTCACTTATGCGTTTTATTAACTTAATACATACTTTTTTCAGTTAGTAATAAATAGTTAGTAATAATACTAGAGAGGATTGTAAGGAGGGATTTTCGGAATACAAACTCCCACTACCTTTCCATTGCTTTCTGCTTTTGCAAGTGTTTTTTATAAAAATCAATAGCATTAACAACAAAGTCCTCAATTTTATCATCTCTCTTTCTTTTGATTATTATAATTTTACATCAAAAAAGTATCAGCATATCGTTGATACTTTTTTAATTAGTTATTAAATTATTTTCTTCATTAACTTGTTTTTGTAATAACTCTAAATCTTTTATATTTTTATTATCTTTTAATACTTTCATTTGTCTTCTTGCTGAATGATTAAGTCTTACTAATCTTTCACCTTGTGGTATTTTTTCTTCAATTAGTTCTGCATTTGTGTTTTGCAGATTGTTTAATATCACTAAATGAAGCAAATCAGTATAATCTCTTATATTTCCATTTTCAGCAAGTTTTGGATTTCTTTCTCTCCATTCTTTTGCTGTCATCCCAAATAAAGCGACATTTAAAACATCCGCTTCTTCAGCATAAACAAATTTCTTTTGCGCTTCTGTAAGTGTTGGAACAATATAGGTTTTTACTGCATCAGTGTGAACCATATAGTTTAATTTAGATAAAATTCTATTTGCTTGCCAATCTATTTTTTCTTGATAAGCTTCATTAGTTTTTAATCTCTCAAATTCAGTTATTAAATATAATTTAAACTCCGGAGATAGCCAACTTGCAAATTCAAATGCAATATCTGGATGGGCATATGTTCCAATACTATATCTCCCACCTTTTGAAATTATTCCTATTGCTTTAGTTCTTTTTACCCATTGTGTTGGTGACATTGCAAATGAGTTTCTACCGTATTCAGTTTTAATTTGGTCGAATTCGACCAAATTAAAATCTTGATTATGAATTTCTTCCCATAGTCCAATATAATCAATAGTATTTATTCTTCTTAACCAGTTTTTAACTGTAAAAGATGGATCACTTGAATTTTGATACTTTGCTAAATCAGTTAAAGAAATGTAATTAACATTTCCAACTCTTAGTATTCCCACCTTATTTTCTTTAACTATTATTTCTGCTGTTACTAAATCTTTTTTCAATATTTTTTTCTCCTTTCTATTTAGATTTTAAAAGGTGTCAACAAATATAATCATTGTTCACACCTTTATTTTACTACATATTTTTAATATTTTGTAGACAAGTTATAAAACTCGAACCAATTTATAATTTTTATAATTATTAGTTTTCCTTTATTTTATGTTACTTTCCACAGCATTGTTTGTATTTTTTCCCTGAACCACATGCTCCCTTTTTGAGCATATTATCACTATATTTGGTACATATAGTATTATGGCTTTTAGCCTTATTTTATAGGCATTTAGTACATATTATTATCAGTATTATTTGTATTATAAATATTACTAATAATTTGTTCAATGTGGACAAAATGTGGACAAGGTCATCATCCAATTTATCCTTTGTTTACAAGGATATTATACTACATATTGATTAAATAGACAATGTCCACATCGTATTTTCTCTCAACTCAAAGTGTTGTGATATTTTTATAAAACATAAAAAGAAGTATTGCTACTTCTCTTTTCTGCAAATAGGACATTTTCCATATCCTTTTCGTTGATTATATATTTCTCTAAGGTAAGAATGGCCTTTATCACATTTCCACCATACTTTTTTACTATAACTCTTACTAACATTGTTTGGAGTTATTCCCATTTCCTCATTTTTCTCATAATTCCATTTTTCTAGAATTTCAGGGTGTGTGGTAGCTAGATCATTATAACCAACCAATATTTTATTACCAGCACAATAAGGACAACCAGTACCTTTTATTCTGTTAGGTATGTTTGCTTCATAAGAATGTCCTTTATCACATTTCCACCATACTTTATCACGAGTACCTCTGCTTACTTCATCAGGATTAACTATGTTTTTCTCATAATCCCATTCTTTTAACATTTCAGGATATAATGTTGCAAAGTCATTAAATCCTTTTAAAACTTTAACCCCTGAACAATATGGACAATTTGTTCTTTTTTGGGAAGTTTTACTGTTAATTGTTGATTGATATGAATGACCTTTATCACATTTCCACCATACTTTTGTTGCATTTCCTTTAGTGTAGTTATTCATAAAGTAACCTAGTTTATCGTTTTTCTCATAATCCCATTCTTTTATTAACTCTGGATTTGTTGTCGCAATATCATTAAATCCAGTCATAACTCTATGTCCCGAACAGTATGGACAAGAATCTCCTTTTATTCTATTGTTTATAATTGAATCATATGAGTGCCCTTTTGAACAAGTCCACCATACTTTTTTACCATATCCTTTTGTAATCTTATCTGGTTTTATTCCAAGCTTATCATTTTTCTCATAATCCCATTCTTTTAACAATTCTGGGTTTGTTGTCGCAATATCATTAAATCCAGTCAATATTGTCTTATTTGTGCAATAAGGACAACCAGTACTTTGATTTATTTTTGTAGAAATGGTTGCCTTATATAAATGACCTTTTTCGCATTTCCACCATACCTTTAATGAACTACCATTTGTCGTATTTTCAGGGGTTAAACCAATTTCATTGTTTTTCTCATAATCCCATTCTTTTAATATTTCAGGATTAGTATTTGCAATACAATTTTCTTTTTCAAGAAAATTTATCATAGATAGAATATCATCTAAATCACGTGATACATTATAATCTATATTAATATTCAAATACATATTCAAAAATTCTAAAGCATCTTCAACATAAGAATAATCTGCATTATTATCTTTCTTCATAACATAAATTATTGCACTAGAATTAATTGGTTTTGATTTTTTCTCACGAATTCTAATTAATTTAACATTATTATCACAACAAAGTTTATCTTTATCTAAATCTTTCTTATAATCTTTATGATAATAATAGCCATCATATTCTATTCCAATATTTAATTCTGGGATAAATATATCAAGTTCTTTTGGCTTTAACCATTCAGGCTTATAATTTGCTATTGTTTTAGGAAAAATCTTAATCAAATAATAATAAAGTATCTTTTCAGGTATAGAAGTTCTTAAATAACTTGAACAAACTGGACACCTATTATATAGTTTATTATTTCTTATTCTTGAATTTATTGTGGATTGCCATTCATGTCCTTTATCACATTTCCACCATACTTTATTCTTACCGCCTAAAACTATTTCATCTGGTTTAAATCCTAATTTATCGTTTTTTTCAAAATCCCATTCTTTTAAAAGTTGTGGATGTTTTGTAGCAAAATCATTATATCCTTTTAAAAGTTGTTGATTAGCACAAATAGGACATTTTATATTTTGCCTAATTTTTTGTGCTACAGACACTTTATATTCATGACCTTTTGAACAAGTCCACCATACCTGTTTTGTTGAACCATGACTAATATTATATGGTGTTATATTTAAGTCATTATTCTTTTTATAATTCCAATCTTTCAAAACTTGCGGATTTGTTGTCGCTAAATCATTATATCCTTTTAATACTGCATTATTTGAACAGTATGGACAACCACTTCCGGTTATTCGGCTTCTTATAATTGAATCCCATTCATGACCTTTTTCGCATTTCCACCAAACTTTATTTCTTCCACCATTTGTAATTTCATCTGGTCGAATACCAATTTTTTCATTTTTCTCATAATTCCATTCTTTCAATAATTCTGGATTGGTCGTTGCTAAATCATTATATCCTTTTAACACTTTTCTATTTGAACAATAAGGACAATGTCCTCTACCATTTAATCTATCATATATACTTCTTTCATAGCGATGTCCTTTATTACAAATCCAATTAACTTTTATTTGTGATCCAACTAACATTTCGTCTGGTTTTATTCCAAGCTTATCGTTTTTTTCAAAATCCCATTCTTTTAACATTTCAGGATGAAGAAAAGCAAAATCATTTAAACCTTTTATAGCTTTTTTACCAGCACAATATGGACAACCTACACCATCTCTTCTAGTATGAATAACAGCTTGCCATTCATGTCCTTTATCACATTTCCACCATACTTTTTTTGAAGAACCAGAAGTGATATTATTTATATCAATTTCTTTATTCTTTTCATAGTGCCATTCTCGCATCAATCTTGTATTGTTTTTTACATAATCAAGCATAAATATCACTCCTTTCATTAAATATATTATATCATGATTTTACGGCATTCTAACATTATAAAATACGTGGCACGTTTTGTTACGAAGTAATGAAAGTGGCGATAGTATTTTTCTTTTTTATGAAACTAAATGTTGAAATAAAAAAGGCGCCTTTATTACTTACGATTAGTTTGTAGTATTGGTGCTTAAACGGGATTCCAAAGGGAGAATTTCCTTGGCACACATTGTTATTGGCTCTGCCAATATCATAGTGTGTTACTATAATGAAATTATAGTTCTTTGTTTAAAATCCAATATCGAAATCATCATCTTTATCAATTTCTTCTCTATAATTGGATTTTATTGGTTGTTTCATATAAGAAGGAACGTTTGCATATTCAAATAATTCATCTTGTCTTTCAGTTCCTACTGATGTTTTATAGACATCTTTATTATTAAATAAGTTTTCATCATATATATTTTTTACTTTATCAGTAACAATATCTTTTGTTTCTTCATTTCCTCTTATAAGAAGTTTTCTAAAGAATTCTATAAGTTTTTCAACTATTTCATATATGTAATCTTTTAATCCTTTATTTTCTTCTTCTAATTCATCATTTTTCTGTTTTAAATATTTTACTTCATTAGTAAGATTTTTATTTTTTCTTTCTAGTGTATTATAAGAATCAACTTGATCTTTTACTTCTCCTAAAACTACTTCAACTCTATCTTGTACATCCATTAAATCATCCACTTCTTTAATAACTCTATTCATAGAATCAAATGTTTCTTTTTTTACTTTTACGTAGTCCTTATCAAACAGGATATTCTTTTTATCTTTAAGACTTTCATTAAACTCATTTAATTCATATTCTAATCTAGAATGTTTATTACCTAAATCTTTATTTAAACTATTAGTTATCTTTTTTAATTCTTTTATTCTTATGTGCTCTCTATCACTATTCTTTATTCCTCTTTCTAAATCAAATCCTTTATCATTAAGTCTTTGACAATATTTATCTTGTAACTCTGATAAATGTATTTTATCTCTTATATATTGTTTTTTAGATATTGTATATCTTTCAGTATTAGCTCTTTTATCTAACTTTTTTACTAAAGGAATAACTACACAATGTATATGAGGAGTTTTTTCATCCATATGAAGTGTAGCATGTAATACTTGTTCTTTTTTATATCCTAAGTCATTATATACAAATTCCATACAAGTATCAGCCCATTTCTTTATATCTTTATTTTTAAGACCTTTAAAGAAGCCTGGAGAAGCTGTGAATATCATTTCATCAGCTACTACATTCTTACTTCTATCTAACATTTGAGAATATGTTCTTTTTCTATCCTCTCTTTCAGTTTTCATTCTTTCATCGTGTTCTAATTTATATTCTTTTGTTTTTTCATGAAATCCTTTTACATATTTTGAATCTAAAGGAACAAGTTCAATATTATTTTTAGTTAATTCTAATTTTATATCTGGATTGGAATTATATGCTTTCTTTTCTCTTTTATTATGAGAACCTATTTGAGCCAAATCATTTAATGTATAAATAGGTTCACTTCTAAATATTGCATAGTTCATATTTATACCTCAAAAGCAATTACTTTGTTAATAACTTCAGAATTATTGACTTTATCTAAATTATTAATTGCTTCTCTCTTATTTTCTTCAGTTGTAGATATATAATATTTTCTAGTAATAGAAGGATCTGAATGTCCCATTAATTCTGATACCTCATTCATTAAAGTTCCATTATTAGTTAATCTTGTAGCATATGTCCCTCTTAAATCATAGAATCTAGCATTTATATTTAATTCATTCTTAATAATCTTATATGGATATTTTGTAATATCTGTACCTACATAAGTTCCATCATCTTGAGTAAATATAAAATTTATTGTTTCTTCATTGTTATTGTTAATAACTATCCTTTTATCAACACTATCATCTTCTAAATGATAATACTTATATTGTGTTCCAAATATTTCTTTTAAATAATCTTGTCTATTCTTATAGTTTATTAATGCTTGTTTTAATGTATTCCCTATATAAATAGTTCTTGTTCCTGAATTAGTTTTAGTTGGTCCTAAATACCATCTTCCTTTATAGTCTTTAGGTCTATCATAAACACTGTGTTTAATATTTATAATTCCTTTATCTAAATCTATATCTTCCCAAGTTAGAGCAAATACTTCTCCAGTTCTTAATCCTGTATAACAAGATGTTAAGAATGAACATATAAATGTGGCATTATCTTTAAATCTTTCTAGGATAATATCTATTTCTTCTTTAGAATAAAGATGTTTAACATCTTCTGAATATTTATTAACTTTTGGAAGTCTTAATGTTAATGCTGGATTATATTTTATAAATCCATATAGATTACATGCATCTCTAAATGATCCCTTAACTACTTTTAATATATTTTTATAGTATGATTTAGAATGATTAAATTCATTTACTACATCAGTTATATAACTATTTAAAGATACACTTGTTATAGTGGATAATTTAAACTTACCTATTTTAGGTTTTATATACTTATTAATTAATAATGTATAAGTTTGAATAGTATTATATCTTAGGTTATTTTTACAATAATTCTCTAACCAATAATCTAAATAATCACTATATGATAAGTCACAAGACTTGAATGGTATTCCTGCATTAAGATATTCATTATATGCTTGTACACCAGCTTCTTGCGCTTCTGGTTTAGTTCTATAACCTGATTTACTTAACCATTGTCTTTTACCATCTACAGGTGCTATTTCTACCCTATATTCATAATAATTTCCTCTTTTTCTTATATTTATCTTACTCAATGACAACACCTTCTAACTTTTTAATATTGTCTAGATTAGATAAATCATTACCTTCATTTACTATTAAGAATTTTTCTAATGAACTTTTTAATACTTTCATACTTCCTAATTTAATTGCTGGTAAATATCCTTTATAAATTAATTGATAAATATAATTAGGACTAGAATGTAATATTTTAGCAACCTCTTGAACTGTATATACTAACTTATCATTCATTAGAATCACCTCTAAACTCTTTAAAGATTTCTTCTAACTCTTGATATTGTTTTAATTCTTCTGGATTACTTAAATCCCATGGCTCTGCTTCAACTTCCTTATGTAACCAATCAGGTGTATTATCTTTTATATTAT
>ULVD01099632.1_pt1 | contig 10569 bp, 8 predicted proteins | sample 1959101 | NCBI WGS metagenome assembly ULVD01 (sample SAMEA4835777, study PRJEB28245) | human gut metagenome | biome: gut microbiome; material: fecal sample | place: Denmark | collected 2008
TAACCATTGGACTCCCCTCCTTCTCCTCTATACATCTTTCGATAACAAGTAGTGTCTAAAATTATACAAACCGTAAATTCATTGCTAATTCAATATATGAATCCAATTATTTTGAATTCTCTATATTAACAATAATACATCTATTCCAAAAACTGTTCAAGCAAAAACAATCGCATTTTTCGACATATAATTGTATCATTCGGCAAAAAGCAACAATATATACCACTCATTTCAAGTCAAAGCATTTTAAAAGGTATACAAAAACAATCAGAGCGTGTAAGAATATCTTTGAACTCTGTTCCTTACCAACACCACACAAAAATGGCTTTTATGTTTACGCAAAACCTAATCTTTGCGATCCAAAATCCATTGTTAAATATGTCAGCCGCTACCTTGGCCGGCCAGTTATCGCCCTTTCCAGAATTGATTCTTACGATGGGGATCATGTGACCTTTCATTACAACAAACACGAAGACAATTCTTTCGTCAGAAGGACTCTTCCGGCGATTGATTTTATTAAGCTGCTCATCCAGCACATCCCTGAAAAAAATTTCAAGACGACGCGCTACTATGGGCTATGACCCTTTACAATGCCCAAACTACAAAAAAGAAATGCGCTTTCTTGAGCTATACCATAAACATGAACGTATTTCTCTGGAGGAATTATACAAAAGGACTATGATAAAACATGGGCTTTACCTACGTTCCCGGTCTGCTTGACTTCTTTTTCCATTTGCTCCATACTGTATTTATTACAGATAGGAGGCTGCCTCAAATGGATCAAAACTATATTTATGACCTCAGGCAAAAATACATTAAGAATCCCCCAGAAGGAATGCCACCCACACTGATCAGAAACATGCCCGTTTCCAGCGGGCATGTTTCGTTCCAGGGTTCTCCGGAAGGAGAACTTTCCTTTAATACAAAAAAACAGGCAGAGATAGGAATTCCGATATCTCTGCCTAAAGAGGAGCGATCTTGCCAATACCTTAACTAAATGACATGATACCAGGGTCAAAAGGTTATGAGTTTCATGCTTGCATGAAAAAGCATGACTTTGGGACCCATGAGAAAGTAGCCCGAACAGGGCGGATTTCGAATGTTTTCAGGATTGCGTGAGCATGAAATGCGGAGCAATCCGTGTATCATAGGGGGCAAAATACCTTTTGCCCCTGTTTGAGACTATCTATTTCCCGATAGCCCCTTTGACATACCCTGAAATCCCTGTATAATGCAGATAAGGGCAGAAACCGCACAATCGGCTCTGCCCTTCAGTAACTGTTCACATATCTTATATCAGATTTCTGAGTTTACACAAAACTTGAAACGGTCTCACGAATTGTCCTGATTCCGTAACAACAGTGTCTCTTTCGGCTTAGAACATATTAAGGTCGAAGCCCGCACAAAAAACTTAAATACCAGCAGCCCGTTCCTTCCTGCGTCCGTTCCCTACTGTGTCCGTCCCTCAACACCTTCCGCGAAGCCGTCCTGCAAAATTACATCATTCCCATTCCCTGTCCGCCAGCCGGCATCGGAGGTACATCTTCTTTGATTGTAGATACAACAGACTCTGTGGTCAACAGTGTGGAAGCAACGCTGGTTGCATTCTGCAGTGCGCTTCTTGTAACCTTGGACGGATCCAGGATACCTGCTTTTACCATATCTACATACTCCTCTTTATAAGCGTCAAATCCGACACCGATTTCGGATTCTTTTACTTTGTTGATGATAACAGAACCTTCCAATCCTGCATTTGCAGCAATGTGGAACAGAGGCGCTTCCAGCGCTTTCAGGATGATTCTTGCGCCGGTCTTCTCATCCCCATCCATATCTGCAATATATTTTTCCAGTTCCTTTGTTGTATGGATGTATGCGGAACCGCCGCCTGCGATAATACCTTCTTCTACAGCAGCTCTTGTTGCATTCAGAGCATCTTCCATACGAAGTTTTGCTTCTTTCATCTCAGTCTCTGTTGCTGCACCTACGCGGATAACAGCAACACCCCCTGCCAGTTTCGCAAGTCTTTCCTGCAATTTCTCTTTGTCGAATTCAGATGTAGTCTCCTCAATCTGCGCACGGATCTGTCCAACTCTTGCCTCAATTGCAGCTTTGTCTCCGCAGCCGTCCACAATTACCGTATTCTCTTTCTGAACTTTTACAGATTTTGCACGTCCCAACTGATCCATTGTTGTATCTTTCAGTTCAAAGCCCAACTCCTCAGAGATTACAGAACCACCTGTCAAAATTGCGATATCCTGCAGCATCTCTTTTCTTCTGTCGCCGTATCCAGGCGCTTTAACAGCAACAACTTTGAATGTTCCCCGCAGTTTATTTACGATCAATGTGGAGAGTGCCTCACCCTCTACATCCTCAGCGATAATCAGCAGGCTTGCTCCGGACTGTACAATCTGCTCTAACAGCGGAAGGATTTCCTGAATATTGCTGATTTTCTTATCTGTAATCAAGATATATGGATCAGATAAGGTTGCTTCCATTTTTTCCATATCTGTTGACATATAGGCAGAGATATATCCGCGGTCAAACTGCATACCTTCCACCAGATCAAGCTCTGTCTTCATCGTCTTAGACTCTTCAATTGTGATAACACCGTCTTTCGATACTTTTTCCATCGCATCCGCTACAAGCTGACCAACTTCTTCATCTCCGGAAGATACAGCTGCAACTCTTGCAATCTGCTCTTTGCCGTCAACTGTTTTGCTCATCTCGGCGATAATTTCAACTGCTTTATCTGTAGCCTTCTTCATTCCCTTTCTTAAAACAATCGGATTTGCACCTGCTGCCAGATTCTTCATCCCTTCATTGACCATAGCCTGTGCCAGTACAGTTGCTGTTGTTGTACCATCACCAGCTACATCGTTTGTCTTGGATGCAACTTCTTTGATTAACTGTGCACCCATATTTTCAAATCCGTCTTCCAGTTCAATTTCTTTTGCAATCGTAACACCATCGTTTGTGATCAGCGGAGCGCCGAACTGTTTGTCAAGTACTACGTTTCTTCCTTTCGGTCCCAATGTCACACGAACCGTATCTGCTAATTTATTTACACCTGCTTCCAGTGCAGCTCTTGCCTCTGCTCCGTATTTAATTTCTTTTGCCATAATGGTCTGCCTCCTGATTCTATGATTTCTTAGTCACTGTAACTCTTACTCATCTACCGCAAACTAGCGGTGCCTGAATCGTCATCAATCAACGATTGCCAGAATATCTTCCTGTTTTACAACGATAAATTCTTCATCTTCCAGTTTTACATCGGTTCCTGCATACTTGGAATAGATAACCTGGTCACCGACTTTTACTTCCATCTTAACTTTTTCTGTTCCAGGTCCTACAGCAACAACCTCTGCCTGCTGCGGCTTTTCTTTTGCCTGACCAGGAAGTACGATACCTGATTTTGTAGTTTCTTCTGCCTTTAACTGTTTCAATACAACTCTGTCGCCCAATGGTACTAATTTCATTCTATATTACCTCCTTAAATTCTAAACTGCTCTTATTAGCACTCATTGTAATCGAGTGCTACTCGGTGATTCTTATATTAGTGATTCTTGCCAGAAATGGCAACCACATTCATTTTCACTTTTCAAATTATATTCTCCTTTTAACTCATTTATTCTCTTTTTTTCTAACTTTATCTCATCTTTTCCTTTTTTTGAAATTTTATGCTCTGTTTATACTTTTCATGCCGCTTTAAGAATTCCTGAAAATGAGAGCTGTCTCTTCTTCAACAAAAATGACGCTTTGCCGACAATATTCGACCTCAAGTCTAACTACTGTCGGGCAAAGCGCCTCTATCCTCTTCTTTGGAAACATTCCTGATTCCGTTTACTCTGCCTTTTCATGACCTTTAAAATTTTTCTTCACCTTAATCTCTTCCAGTTCGTCAAAGATATAATCATTCAGCACTTTGATATAAGTCCCCTTCATACCGCTGGACCGGGACTCAATCACGCCTGCACTTTCAAACTTACGCAGGGCATTCACAATCACAGATCGGGTAATCCCTACCCGGTCGGCAATCTTACTTGCCACAAGTATTCCTTCATCTCCATCCAATTCATGAAAGATATGAATGATTGCCTCAAGTTCAGAAAATGACAAGGTGCCAAATGCGGATTTCACTACCTGTACTTTACGGTTTTCCTCCACATTTTCCTCGTTGACAGAACGCATCATCTCCAGGCCTACAACCGTAGTCCCATACTCACTGACAATAATATCATCGATATCATACTGTGGTTCACACCGATACATAAACACAGTTCCAAGACGCTCTCCAGCAATATCAATCGGAGATATAATTGCCGTATATTTCTTAAAGTAGTCCCCCTCAAATCCGAGCGTTTCCAGATTTACATTCTCTTTTGTTGATAGAACACTTAAGAATCTGTCATTCAATAACTCATCTACGTAACCGCCTACTTTGTCATCAATCAATTCTGTAATTTCCTGTACACCTGCACATAAACTTACGCCAAGTACTTTCCCTTTCTTACTGATTACCAGAATATTGGAATCCAGCGTCTCTGTCATCACTTTGCAGATGTCATTGAATACAACCTTTGTAGAATTATTGTTGTGCAATAATTTATTGATTTTTCTGGTCTTATCCAACAATTGTACACTCATCTTTGTATACATTCTCCTTTCTGCTGTTTTTTTCCTGCATAAAAACTGTTCATTACATACTATCTATACTTTATCATATAATAAGCATATATGCAACCTATTTTCTGACAATTTATAAAATTTGACTTTTAATCAACCTGTGGAAATAAAATATATTTCACAAAAAAACTCCGTTTTCCCAGCCATCCTTTCCTTACCCAAAACTGAAACATGTCTGAAAATCCATCCCTGTAATTTTCAGACACGCTTCAAATTCTCTCTTCTCTTTTTCTTACACCTGATTTATGATCTTTCCGACCTCAAGCTGGCTCAATCCTCGTTTTTCGCCTTCTGTTCCACATAACCACATTGATTATCTGCACACATCAGCTTATTTCCTTTTTCCAGCATGTACCCTCCGCACTTCGGACATTTCTTCTCTGACGGCCGCTGCCAGGACATAAAGTCACATTCCGGATTGTGTTCACATCCGTAATACTTTCTTCCCTTTTTCGTCTTCTTCAGAATAATCTCTCCCTCACACTTCGGACACTTCACACCGATTTTTTCCAGATATGGTTTGGTGTTCTTACAATCCGGAAATCCCGGACATGCCAGAAACTTTCCATGGGGTCCATATTTAACCACCATATTTCGTCCGCAGACTTCACAGATCACATCGGTAACCTCATCAGCAATCTCTACCTGTTCCAACTCTTCCTCCGCCCGGTCAACCGATTCCTTCAAATCCGGCCAGAAGTTACTTACAACCGTTTTCCATTGTACGCTGCCGTCGCCGACCTTATCCAAAAGAGCTTCCATATTCGCAGTAAAATTCACATCCACAATCGTTGGAAATGCCTGCTTCATCATGTTATTGACCACTTCTCCAAGCTCTGTGATATACAGATTTTTGTTTTCCTTCGCCACATATCTTCGTGCCAGAATCGTTGTAATCGTCGGCGCATACGTGCTCGGCCGGCCGATCCCAAGCTCTTCCAGTATTTTAACCAGAGATGCTTCTGTGTAATGCGCCGGAGGCTGGGTAAAATGCTGCTCCGGCTGAAATTTTTCCAGACTTAAATTGGTATCCTGATCAATCGAACGCACCAGAACATTCTGCGCTTTCTTTTCATCCTCATCCTGGGTATAAACTGACATAAAGCCATCAAACTTTACCCTGGAAGCCGCTACGGTAAACAGATACTCATTTCCTTTAATTTTCACTGATGTAGTCTCGTAAACCGCAGGCTGCATTCTGCTGGCGGCAAACCTCTTCCAGATCAATTGATACAGACGAAACTGATCTCTGGAAAGAGATTCCTTCATCGCCTGAGGTGTTCTGGATATATCCGTGGGACGAATGGCTTCATGCGCATCCTGCGCTTTCTTGTTTTTATTTTCCGTCGTATCTGCGTTTGCCGTATATTTTTCCCCATATTCAGCGGAAATATATGCTCTTGCAGCCGCATCAGCCTCCGCTGAAATACGTGTGGAATCCGTACGCAGATACGAGATCAGACCCACAGTTCCATTTCCCTTGATATCAATTCCTTCATAAAGCTGCTGTGCCAGGCGCATGGTCTTGGATGTCGCAAAATTTAAAACTTTTGCTGCTTCCTGCTGTAAGGTACTGGTCGTAAAAGGAAGCGGAGCCTTCTTTGTCCGCTCTCCTTTCCTGACTTCGGCAACCTTATATACTGCGCCTTCCAGCCCTTTTAAAATTTCATTTAATTCTGCCTCCGAAGCAATGTTCATCTTCTGCTTCTCTTTTCCGTAGAAATGTGCTGTCAAAGACTTTTTCTCACCCGGAATCCCAAACTGTGCATCTAAAGACCAGTACTCCTGAGGAATAAATGCATTGATCTCCTCCTCCCGGTCTCCGATAAGGCGCAGAGCCACTGACTGTACACGGCCAGCACTTAAACCCCGTTTGATCTTTTTCCAGAGCAGGGGACTGATTTCATAACCTACCATACGGTCCAGACAACGGCGTGCCTGCTGTTCATCTACGAGATCCATATCGATATCCCTTGCCTCTTTAATCGAAGCTTTTACTGCTGTTTTCGTAATTTCATTAAACGTAATCCGGCGCATCTTTTTTTCATCCAGATTCAATGCCTTGGAAAGATGCCAGGAAATTGCTTCTCCTTCACGATCAGGGTCCGTTGCCAGATAGACCTTCTCCGCCTTCTTTGCAGACTTCCGAAGTCCTGCCAGAAGTTCTCCTTTTCCGCGAATGGTAATATATTTTGGTTCAAAGTCATGTTCTACATCAATACCAAGCCGACTCTTCGGCAAATCACGAACATGTCCATTTGATGCTGCTACTTCATAATTGGCTCCGAGGAATTTTTTCACTGTTTTTACTTTCGCCGGTGATTCCACGATCACAAGATACTTTGCCACCCTTATTGCCTCCTGATTTGTAACTGTTTCATACCTTCATAGTTGTCTGATTTTAACCTCAAATTGAAACCACTATACACCAATTTTTTTCTTCTTGCAAGCTCTTTTTCGATACTCCACTTCCAATCAGACCATCTTTTCGTAGGATTCCCCAAATTTTCTCCAATAATTTCTGGGGAATTCTTCCACAAATCCTTTCGCCTGCAGCTCCAGCAAAACCTTTGACAGTTCCGGCATCTGCATTCCAGTTTCTTCCGTCAGCATCCCCAGATGTTTCGGTGTGATCTCCAGACACTCATATACCTTTTGTATCTCCTGTGTTAACCCATTCTTACAATTTCTTTTTTTCCTTTCAAGGTTTTTCTGATATCGGACTCCCAGTTCTTCCATAATGCAATCGGGACTATAAGCTACCCCTGCTCCCTGATACAACAGATAGTTGCACCCTTTGCTTAAGGAATCTCCCACCCTGCCCGGAAGTGCAAACACAGACTTTCCCTGCTCAAGCGCATAATCTGCAGTAATCAAGGAACCGCTCCGCTCTTTTGCCTCCACAATCAACACTGCATCTGATAAGCCACTTATAATTCGATTCCGAACCGGAAAATGCCACGCCTCCGGAGCAGAACCCATAGGAAATTCCGAAAGTACACCGCCGCCTTCTGATAAAATTTGCCTGTAAAGCGGATAATTCTCTTTCGGATAACAGATATCCACACCGCATCCCAGAACAGCAAATGTTTTTCCACCTCCTGCCAGTGCACCTTCGTGTGCACTGGCATCAATCCCATATGCAAGTCCGCTGATAATCTGAATTCCGTGCTCTGCTAAAATTTTTGCATAGGCGTACGCCTGCTGTCTTCCATAAGCAGAACACATCCGCGCTCCCGCAATGGCAACCGAGGGGATGTCCTCATCCGGGAGATTCCCTTTCACATACAGGCCCGCCGGCATTCTGGACAGTGCTTTCAGCCGTCCGGGATATCTGCCCTCTTCCCTTCCATAATATTCAATCGCTCTTTCTGTCATACGTTTCTTTCTTTATTTTCATCCTTTCATCCATAAATTTTTGTCAAGACTCCGATAGCAGATCGCCTCGCTGATATGTTCTGTCTGAATCACTTCACATTCCTCGATATCTGCTATCGTTCTTGCAACTTTAATAATTCTGTGGTAGCCGCGGGCACTGATCCCATAACTTTGAAATGCCTGCTTCAAAAGCTTCTTTCCGTCTCTGGTAACCGGACAAAAATCTTCAATCTCACCCGGCGTCAATTCACTATTATACCGGACAATCCTTCGCTTACTGTCACATCTTTCGGCTTCTGCATAACGTTCTCTTTGCGATTGCTGCACCCGCTCCACAATCTTTCGCAATTTTTTCGAAGATTCCCCTCTTTTTCCATCCCCGGTCAATGTCTCATAACTAAGTGCCGGTACCTCCACGCACAAATCCATACGGTCCAGAAGCGGCTGACTGATTCTATTCAGGTAACGAAGCACCCCCTGCATGGTACAGGTGCAACGGTTCATATCCGGATAGTACCCGCACGGACAAGGATTCATGGCACCCACAAGCATAAAGTTCGCCGGAAATATGTATCTGCCCCCTGTTCTGGCTATTGCAATCTGCCGTTCCTCCAACGGCTGGCGCAAAATCTCAATTGTATGCCTGGATACCTCTGCCAACTCATCCAAAAATAAAACCCCGTGATGTGCCAGGGTGATTTCCCCCGGCACCGGTATTCTCCCTCCTCCTGCCAATGCCTGAGGCGATATGGTGTGATGTGGCTCACGAAACGGACGCCTTCTCAAAATCGGCTTATCCGCTGGAAGAAGTCCCGCTACACTATAAATCTTGGACAATTCCAGCCCCTCCTCCCTGGTCATCTTTGGCATAATTGTGGGTATCCGCTTTGCAATCATAGATTTTCCGCTTCCAGGCGTTCCGCAGAGCAATAAATTGTGAAACCCACAAGCCGCAATCAAAGCCGCTCTTTTTACATATTCCTGTCCCATAATATCCTGAAAATCTACTTCATAGTCTTCCTCTTCCTCCGGCACTGTCACCTCTTCTTCCCCCGGCAAGCCTTCACAGCAAAAACGGATTAATTGTTCCAGGGATTCCACCCCGACTACCTGAATCCCCTCTACGATTTTTCCTTCTATTATATTATCCCTAGGGATCACACATCTTTTGCACCCCAGTTCCCTCGCCAACAATACGGTAGGCAGTACCCCGGTAACGCCCTGAATCCCCCCATTCAACCGTACTTCTCCAATAATCATATCTCCGTCCAATGCCTTCGGCGGAATTCTTCCTGCCGCCCTTAATACGGCCACAGCTACAGGCAAATCAAATCTGGATCCCTCTTTCCGGATATCTGCCGGAACCAGACTAATGGTAATCCGCTTCGGGGGCAGAACTACCCCTACATTCCTAAGCGCCGTCTTTACCCGGTCTTGTCCTTCTTTTACCTGCATCGAAACCGACCCTACCATTACAAACTGAGGCATCCCGTCACTGACATCTGCCTCCACCTGAACTTTCACTGCATCAACTCCATAAATTGTAGCTGATAGTACACTGCAAAACATAAAATCCTCCAAACAAATGATAAAAACATGGGAAATCAACAGAAACTACACAAAAAATGATTGGTAATAAAGAATACACTGAATGGTCATACTGACTCTTATTAAGAAATCCGCTGTGATACGCAGCAGACTTAAGAATTGTTCTATATATTTATTATACCTCTGTATCAGAACTCCCGTCAATGTCATTTTCAACGGGAGTTCATCTACTTTAATTAAAATATCCGCGAAGTTTTATCACAGCATTTTTTTCAATTCTGGAAACATAGGATCTGCTGATTCCCATCCTGCCTGCAACATTGCGCTGGGTCAGACCTTCTTTTCCGTATAATCCATACCGAAGACAAAGTACCTCATACTCCTGTGCCGTCAGTACCTGCTCAATTAATTTATATAACTTCCTGACATCTTCTTTTTGAAGATATTGTTCTTCCGTATCTTCGGCATCACCTTCCATCACATCCATCAGTTGAATCTCATTTCCCTCTTTATCAGTTCCAATCGTCTCATACAGGGATATCTCCTTACTCAGTTTTTTACGGGAACGCAAAAACATCAGAATCTCATTCTCGATACACCGGACCGCATAACTTGCCAATTTACTGCTTTTATTCTGATCAAAAGTAGTCACTGCCTTGATCAGTCCTATGGTGCCTATCGAGATCAGATCCTCCGAGTCTTCCGCAATCCCCTGGTACTTCTTCACCACGTGCGCTACCAGCCGCAGATTTCGTTCTATCAGAATATCCTTCGCCTCCTGATCTCCTTCCTGATATTTTCGAAGGAATTCCTTTTCTTCCTGCACGCTCAGGGGTTTTTGGAATGTTTTCAAACAGCACCTCGAAGAGGATTTCTATCTATACTATGATGCGAAACAAGAAATCGTGCTTTTCCATGTGTCCTTTTTTTGAGGGCGGACGGACGGTGACCGGAAGGCGC
>ULVD01100258.1_pt1 | contig 10569 bp, 14 predicted proteins | sample 1959101 | NCBI WGS metagenome assembly ULVD01 (sample SAMEA4835777, study PRJEB28245) | human gut metagenome | biome: gut microbiome; material: fecal sample | place: Denmark | collected 2008
AACAACGCCGAAAGCCTTGATTTTACAAGGTTTTCGGCTTTATTTTTTGTGTGCCTGTGTTTTCGCATAGATGACGAATTAAGGCTGTTTTTTGCTCATGTTTTTCGTGTTCATATTACCATTACCCTCAATTAGCTTGCTAATATAATTAGCAGGAATTTTCGATTTTTGCTAATCAAAATCGCTTTCCTGCTAATCGCTCAAAAAATCGTGCTAAAAATCCTGCTAATTGAAAAGAGTGCTCATAACAGTTCGAACTTGTTTTACCCTGTACCTTTTTATCCCCTTTTTATTCTGTGTTAGGGTTTCCCTGCCACGCACATTTTTCAAAATGACCGGATTATTATATAATCAACGCAGGAGGTTACACTTATGAAAAACAAAAAGTATTACATCGCTCTTAATGACCGTGAATATGCAGAAATCATTTCTTCTCTTATAAACAAACGCAATTCGCTTATCCGGCTTGGCAAATATACCGATGGTGTTGATGAAGTTATTATAAAAGTTTAGAAAGCGAAAAATAGAAACTTACAAATTCTCTATATATAAGGAAAATATTAAATCAAATAAGTAATTCAAACTGCACCGTGTCGTTCAATTACGATACGGTGTTTTTTTAAAATTTTTTTCAGGAGACGGTGAACTTTTGCCCCTTGAGATCGCGTAATAAGTGAAGGGGTTCTTCGAGAGACTTGAAAACCTCTTCGGAGAACCGTGAAAATTGAATAGACAAACCAACAGGTACGTTATCTGTATAGCGAGCCATTCAGCGGTACGCCGAGACTCCGAAAGGACGAGCGATAATTCCGACTGTAAAGGCGAGGTTGTTCCTCGTCGGGCAAGGACCTATTCAGAGGATAATGATACTTCCGTAATTCGCGGTCGGGTCACAATGAAGGCGCGAGGGTGAGAGTCCCATGAGGCTGATAGCAGTCAGCCGCCTGTTGGTTTCCCATTACATCCGGGGTGTTGAGATCAAATAGGATGTACTACCTAAGTACACAATCGATTGTAAAATGTGTGCCACTTATTAATAGAAAAGATAATCACCGAGTCTTGTCAATGTTAATTGAGTGTGTGCTTAGGTGGAAAAAACAAATTGTAAGTTTAGGGGGGATTGAATGTGAAGCTTGAATTGCAGATAAATCCCGAATTTGAGGAGGTAATTCCTCCTGCCGGTCAAGAGGAGTTCAAACAACTGGAGGAAAATATCGTTGCCGAAGGAGAACTCCTGATGCCGATTATCATATGGAACGGATATATTATTGACGGACACAGTAGATACAAGATTTTGAAAAAGCATCCGGAGATTGAGTGTAAAACATTTGAAAAGCACTTTGAAGATAAGTATGAAGCAATCGCTTGGATTTGTAAGAATCAAATCAGCACTAAGCGTCTCTCCGATAGATATGTAAGATACCTTCGTGGAAAGCAATATGAAGCCGAAAAGAAAAGCTGTAAATTTCACGGCAATCAATATACTTTATCCAGTGAAAGTGGTCTGGGTAAAATTTGCCCAGACCAGAAATCACACGGAACACGTTCGATAATTGCTCAAAAAATGGGAGTGCCGGAATGTGAGATCAAGCAGGCTCAGCAAATTTGTAACGGAATAGATGCTGCTGAAGAAGTACTTCCCGGCATTCGTCAGGAGATTCTATATGGAACGATAAATCCTACCGACCAAGCAATCAAAGAAATTGTGCGTCTACCGTTAGAAAAACGGAAAGAAGCAGCAGAAAACCTCCGAATATCAACAGACAGACGCAAAGCGCCACGCTACGAACCTAACAGCGAAATCGTAGATTGCCTTCCCACCGATATTGATGCAGACAAGATTCCGTCGGTAAATGAAGATGATATTCTAAAATCTTTGTCGGCCGCCGTAGGCGATCTAATTGACCTGTGCAACAACTACTTTACCCGTTTCCCAAAATTGCTTGCAGACAAGCAATACCAGCAAAGAACAATGAACACTCTCAAAGAGTTTCAAATCTATATTTCAAAAATTGAAAGGAAGTAATTCATATGACAATCAAAAATTCAGCATACAAACTTGAAAACATTGACAGTAGCAAGATTATCACCCCGGTATCTCTTTATCAGAGAAAAACCGATACGGCCAGAGTCGCAGATATTGCTGCGAACTTTGATGAAAGAATCGCAAATGAGCCAAAAGTAAGTTTTCGCGATGGAAATTATTTTGTTTTTGACGGTCAACACACCGTTATGGCAAGAATTAAGTGCAACGGCGGAAAACATCTTCCTATCTTGTGCAAGGTGTATTATGATCTTTCAGCCGAAGATGAAGCAAAGCTTTTCGCTACACAAACAGGATTTTCAAGTAATCTTACTTCCGGAGAAAGGCTTCGTGCAAAAGCCTATGCAAACGATCAGACCACAGTGAACTTTATAAAAGCCAATGAAAGTTTGGGAGTTGATGTGAGCTTATCAAACATCAAAGGAAAGTATCGTATCCGCTGTGTTTCGACCGCATTCAAAGAGTTTTGTAGAATCGGAACAGACAAGTATTGTGAAGCAATTAATATTCTTTGTAAAGCTTGGCACGGAAAGCCCTCATCGTTCTATGTGCCGTTGATTGTAGGGTTCTGCAATTTTGTTGACCTTTACAAAGATGAATACGACCACAGCAGATTGGTTAATATCTTTCTCAATATTGAACCGGAAACCTTTATTGAGGGAGCCAAAAGTGATGAATCCTTGGTTGGTGTTAAACGTTATCTCAACTGGATTTTCAATATGTATAACAACAGTGTATCTGAGAAAAAGCTTTCAAGGAAATTCTAAGCAAAGAAAGGAGCTTACAGATGAATATCAGTAATTGCAAAGTAATTGCAATCGAAAACCAGAAAGGAGGCACGGGAAAATCAACTACTGCATTGAATCTTGGAGTTGGGCTTCATAACGCCGGTAAAAAGGTTTTGCTTATCGACGCTGACCCACAGGGTTCATTGTCAATCAGTCTCGGTATTAAGCGACCCGACGAGCTGGACATTTCCCTTGCAACGGTTATGGGGAATGTTATCGACAACAAATCCTTTGAAGATGATTTCGGTATCATTCACTGTTCAGAAGGCATTGACCTTATGCCCTGTAATGTGGAACTGTCCGGTATTGAAAGCTATCTGTTTACGGTAATGAGCCGAGAGTGCATTATGAGAACCTATGTACGCCGTGATATCGTTCATCCCATCAAGTCCGAAGTCCGCAAGGCTTTGGAAACCGCTGTGTTTGCTGCCTACGAGCAGAAGATCAGCGAAAAGGCTGAATAATGACAGCCCAAAAAAGAAAACCAACTAAAAAACTAAAGAAAGAATGAGGTAAAAATTTATGTTCAAGAAAATTAGAAACAAGGTTAATTCTATGGTTGCGACTGCGAAGGCGACCATCGCTATCAAGAAGGCTGAGGGTTATGTTGACTCCGGAGTAAAGATTCTTATCGCCGTTGTTATCGGTGCATTGCTCCTTGCCGGACTTTACACGCTCTTCAACACTACCATCATGCCCACTGTGACCACCAAGATCACCGAGCTTTTCTCGTATAACGGTTAATCCGTAATACACCCCGAAATTAAAAAAGAAAGAATGAGGTAAAAAAATATGTTTAAGAAAATCAGAAACAAGGTTAATTCCGCAGTAGCTGCGGTAAGAGCGACTGTTGCTTGCAAGAAGGCTGAGGGTTATGTCGATTCCGGCGTAAAGATTCTCATCGCTGTAGTTATCGGCGCACTCCTGCTCGGCGGACTGTATTTGCTGTTCAACGGCACCATCATGCCCACCGTGACCACCAAGATTCAGGGGCTTTTCAACTACGCAGGCTAAACAACGACGGCGGGGTGTCAATGGCGGCACCCCGCCGCCTATTTTACTTTGAAAGGGGCGCATTGAATGCATTTGATGATTCGACCTATTATGCCGTATGATATACCGAAGCTTACGGAAAATCCGTTTGTCCTCATAAGCGGTTTTGTGCTGGTGATTACGGCTGTGCTGATTGCCGTTATTCTCAGCCGGTATGTTGCCGAAGCATATAAAGGCAACAGGAAAAAAGCGACGCTTTTCTTTGCCGGTATTACGGCATTTGTAACCCTTATGCTGTTCTGTTTTTTTGGATGTGCTGCAACTGCGGTCAAGGGATGTATTTTCTGCCTGCTCCTCCTATTCTCCTCTTATGAGGATATACGGGTAAGAGAGTGCGAGGACTATGTCCATTTAATGATTGTGATTGCAGCGTTTATCGAAACGGATATGGCGGCTTTGCCGAATATGGTTTTGTCAGCTCTGCTTATAGGCGGTATTATGCTCATAACAACAGTAATAACCAAAAGTCAAATCGGCGGTGCGGATATTAAGTTTTCTGCCGCCTGTGCTTTTATGCTCGGAACCGTACAGGGCTTTGCCGGACTGATGCTCGGACTTATCGCCGCAATTATCGTAAACATCATTAAAAACAGAAAAAAGAAAACAGAGGGATTCCCCTTAATCCCATACCTTGCCGTCGGGTTTATGGCGGCATATTTTATGTAGAAACAGGAGGTTCAATATGAAGAACAGAACAATTATCGGTATTGTCTGTATGATTCTTGCGGTTGCCATGACCTTTGCTGTCGCACCCCTTGTAAACCGTCTGACAAGCGATACAACTACGGTTGTTCGGCTCAAACAGGAAGTCGGCAGAGGTGCAAAGATTACAGCAGAACAGGTTGAAACCGTCAAGGTTAAGACAGATACCATGCCGCAGGGCGTGTATGTTAACACCGCTGATGTTATCGGTAAGTATGCTTCTTCCACCCTTTACGCCGGAGATATTCTCACAAAGGCAAAGCTAACGAAAGCTAACCGATGTTCGTATCGTAAACTCGGAGCTTAAAACGATGCTTTCCTCAGCCCGTAATGAATATTGGTTTATGGTGGCGCTTGTGGTCGGTAATATCCCGCTTTTATATTTGCTCAATAAGGATTGGTTCCACACGCTGCTCTTTACCACGCCCGGTAAACTTGTGTGCGGTATTTGCAGTATGGTAATTCTGATTACGGCTTTGTTTATGATGAAATACACGAAGCCTATTGAATACAAGAGATGAGGAGGTTTGAAAGTATGTTACAGGCAATTATCGGCGCTCTTTGCGGAGTCGGATTATTCTTTGTACTTGCGGATGTGTACCATATTCCGTATCTGAAAACCTCCAAGGCGGTGGAGAGCCTTTCAAAGAAGCAGAAGGTCAAGACTTCAACGCTGAATGTATGGCTCGGAAACCTTGCAGATTTTCTCGCAAAGCACATGAAGCTCAACGAGTTCAAAAAGGCCCAGCTTGAAGCCGATCTCAAAACGGCGCAGATTGACATTACCTCCGAAAAGTTCAAAGCGAATGCCATTGTTAAAGCGCTGCTTATCGGTATATTTGCCATTCCCATGGCGTTCATCTTTCCCATTCTATCTCCCGTGGTTCTGTTCCTTGCGGTATTTCTTTACCGCAGAGAACTAAAAAGCGTTTCGGTACGGATACGGCATAAGCGTGAGAAAATCGAAAGCGAACTGCCGAGACTGGTATTTACGATAGATAAGACCTTAAAGCACAGCCGCGATGTGCTGTATATGCTTGAAAGCTATGCAAAGAACGCCGGTCGTGAAATGAAGCACGAACTGGATATTACGGTGGCGGATATGAAGTCGGGCAACTATGAGGCGGCGATCACAAGACTTGAAGCAAGAGTCGGCTCTGCCATGATGAGCGATGTGTGTCGCGGTCTTATCGGTATTCTACGTGGTGACGATACCGAAATGTATTGGGCGTCGCTGTCCCTTAAATTCAACGATATTCAGCGTCAGCAGTTAAGACTTCAGGCGCAGAAGGTTCCGAGAAAAGTCAAACGCCTTTCCATGTGTCTGCTTATCTGCTTTATGCTCGTTTATGTGGTCGTAATTTTATCTCAAATCATGGACTCTATCTGCGTCCTATTCGGATAAGGAGGGGTTGTATGATAAGGAAGATATTACACTCTAAAAAGGGCGAAGGCTATGTGGATATGTGCGTCGGCGTGGTCGTTTTCGTGATGATTCTCGTTATCGCCATTAATATTTTCAGCTTTATTACGCTGAAAATTGAGATGGATCAGATTGCGGAGGAGCTGATTGAGGCGGCAACCTATTCGGGCTGCTTCGGCAATGACTTTTGGGGACGCGATTCGGATATGCTGGATGAATATTACTATTATGATATTGATTACGGAGCAGACAGGTATTTTAACAGTACCTTCCGCCGTGTTCAGCTCGGCGAGCGAATGTGGGTAGAGATTTCAAAACACACGTATATCAAAGGGCTTGGCGTGTTCAAAATTCCCGTTACCGTAACGGTAAGGAAGTCGGGACTATCGGAAAGATACTGGAAGTAGGTGGATGTATGATAAACAAACGGGGAGACGGATATATTTCTACTTGTGTAATGATTGTGGTTATATGTATGCTGCTGTCGGTATTCGTGACTTTTGCGGTATCGGTAAATACAGTAAAAACGGTTCAAAGAAATTCCCGGGTTGTGCTTGACAGCTTTGTAATGAAAAACTCAATCGTTATTTACGATTCAATTAAAAACGGAAACAACTCCACAGCAGAGCTTGACGAGGATATGTATACCGAGGATTTATGCGACTTTTGCACATTTGAAAAAAACGGAGAATATTTATATGCTTATACCGGTGACGGAAAACTTAAATACAAGCTTTCAAAGCCGATTATATCGTTCGCTACTGAAGGGAAATTAAAAATTAATGCGAGTTATACCGTATATTATCCTATTGATTTTGCCGGAGTAGTGATTGATACCGCTGAAATACCTGTCACTGTGGAATCAAAATATAATGAAAAATTTTAGGAGGTCACCGAAATGAAAAAGAAAATAATTATAGTATTATGCGGGGTTATACTTGCCGCTCTTTTAGCATTGGCAGGAGCTTTTGTGATCTTTAATAATAAACCGACCGCAAAATCGGATGAAGCGAAAAACCCAAGTAAAAAAAGCCCCGATATTCAAATTGAAATTGATAATACCGATGAGGTTGAAAGCAGTGAGGACAATGACAGCAGTGATAACTTAAGCTTTATTGAACCCGATGAAACCGAAGCGGATAAATTGCTGAACGAAAACAATAAGTCAAAGGATAATTCTAAAGCCGAATCCGCAAAGACTGAATCCGCAAAAGCAAGCTCTGAATCTGAAGAAACAGAGAGTGTTGAGGTTCAGACCTTTGAGGAGGGCAAAAACGAGCTCGAAGATACAGCGGACGATTATCTGAAAGCTAATAAAATTGACCCTAAAACCGCAGGTGAAACGGGAGAGATATGCCCTAACTGCGGAAAGAAAATATGGAATCCGGACAAGTACGGATTTTTCATACCCGGAATGCCGGACGATTACGAAAACAGCGGTTATTGTCTGGGCACCTGCGGGATTTCCTTAGAATAGGAGAGATTTCTATTGAAAAAGAAATTAAAAAAACTAATAATGATACTGACTGTTATTATGACTATGACAGCGGTATTTACAATGAAGACCCACGCTATAAGCCTTGATTACAGCGGCGGGTCTTCTTCTAATAATACGGGAGCTAAGGCAACAACATCGGGCTTTACCGTTTCATACGATAAGGCAAAAGATAATATTTGCGGTTACAGATTCAGTGTTGTGTCATCTTTGGGTACGCCTAAAAGCGGAACAAAGGCTGTTAATGTTTATCTGAGTGACATTACCATAGGAAACAGCGCTTATTCCTCGGGACAGCGCTTTATTGTATCAAGCGGAGTAGTTGCGAATAAAAAGCAATTAGCAAACGGAACAAAGGTAAGCAGTACCGCTTCTACCCAAGGCTGCGAGTACAAATCCGGAAACTGCGGTTTTTATTCTTCTTTACCGCAGAATCCTGATTCAATCGGCACATGGATTAAAAACTCAGCTAACAATTATCAGAATCTTTCAAGAATATATGTTATCTGCGGCACTAATCTTTCAAACGCAACCGAAAGCGATTATGTGCTGACAGAGCCTATTTTCCGGATGAAGCTGGCAGGTGTACAAACTGCGGCAACCGCAACCGAGTTAGCGCTTTACGGTGCCGCTGTATCGGGCGGCGACAGATATAACGGCGGCAACGGAAACCTTTACAACGCAGGCTCGGGAACATTATGGAATTTAATGTACTATATAAACAGAGAGTTTCCGAACTGTCTCTATGTATCCTCAAATACCGGTGTATATAATGCAGTATCTGTCAAAACAAGCGGTCGGTATACCTATAAGACGATTATCCAAAACGGATACGGCTCCTCTGTTTTAACCGTCAAAAATGTTATTACGATTAAAAAGGATTACACTAATACGATAAATCATTGGGCGTGGGGATTTAACGGTAACGGAAATAACGGTAACCGTAATGCTTTTCGTTTGTCGAGTACCACATTTACCAAAAAAAGCGGTGAAGTTTTCACTTTGACAGAAGCTGATGCAACCGCCATACCTAACGGTTTTTATTTGAATAATACTTATCAGATAGGTACTTCTTCCGTAGACGGTACTTGGAAGAATTATCCGTATGGCACTAAATTTACACAAAAAGATTATAGTATGGGGTTTGAATATGATTATCATCCGTATACTTATAACATCACCTACGATTTGGACGGCGGAACTAACGATCCAAACAACCCCACAAGCTATAATGTTTTATACGGTAAGGATTTATACTCCCCCACAAAATCGGGATATGAGTTCTTAGGTTGGATGCGGGATTTTACAAACCCGAAAATCAATCTTTCTGCATTAAACCATAATTACAACTACTACAATGTTTTAAATGACATTGAACCGGGAACAGAATACGAAATAACAATAGGCACTGCAAAAACCACCGCGGGCTCAGCTTCTCAGTTTTCCTGTGTTATTTACGATTTCACAAACAGCAAATGCTTGGTTCAAAAGAATATAGCCTTTGGAAACAACCTTTCGTTTTCCGTTACTTGTCCGGCTTCTGCCGATACTACTCACGATATAAGACTGTTGTTTTATTCGGGTGTCTCAGGCAGTACAAGCGGTATTGCTACGGTTTATTCCAATGTCAATATTAAATATTATCTTGACGGTATAAATAAAGGCTGCGGCTCTGCTTTCAGCAGTCCGAACGAACTGTATTCAGAGTTATCTAAGCGAACAACCGGGGACATTAAACTAATCGCCAAATGGAAATCGTATAAGAAAATCGCTATTGTTCCTATTGAGCCTAACGCTCCGTACAGAGAAAAAACAAATGTCATTTCGAGCTTTTGGTTGGTAAACCTTTCGGATGACGATTATACACCGACAACGGGAGCAAAGGTTGTGTTCAGCGTATATAATTCTTCGGGTCAAAGAATTGCAGATGAAACACAAAGCTTTGTTGTGCCTAAAAATGATAAGAATTTAGCATATTTCGGTTGGTATGTACCCGACGGCTATGCTTCTTCTAATGTAACAGTTAAAGCATATATTGACGACGGTCCGCATCAGTACAGCCACACTTCGGAGAGTTATACAATCGCCTCATATGATACCTGCATAGAGCCTGATACAAATTACAATGCTAAAGCTCCCGATGGGTTTACTGTGCCCGCGTCTCCGTCCGACAGCACAACAAGCGGACGGTGGTGGCAGTGGGTATACAGCGGCGGCGCTTATTCAAAGAAACAATTTGCGGTTGCTAATACTGTAAATGACCTTGTTTTATCACCGCCCACAAACCCCTCTGCTTATACCGAAAACGGTAAGCTGTATATGAAATCCGGCTATGGCTTTGAATTAAGCTTTAAGGACAGTATGTATACGGTAAGCGGTTATACGGACGGTTCGGTTAACGAATGCTTTGCACCGCAATATTATTACGCTCTGTTCCCCGAATATAATTACACCTACGGCAGAGATAAATCCCGAAGCATTGAAACAGTATCGGGTAAAAAAGTATTTGTAAATGCCGCGGATATGGCAAGACAGCATTTCACACCGATTTATTATCCCGACGGCGAGTATAAGTTTAAGGTGGTTTTAAGCGACTGTTGGACTCCTGCGGGTATGATTGCCACATATAAAACTGTCACTGTTCAGATTAACGGGAATGTTTATGACGATTGGTATATAGGCAGGAATGATTAAAAAAATCAGAAAATAATTTAAGGCGGCATCGGCAACGGTGCCGCCTAAAAATTTAGGAGGTGGAAACCTTGTCGAATGAAAAAAGAAATGTCGGCAATTACGAGGTGATTGCCTGTCAACGAATCGGCGGCGAGGAAATCATTGTCGGTGAAGATAAGAACGCCGTGCCGTCTGAGCGGTATATTTGCTGTTATGTGGAACGCAACGAGCTGATGGAGCTTTACACACACGGCTTGGCAAGCGACGGCTATGCTGAAATTTTTGAAATATACGGTCAGCGCATTACCACGGCGGCAAAGAATGCCATCGAAAAAACCGATGAAGAAAAAGCGGTTATCGGCGGCGAGGACAGAGTTATCACCGCAGATAA
>ULVD01003964.1_pt1 | contig 10551 bp, 7 predicted proteins | sample 1959101 | NCBI WGS metagenome assembly ULVD01 (sample SAMEA4835777, study PRJEB28245) | human gut metagenome | biome: gut microbiome; material: fecal sample | place: Denmark | collected 2008
TTACGTAGCTAACGATTTCCTTAACTTAATAGCATTACCCGAAGGGGGAAGCAAGACGCGGCATCGCTAACGATTTCCTTAGCACGAGCCGCCCTAATCACTAGTCACCAGTCACTAGTCACTAGCTACCAGTCACGTTTTTAACGACGACAGGTACACGAACTCGATCCCCTGTGCTTTGAGCTTCGGTACCATCTGGCGGAAGGCTTCAGCGGTGTGCGGACGGCAGTGACCGATGATGATATACGTACCCTTTTTCTTCGCGCGATCGGCGCCCTCTTGGATCATCGCACAGATGTCAGAGACGGAGGCCGAATTATCGACGAAGAGATCATTTCTCACGTAGGGCACACCGTAGGTCTTTGCAGCCTTGTCCGCAGCCGTCGTGCTGTTTGTGTGGCTGTCGAAGAAGAAGAGCCCGCGATGGTGGAGCTCATTCATGACGATATCCATGGTCCTCGCGTCGATGGTAGCCTTCGATCCCTGATGGTTATTGATGCCGATGGCTTCCGGCAGCTGCGAAAGCGAGTCCCTCAGCATCTGCCGGATGGCCGCATCGCTCATGGACGTCAAGATGACCTTCGGCTCCATGCCGATGCCAGAGACGGACTCCATGGGCTGATGGAGAATCACGGGCAGTCCGTGCGCGCGCCACGAGAGTGCGGCATCTCTGGTATGCACCTGATCCGGCATGACGGCCAGCGTGAGCGGGATGCCCATCTGTTCATAGATGTGCTGGGAGTCCAGATCGCGCCCTGCATCATCGATGACGATGGCAAGGCGGCCGGTCACTTGCCCGCCGGCGTTTTCTTTCGGCGGTAAGATGGATGCCGCTTTGGCCGGCAATGCTTTTTCGGAGCTGCCATTCGCACGGGCTTCACTCTTGCCGGACTTTGCAGGTGCTGCTTTTGCGGGCTCCGTCTTCTTTACGGAGGAAGGAGCCCGCGCAGATGTCCTCTCACGAGAGTCTGCGCTCTCTGTCCTTTCCGAAGAAGCGGAAGCCACGACCGTTTCTTTCGGTGTTTCCGCCTTCGGCTCTTCTTTGCCTGTGATCTTGGAGACGACATGGCTGATGCTGAAGACCTCCTTCGTCGGCTCTGTCTCTCTCGCCTCATCCTCTTTCATGCGCTCTGTCTTCCCGTCAGCTTTCGTGACTTCGACGGCCTTCGGCGTATCCTCATCGTCCGCTTTGGCTTCGACGACGACGGTTTTATTGATGATATCCTTGATCTTTTCTTTCACGCTCTCGGGCGTCCCCTGGTCTTCCTTCGGGACGAGCCCCTGCATTTCCTTATCATTGAAAATATGACGGATCGCCGTCACCTGATCCGCATTGTTCGCCGTCGGTGCGTTCGTCATCCGGTCTGTCATATATGCCGAGCCCACCACGAGGCTGATAAAGAAGAGAAGGACCAGAAATGGATGTCCTTTGCTCTTTTTCGTTGCTCTTTTTCTTCTGACTGCCATGAAAATCTCCTTTGGGAAATGGTTATATCGATTTCATCTCTATGGCTTTAGTATAAAGGTTCAAGGTTACAGGTTCAAGGTCAGCTCATATCGTAGGTACCTTCTTTGGCGTTCTCAAAAAGAGCCGAATCGCTCGAAGGCAGGGAGACTGGGAGAGTCGAAAACTTTAGCCCAAAGACTTTGCGACTTCAGATCTCTGACTTCTTCCAGTCTCCTTATCTCCATAAAAAAAAGCCCGAAGGCTCTTTTTATTTCCGATTTCTCCACACATGCCACGCAGAAAGGACGAAGCAGAGTGTCACCATGCCCGCCGTCACCAGTGTCATGGCGTCATCATGGCTTCGCGTCCGCCAGAGGGCAAACGCGGTGAGGATCGCAAGGAAAAGAAGTTTGATGGTATTCGTCATAAAGGCTCCAAAGAATAGTGACTTGGGACTGGGTTCTATAGGTTCAAGAGGTTCAAAGGGGTTTGTTCGACGCAAACATAACGAAGCACCGCAGCTTTTTGATAGCGCTTCGCGCCGTCGTCATCAAAAGCGTTGGCGAGATATCTCTATGGCACAACGGTAAGTATCATCGCATAGGCACTGGCAGGGAACCTACGCCTTGGTGCTAGGTATTTCTACTTTCACACATACATCGTTTATCGGACTGCACGGGAAACGCTGATTAAATCACAGAGTCAGATTTCACAAGAATTTTTATACATGACTTCGTCATAGCCTTCCTTAAATAGCTCGAAATGACGATACGGGAGTCTGATGTCTCTCAGTCACCCGTGACTAGTCACTCGAGGCTCCTAATCCCTAGCCACTAATCCCTAATCCCTGCTTTCAAACTTTTGTCATGTAACATGCGTATTGCCCCCCTTTCCTCCGGAAAGGGGGCTCTCCGTGCGCGTTCTCCGATCCTGAAACCTGTCAACCTGAACCCAACAACCTTATCTATTCCGCTCTCTCCAGCATGAGCTTCAGATCCTCCTTATGGAAGGACTTGATCTCCGGTTTCTCTTCAAGCATGGCGAGGACATAGGCGAGTGCCGCTTCGACGCCGACCTTGAGACCGCTCTCATCGATATCAAATTCCGGCGTATGGTGGTTCGCTCCGGTGCCCAGCGCCTCATTTTTCACGCCGGTGAAGGTGAAGATGCCCGGATAGGTGGACTCGGTGATGGCAAAGGTCTCCGAAGCCATCCATGGCTCGGTATCTTCCATGACATCACCCACACGCTCGGCGATGGCTTTCCGCGCAAGGTCTACACACTCTTTATTATTGGCCGTGACAGGGAAGTACTGGTCTTCCATGATCTCTGCCGTGCAGCCGTAGTTGTCGCAGATGTCCTTGAGCAGCTTCCAGAAATCCTCACGGAAGGAAAGCCCGTCTTCATTCACAAAGCAGCGCGCTGTGCCGGCGAAAGTGAGCTCGTCAGGGATGACATTCGGCGTGTCACCCGCCTGCACCATACCGAAGGAGTAGGTGAGGCAGTTTCTCGGGCTGACCTTGCGCATGCGGTAAGACTGAAGCGCCATGTAGAAAGTATGGAAGCAGTCGATCGGGCTGACGGCAAGACTCGGCATGGATCCATGTCCGCTCTTGCCATGGATCTTTACACGGTAGAAGAAGGCACCTGCCAGTACACCATCATACATGACCGCGACCTTGCCCGCCGGCAGGCAGTACATCATGTGCGTGCCATAGCAGGCATCCACATGGATCTTCTTCTCGTCCAGATAGGACAGCAGATGCCCGACACCACGCTCTCCCATTTCCTCCGCTTCTTCGAACATGAGAAGTACCTTGCCTTCCCATTCGTCCTTGTGCGCAGCAAGGATCTTCGCCGCGGTGAGGAGCATCGCCATGTGTCCATCATGCCCGCAGGCATGAGAGACACCGTGATTCTTCGAGAGGCACACCTTTTCGCATGCAAGATTCTTCGGGTTCTCTTCGATCGGCAGCGCATCGATATCTGCTCGCATCAGAACCGTCCAGCCATCCTTCCCGCTGTCGATCATGCCGAAGATACCGCCTCGCGGTACGCGGACAGTGGAAATCCCCCAGCCATGGAGTGTCTTTTCGATGAAATCCATGGTCTGGAATTCCTGCTGCGACAGCTCCGGATTTTCATGGAAATGACGGCGAAGAGAAATGAGAACGCTCTCCTCGGCTTCGACTGTTTTCTTTATATCCATTATGATCAGCTCCTTGTAGGGAAACACTGATTCAATCGTTGTCAGATTGAATCAGCGTTTCCATAGATCGTCAGCAGATATTCTGCCGCATGTCTTTCATTATACATGTCTTTCATTATAGAAAGGGGAAAGATACGTGTCAAATGATATGGGGAAAAGATTCAAGGGGTTCAGCAGGTTCAACGGGTTCAACGGGTTCAACGGGGATGGTGCGGCGCATAAAAATCAGAAGCGCCGCGGAGTATCAATAGTGGCAATGCCCGAAGGTTTCTTTGAGAACAGGTTTCCCGTTTTGAGCTTTCCAAACATCGACTGCCTGACCGCGAATGACAAAGATTTCTCGCTTCGCTCGAAATGACGATACGAGAGCATCAGCAGTCGCTCGAGACTCCTAATCCCCAATCCCTAGTCACTAGTCCCAGTCACTCCTAATCCCTAGCTACTAGTCCCCAGTCACTAGTCACTCCACTTCTCCCAGTTGAGGCATCGCAGGGATCGCGCCGGCTCTGGTCGTCGAAAGGCTGGCCGCACGGTTGGCAAAGGTAAGGATGTCTTCCAAGCGCTCCTGCGAAAGACGTCTGAGATCCTCGCGGCAAAGCTTAGAAAGGGCCGCACCGAAGAACGTGTCTCCCGCCCCATTCGTATCGACGACTTTCGCAGGGAAGCCGTGGACGCGGCCGGTCAAATGCCCGAGCCGGTAGAAGCAGCCTGCCTCTCCGAGCGTCACAAGGATGAGGGAAATGCCCTTCTCCATCAGGCGCCGGCTCCCTTCCTCCCAGTCCTCCGAGCCAGAAAGGAGCGGAAGCTCTTCTTCGGACACCTTGAGAATATCCACGAGCGGCAGCGGCTGGCGCATCACGATGATCGCCTCCCGCGGATCGTCCCAGAGACGGGCGCGGTAGTTCGGATCATAGGTGATGACCGCGCCATAGGATCTTGCGCGGCGGATGGCAGAGAGCACACTGTCGCGGGCCGGTTCCGCTGTCAGAGACACCGAGCCGAAATGCACCATGTGTGCCTGTTTCAGGAGAAAATCCTGGATCTCCTCCTCCATAAGCATGGTATCCGCATGGGATCTCCGATAAAACGTGAAGCTCCGTTCCCCGTTTGCATCGACAGAAACGACGGCAAGGCTCGTCGGGTGCATGGCGTCGACGGCAAGTGCAGACACGTCGACGCCATCCTTTTTGAGAACGTCCGTCAGGTAACGCCCGAAGGCATCATCCCCGACCTTGCCGATGAAGGCCGTCCTCGCTCCAAGCCGGGATGCCGCGACAGACAGATTGGCCGGCGCGCCGCCCGGATTTGCCGCATAGAGCGGCACGCCCTTTGCATTCACCCCGGTCTGCGTGAGGTCGATCAATATTTCTCCGATGGATAAGATGTCCATGATAAGATCCTTTCAGAAAAATGGTTGGCAGGGATTAGTAGCTAGTGACTGGTGACTGGTGACTAAATGCCACTTTCGGGCATCGCCATTTTTTATAGTCCGCGGCGCTTAGATCCTTCGACTCAGCTGCCATTATTCAGATAAGTGTTTCCCTAACATACAGCTTTTTTCTCCGCTCAGGATGACGAAAAGCGCCGCACCACCATTTCGCATTTCTCATTTCTAATTTCTCATTCGATCAGAGCTTTCACTCACCATCAATGGGCAGTACGCCCGTGGGCTAACCATTGTACCTATTCCAATCAAAAATCCGAACCCTTCTTCCAGAAAGGTTCGGATCATTTGGTGCCGGAGGCGGGACTTGAACCCGCACGATGTCGCCATCGCCAGATTTTGAGTCTGGTGCGTCTGCCATTCCGCCACTCCGGCATATCGATAGTATGTATTGTAGCATACTTATCGACATGCCGTCAATGACAAGTAAGCAGTCAGTGAAATTCTGATCCGGCCATCGTCAGCTCGCAGTGCTGCATTTTCATACGACCGGAGAGAAGCCCCCTGAAAAGGCAGGTATGAGGATCCCCATGCCATGCTCACGCCTGACTCCTGACTATGGCAAAAGGAGAGCGCGCTCTGCCGTACATGTCCCGAGTTATTTTTCGATCCCTCGGAAGGTGTAGTCCTTATCTTCAACCGCTTTTCGGATGTCTGCGTCGGGGATTTCTTTGGAAAGTGTCAGGATCGCCGTGCCCTTCTCGTGAGAGACTTCTGCCTTTTCCACGCCGCTCAGCGCTTCCAGTGCTGCCTTCACCGCCTTTTCGCAGTGACCGCACATCATGCCTTCGATTTTGACTGTTTCTTTCATTTCGTTTTCCTCCTTTGGAAATTGAATCGATCTATATGTATAGTCTGCTGCTTCCAGAACCTTCCTGAGGTCGGCTTCCCGGGGCAGCAGGGTATAGCGGATGGTCGCCTCTCCTGTCTTGGCATCGGCTTTCAGACATGTAACGGAGGAGAGAGTCTCCAATGCTTTCTTCACATGCGCTTCGCAGTTCTCACACATCATGCCCTCGACATGGATGATGGCGCAGCCGGGGCTTTCCTCCTTCACGGGAGTGACTTCTTTTTCCTTGACGCCCACGCGATGCCTGAGAGGCTTGTCATGAGAGGCATCATGGATGTTCACACGGCCAAGACGGAGCGCATTCAGGCATACGCTGAGACTGGAAAGCGACATCGCTGCCGCCGCCCACATGGGCTCTAAGGAGATCCCCGGATACAGACCCGCTGCCATGGGGATCAAAAGCGCATTGTAGGCGAAAGCCCAGAAGAGATTCTCGTGGATATTTCGCAGTGTCTTCCTTGAAAGGCGGATGGCTGCCGTCGCGTCCGTCAGGCGCGAATTCATGAGTACCACATCGGCGGAATCGATCGCGACGTCAGTCCCGTGTCCGATCGCCATACCGACGTCGGCACGTGTGAGAGCAGGCGCGTCATTAATGCCGTCGCCGATCATGAGGACATGCCCGCGCTCTGCCAGCTTCCTGACAGCCGCTTCCTTCCCTTCCGGGAGGACCCCCGATAGGATAGTATCGACGCCGGCTGCCTCTCCGATGGCACGAGCCGTCTTTTCATTGTCCCCCGTCAGCATGACGACCTCGATGCCCATCGCATGCAGCTCCTGCACGGCCTTGGCCGAATCCTTCCGGAGAACATCTGCGACAGCGATGAGACCGAGAAGCATACCGTCCTTCACAAAAAGAAGCGGTGTCTTCCCTTCTTCGGAGAGTGCGTCCGCACGGGCGCGAAGAGAAGTAGTATCTGTGAGAGACGTGATGTAGGCAAGGGAACCACCAAAGAGCGTTTTCCCCTGCTCTTTGCCTGTGAGACCCTTTCCCGGAAGGATGAGAAGATCCGTGATCTCTTCTGCTTTGATTCCTCTCTCTTCCGCAAGATCGGCAATGGCACGTGCGAGCGGATGCTCCGATCTTCTTTCCAGCGCATACGCTGCCTGAAGAAGCTCCTCCTCCGAAACACCGTCCTTGGGTACAATGTCTGTCACGCGGGGGGCGCCCTCGGTGAGCGTCCCTGTCTTATCGAGCGCCGCGATCTCTATACGACCCGTCATTTCCATCGCTTCACTCGTCTTGAAAAGGATGCCATTCTTCGCGCCCAGACCATTTCCTACCATGATCGCAACCGGCGTGGCAAGTCCCAGCGCACAGGGGCAGGAGATCACGAGGACGGTGATGGCATAGGTCAGGGCCTCCTGCACGCTGCTTCCCAGTACCAGATGCACCGCGAAGACGAGGGCAGCGATGCCAATAACCGCAGGCACAAAGACGGCGGAGACCTTGTCTGCCATGCGGGCGATCGGTGCTTTCGTCATCCCCGCCTCACTCACCATGCGGATGATCTGTGCAAAGGACGTATCCTCACCTACGCGCGTCGCTTTCGCCTGGATGTATCCATTCGTATTGATCGAGGCCGCACGCACGGCATCGCCGATCCCCTTGTCGACCGGCACCGACTCGCCCGTCAGCGCCGCCTCATCAAGCGCTGCCGTCCCCGACAGGATCTCTCCATCGACAGGAACCGCTTCGCCCGGCTTCACCAGAAAGATGTCCCCCACTCTGACCTCGCTCACTGGGAGACGGATCTCCTCTCCGTTTCGGAGGAGCAATGCCTCCTTCGGCGCCATCCTCATGAGCGACTTCAGCGCATCCGTCGTGCGCCCCTTTGAGAGAGCCTCCAGAAGCTTGCCCACGGTGATGAGTGCGGGGATCATCGCAGCAGACTCAAAATAGAGCTGATCATGGTAGAGCGGCATGATATTCATGTTCGACACATCATTTGTGATGAGCCATGTCATTCGGTAGAAGATGTAGAGTGACCAGAGGAAGGAGATCCCCGATCCCATCGCGACCAGCACATCCATATTCGGCGCGCCCTGCGAGAGCGAGCGAATACCGGAAATGAAAAAGTCACGATTGATCCCCAGCACAAAGAGCGCGAGCAGCATCTGCGAAAGCGCCAGTCCCAGATGGTTGTGATCCAAAAATGCGGGCACCGGCCAGGAAAGCATATTATGCCCCATCGTAATGTACATGAGAAGCACCAGAAAAAGGACGGACCAGATGAGGCGCTTCATCAGCCGCGGCGTCTCGCGATCCTTCAGTGCTTCCTCTTCGGCAGAGATCAGCGGACTGCCTTTCGTCCTCGTATCTCCCATGGGCGAAGCTCCATAGCCTGCCTTCTCCACCGCACGCACCACGTCGTCCTCTCCGGCCGTCCCCTCGACGATCATTGAATTCGTCAAAAGAGCCACGGAGACCTTGGAAACGCCGGGCACTTTTTTCACCGCCCGCTCCACATGACCCTGACACGCCGCACACGTCATGCCGGTCACCAGATACTGTTTTTTATTTGTTTCGTGATCCACGATTCACCTCCAAGCTGCCACACCCTGTCAGCGCCACGATCTGGGAAAGCGGTCAGCACACGGGTCGGCAGATCCAATGGGTCTTGTGGGAAAGGAGCGGCGAGAGCCTCGGCTGCGCTCTCCCTTTCCTTCCTCATCACCCTTTCTAAAAATCCAAGTCAACTATTCTGCTTCTTCCTATGAAAGGAAGCACCAGAAATCGGTCTGCCATTGGTTCGCGCAAAGTCCGGCTTTCTCTCACTTCACGCGAAATGACGCCGCTCCTTTCTACTTCATCAATTTCTCCAGCATCGCGCAGAGCTCATCGACTTTATCCTCCTTGCCTTCACGAATATCTTCGGCGACGCAGCCGCGGATATGGGCCGCAAGAAGGAGCTTGTTGAAGCTGTTCAGCGCATTTGACACAGCAGAGACCTGCATCACGATGTCGGGGCAGTAGGCATCATTCTCTACCATTCTCTCGATCCCGCGGATCTGTCCCTCCATGGTCTTGAGCCGCGTCATCAGCCGTTTTCTTTCCCGCTCCGTCCGCTCCGTGTGACGGCAGCACTCGCAGGATGTGGTCGTTATTTTTTCAGTCATGACAGATATCCTTTCGAAATAAAGTGAGAATGGTTCAAGTTGTTGGGTTCATGGTTCAGGGTTGTAGTGGCGGCTTCGCCGCAAATATACGGAGCGATGCCCAAAGGCGGTTTAAGTCACTCCAGTCACCAGTCACCAGTCACCAGTCACCAGTCACCAGTCACCCATAGACTACACCCCCCTGGGGTATTCTGTCAATTGAAAAAATCAAGAGCCTGCAATGCACATGCTGGCTCTTTGAGAAAGGTGTAGGGTTAGCCCTTGGAGCGTACTGCCCCCTGATTACGATTGAAAGCCTCACTTGAATGAGAAATGCGAAATGGTGGTGCGGCACATAAAAATATAGAAGCACCGTAGAGTATAGATGACGGCAATGCCCGAAGGTCTCTTGATGGCAGGCTTCCCGTTTGGGGCTCCACACATCGACCACTAAGCCGCGAATGAAAAAGATTTCTCGCTGCGCTCGAAATGACGATACGGGCGCCCGATGTCTCCTAGTCTCCATTCACTCGCGAAGCCTCAGCCTCGGGCACGATTTTCATGGCCTCATCCATCTTCCCCGCATCCGTCTGATCCCAAGTGATCGGCGTCAGGGTCGGATAGCCGCGGTGTGCCCAGTATACATCCGTCTCCGGATCTTCGCAGGAGAGCGCCTTGCCGGAGAGCCAGAAGCCCAGATGACCGGACGGATCTCTCATTTCCCGGATCGCATTGTCATAGTGCTGCAGGCCGAGGCGTTTCACCTTGAGATCCGCGAAGGAGAGATGTTCAGCAGGCTTGGGCATATTGAGATTCAGGATGCCGCGATAGTTCTTCTCGATGAAATATCGCTTCACGACATCCAAGGCAAAGTCTGATGCCTTTTCTAAAAAAGCCTCCTCCTTTGTCGTCTCCGCAGAGAGCGCGATAGACGGTATCCCGGCGAAGATGCCCTCGAGCGCACCGCCGACGGTCCCGCTGTAAATGCAGTCGCTTCCTGTGTTGTAGCCATTGTTGATCCCAGAGACGATGAGATCCGGCATATCGCTCTTGAGCCAGTGGCAGAGTGCGAGCTTTGCACAGTCTGCCGTCGTCCCGCTGCAGGCGAGCACAGTGATGTTCTCCCCATAGCTTTCCTTGTACCACAGGCGCAGATAGGTCTGCAGCGACAGGGAGGAGGAGCAGGAGCTCCGTCCCTTATCTGGCGCGATCACCGTCACGCGCCCGAGCGTCGCCAGCCTCTTCGCCATGGCGACAATGCCCGGTGCTTCATATCCATCATCATTCGTCAAAAAAATATGCATGCGATTGTCTCCTTAGTGTTTTTCGAGTATGTATTATGATAGCCCATAGGGCATGGTGCCCCTTGACCCTGAATGAAAGCTTTGCTTGAATGAGGAATGGTGGTGCGACGCGTAAAAATATGGAAGCGACACGAAATTTTTATAGTGCTTCGCGCCGTCGTCATCCCGAGCGTAGCCGAGGGATCTTTCTAGGGAAAC
>ULVD01057630.1_pt1 | contig 10537 bp, 10 predicted proteins | sample 1959101 | NCBI WGS metagenome assembly ULVD01 (sample SAMEA4835777, study PRJEB28245) | human gut metagenome | biome: gut microbiome; material: fecal sample | place: Denmark | collected 2008
TTCCCCGAACCTCCAGGGTGCTTTCGTCAATTTCCAAAGGACAGCCTCTTGGACAAATAATGCAAATCAGCTTTTTCATGTGTCAATTCCTCCTGCTTTTTTAAGAGGAGTCGGTAAAAATGCCCCGCTTCCGAAAAGATTATTCCCGGATGGAGACCACAATTCTCGTGCAGTCTTGCAGAAGCTTTCTCGGCAGAAACAATTTCTCCATTTCACCCGGAGCCATATATTCTCTCGGGTAGGAAGCAAGCAGGTTCTTTCCGTCGGAAATTTCAATGCGGACCTTTTTCAGCATCCTGCGGACCCTGAAAAAGAGGGGGACGGTTTTTTCATCCTCACTGTTCCGTATATGCTGGGGAACCACATAGGACACTGCATTGCCGGCTTCCACGGAAATGCCGGAGGCTTCGGGCAGGTTTCCTGCGATCCTCCGGGCGGCCCCGGCACCCGCCCTTGCCGATTCCTCTGAAACATAGTCCACCAGATCGTGTACATGTACCACATTGCCGCAGGCAAAAATGCCTTCCGCGGAGGTTTCCAGATTGTCGTAAACCTCCGGACCGTTTGTGCGGGGATCGATCCGGATACCGGCGCCTTTGGTCAATTCATTTTCGGGAATCAGTCCGACGGACAGAAGCAGGGTATCGCATTCAAAGTCCATTTCGGTTCCGGGAATGGGATTCTTCTGCTCGTCCACTTTTTGTATGGTCACTCCGGTCACTCTCCGATCGCCGTGAATTTTCGTCACGGTGTGGGAAAGGTACAGGGGAATGTCAAAATCCTCCAGACACTGAACAATATTGCGCTGCAGTCCGCTGGAATAGGGCATGAGCTCCACACAGGCCAGGACTTTGGCTCCCTCCAGGGTCATGCGCCGGGCGCTGATGAGCCCGATGTCTCCCGAACCCAGAATGACCACCCGCTTGCCGCAAAGGAAGCCCTCGATATTGAGAAACCGCTGAGCGGCTCCTGCCGTAAACACGCCGGCAGGGCGTTTGCCCGGAATGGAAATGGCACCTCTTGTACGCTCTCTGCAGCCCATGGCCAGAATGACCGCTTTGCCCCGGACTTCAAAATAGCCCTTTTCTCCGTTGACGGCGCAAACCGTCCGATCCTTTTTCAATTCCAGCACCATGGTGTCGGAGCAAACCTCCACCGAGGTGCTTTTCAGCATTTCTATATACCTTCCGGCATATTCCGGGCCGGTCAGCTCCTCTCCGAAGCGCTGAAGCCCGAAGCCGTTGTGAATGCACTGATTCAGAATACCGCCCAAGGCCCGATCCCGTTCGATGAGCAGGATGTCCCTTACCCCATTTTCGTAGGCGCTGCAGGCAGCAGCAAGTCCGGCAGGACCTGCTCCGATGATAATCAAATCTCTCATGTGTACCTCTCAAAGCTTGGAATCCAGCATATAGCTTCCGTCTTTGTCCTTCAGGATCTGCGTCTGTTCCACACCCAGCTCCCTTGCCAGAATATCCACCACCCGGGGGCCGCAGAAGCCGCCCTGGCATCTGCCCATTCCGGCGGAACACCGACGCTTGACTCCGTCTACGGTCGTTGCCGGAATCACGCTGTGGATGGCATCTACGATCTCCCCTTCCGTCACGGTTTCGCACCGACAGATGATTCTGCCGTACAGGGGATTCTCCCGGATGAGCCTATTCTTTTCTTCGGGAGGAAGCTCTTTGAAGCGGACCACCTTCCGACGGTCGTCATAGTGCTCCTTGGGCATGAGATCCAGCCCGTCTTTTTCCAAAAGCTCTGCGGCATACTCCCCAATGGCCGGTGCGGCGGTCAGTCCGGGGGACTTGATGCCGGCAATGTCCAAAAACCCTTTTTCCGCAAAGGAAATGATGAAATCCTTCCGGTCGCTGTTGGCGCGCACGCCGGCAAAATTTCGGATGGAATTCCGATAGTTGATTTTGTCGGTGGTTTTTTCGGCCGCACGGCGGATGAAGGCCAACTGCTCGGCGGTGGTGGAGGTGTCTTCGCTGTCCTCGATGTTCACCGCATCCGGCCCTACGATCAGATTCCCGTCGGCAGTGGGAGAGACAAGAACCCCCTTGCCAAGGGCCGAAGGGCACTGAAAGAGAGTGCGTGTGCAGAGACCACCTTCGCATTTGTCCAAAACATAGTATTGCCCCCGGCAGGGAATGATCCGGAAATCCGGCTTGGCTGCCAGATTGTGAACTTCAGCCGAATGCACGCCGGCGCAATTGAGGACATAACGACTTTCAAAATCTCCCCGGTCGGTGTGCACCATCCAGCTGTCCGAAAGCTTTTCAAGGCCGATGACCTTGGTGGAAAGGTGAAGCTCGGTTCCGTTTTTCACCGCCACCTCCGCCATAGCCAGGGTGTAGTCCCAGGGGGAAACAATGCCGGAGTGGGGCGCATACAGGGCCCGACAAGCACCCTCCGAGAGGGCAGGCTCCATCTGGTGCAGTTCTTCTTTTTCCACGATCCGCAGATCGGGCACACCGTTTTTTAACCCTCTTTGGCAGAGCTTCTCAATCGTCCGGTCTTCCTCCGGCGAAAAGGAAAGCACAAGGGAGCCGTTTTCCCGGTAGGGAACCGACAGCTTTCTGCACAGATCCTTTGCCATCCGGCATCCCTTTACATTCAGCTTGGCCATCAGGGTACCCTCTTCCGGGTCAAATCCGGCGTGAATAATGGCGCTGTTGGCGCGGCTGGCGCCTAATGCCACATCGTTTTCTTTTTCTATGAGAGCAATCTTCACCTGGTATTTGGATAAGGCGTAGGCTGTGGCAGCACCTACCACGCCGCAGCCGATAATCAAAACATCGAACAAAGCGGTATTCTCCTTCGGTCGGCTTTATTTGACTTCGACAGAGGACTCCGAAAATATTGCGGAAAATCCCTCTCAAAGACGATATATACAGACAGTATACCATATTTTCTCTTAAAGTGCAAGAGAATCTTCTGAAGAAAAGCGGCAGTCGGTGAAAAAATTCAAACGGCCCCCCGCCTCTTCGTTTCCATCCGCTGAAACCCGGAAAAAGGAAAAGAGGTGTAAAAAACTCTGACCGAGCTTTTTTACACCTCCGACGACTGCCAATCAAGGGCCAAATCCACCAAGATCGCCTCAAAAATGCCGGGATCTCCACCGGCAGTTTTGAGGGGCTGTAAAAAACATCGAGTTTTTTAACAGCCCCTTTTTTGAAAGCGCTTTCTTCAGTGAAAACGGCAAAAGAATTTTTTCTCAGAGGAGAGATGTTCTTCCTATCTTTTTTTGTAAAGAAGAAGCTCCGGATCGTTGCCATCCACACTGTAGCTGCAAACGAGGATAAAGCCCATGTCCGCCACCACGCCGTAGCAGATACCGTTGTCGGCGAATTCGATCTGGGTGCCCAAATAAATGTTTTTATCCGCTAAAAACCGGACCGGCCCGTTGGGTAGGGGATAGGCCAGATTCACAAATTCTCCGGAAAGCTCGTAAAGCGCTGTGGCTTCGGGAATGCCGATCGACCTCAACAGCTCGTTCACCTCGGCAAGCAGATTTCTTTTGAAAAGACCGTAGGCCTCCCTGCCTCCGACCCGGATGTATTCGGCGGCAATGCCCCTGCCGCCGAAGGGACTGCCGCAGGTGGCGGCACAGCCCTTGCAAGTTTCTTTCATGGTGCATTCGTTGCAGTTTGCTCCGCATATGGAACTCATTCTGAACACTCCTTTCTTATGGATGCCTCTGAAAATTCCTCCTACATCCGGCAACCCAGTATGGCCGCAAATGGGATTCTTGGTTCTTCTTTGCTCTTCGGCAAAGCTGCATCCAGACACACTTTGAAGATTCAGCGGCAGCCTTATGCCCGTGCTTTTTTTTGGTTTGCGTCTTAACCTTGCTTCCCTATGGGCTTGACGGCCCGGAGCTCGATATATCCCCGTTGTCCCTTTGGCTCCAGCTGGATCCGGGGATTCTCTTCATCCCAACAATATCCCAGAACAGACGGATCGTATCTGTCCATGGCCTGTTCGACAGTTGAGATTGCCTGACAATAGTTTTCTTCCTCAAAGGGCTCGCCCTGAAACATCAGGTATTCCGCTTCGGGAAGCGTCAGAACCTCAAAACCGTCAGGCACCCTTCCGCTGTAATCCAGGGCGGTTTCCACGCCCTGCACATAGGCTGAGCCTCCCTGCTTCCGGTATTTTTCCGGCAGCCACAGGCATACCGGCTCGCCGCAAAGAGAATCCATGCTCAGCAGTATGCCCCACACAGCGCAACCCACCTCGGCGCAGTAGGAAAAATAGTCCGTAGCCTGAATTCCGTATTTCACAAGAACTTTTCGCGGAGGTTTGCGGATCTTCTGAATAAAAACCGTATTGTGTCCTTCCATAGGTATCTGCTCCTTTTTCAAAGCTCTGAATTTTGCACCGTAAGGAACAAAGAGGGCGATGGGAACAGGGGAAGCGGCGTAGGTGCCGGGACACATCTTGAATTCCCGGTGAAAGGCTCTTGTGAATCCGTCCACACTGCCGAAGCCGAAGTCCAGAGCCGCATCGGTAATGCGGAGATGCTCCTTTTTGAGACGCAGAGCCGCTTTTGCAAGCCGCAGACGCCGGATATATTCGGAGGGTGTCAGCCCGATGTAAGACCGGAAAAGACGGTAGGAATGCCAGGGGGAGAACAGGGAGACCCGTGCCAATTCCTCAATTCCGATCTTTTCCTCCAGATGCTCTTCGATATAGTCCTGCATACGCTGTACCGCCAGAATCTGTTCTGTCATGCCTTTTTACTCCTTTTTGACGCTCTTTCATTTTACCCGATGAAGAAAAGAATTTCTCGACTTTTTTTGCCGTCCTTATAATGAAGAGGGGAGAAAATATACCGGACACAGAGAGGCTTCGAGAAGGGAAAGACCCGGTCGACAGTTGCATTATAGGCTATAGAGGGGGGACTGTCAAGAGAAAATTTCTTAAAAAACCTTGTTTAACCGGGGCGGAAAGCCGTAAAAAAGCCTAAAATCAGGAAAAACCTTCAAAAAAACACTTGACAAGCGCCGAAAAAGATGCTACAATAACCTCACCTCTGTGGCGAGGTCTTTTTTCTGTGCGCATTTTGGCGTCGGAAGCGCCCTTGAGGGAGGTAAAAAACTCTGGATTTTTCCAAATTTACAGGAGGTGCCGAAATGAGGGTTAAGATTACTCTGGTTTGCAGCGAGTGCAAGCAAAGGAACTATGAGACCAAAAAGAATAAGAAGAATGACCCCGATAGACTTGAGATGAATAAGTACTGCCGGTTCTGTCGGAAACACACTCTTCACAAGGAAAGCAAATAAGGAGGGACGGTTATGGCAGAAGAAAGCAAGAAGACCGGAGAGGCTTCCGTTTCCGAAGAGTCCAAAAAGACCGCTCCCAAGGATACGAAGCCCAAGGAGAAGCGTCCTGGCTTTTTCAAAAAGATAGGCAAATTCTTCAAGGAATGCAAGAGCGAAAGGAAGAAAATTGTTTGGGCATCCCTTCCTTCCACCGTTCAGAACACGGTAATCACAGTGGTTGTGATCATTGTCGCCACTGCGGTTTTTGCCGGCTTTGATGCGCTGTTCCGTACAGCTGTAATGGACTGGCTTGTGAGTTTGTACAAACATTTTGCGGATGTGGTTGTCTGATCGGAGAAAGTTATGGCAGAGAACAGCAGTTTTGAGAACTTGGGGCCTCGTTGGTATGTAGTGCATACTTACACCGGATACGAAAACAAGGTAAAGGCGAACCTGGAAAAGATTGTGGAGAACCGGAATATGGGCCACATGATTTTTGAGTGCACCATTCCTGTGGAAACGGTGGTGGAGAAGGAAAACGGCAAGGAAAGAGAAGTGGAAGTCAAGCTCTACCCCAGCTATGTTTTCGTGAAGATGTGTATGACCGATGAAACCTGGCACATTGTACGGAATATCAGTGGGGTGACAGGCTTTGTGGGACCCGGAAGCAGACCGGTGCCGCTGTTGGACGAAGAAGTGGCCAACATGGGCATTGAGAGCAGGGTCGTGGAACTGGGTTATGCCATAGGCGACAGTGTAAGGGTGATTTCCGGGGCTTTGTCCGGCTTTGTGGGCGTAGTCAAGGAAATTTCCGAGGACAAAAAGAAAATCATGGTGTTGGCTTCCATGTTCGGAAGGGAAACTCCCGTGGAGCTGGATGCCGATTCCGTGCAGAAATTGGAGATCTGAACCCGGGAGAACCGGAAAGAATAACGCTTGTGGTGCGTAGGCGAATAACGCACCGGTGGGAGAGGGAAAATTTTTCTTCCCTCGATGAGAACCACATTGGAGGTATTTATTATGGCAAAAAAAATTATGGGCTATGTAAAGCTTCAGCTGCCTGCAGGTAAGGCAACTCCTGCTCCCCCCGTAGGTCCTGCACTTGGTCAGTACGGTGTTTCCATTCCGAACTTCACCAAGGATTTCAATGAAAGAACCAAGACTCAGGCCGGCCTGATCATTCCTGTAGTGATCACCGTTTATGCCGACCGTTCCTTCACTTTTATCACCAAGACTCCCCCTGCTCCTGTGCTGATCAAGAAGGCTCTGGGCTTGGAGAGCGCTTCCGCCAAGCCGAATAAGGACAAGGTGGGCACTCTGACCAAGGCTCAGGTTGAGGAGATTGCCAAGACCAAGATGCCCGATCTGAATGCGGCGTCCTTGGAAACCGCAATGAGCATGATTGCCGGTACCGCCCGTTCCATGGGTGTGCTGGTGGAGAAATAAGGAAGGAGGATCAGAAGAATGGCTGTTAAGGGAAAGAAATATCAGGATAGTGCCAAGACCTTGGAAAAGGGAAAGCTGTACGATCCTTCCGAGGCTTTGTCGCTGGTTTGCGGCACTGCAAAGGCAAAATTTGACGAAACCATCGAGCTTCATGTGCGGCTGGGCGTGGACTCCCGTCATGCCGATCAGCAGGTGAGAGGTGCCGTGGTTCTGCCCAACGGTACCGGTAAAACGATCCGTGTTCTGGCAATCTGCAAGGACGATAAGGTGGAGGCCGCCAAGGAGGCAGGCGCCGACTATGCCGGATCCACAGAGTTTATTGAGAAGATTCAGAAGGAAAACTGGTTTGAATTTGATGTAATCATCACCACCCCGGACATGATGGGTCAGCTTGGCCGATTGGGTAAGGTTCTGGGTCCTAAGGGCTTGATGCCGAACCCCAAGGCAGGCACGGTGACTCCCGACATTGCAAAGGGTGTGCATGAGGCAAAGGCCGGTAAGATCGAATACCGTCTGGACAAGACCAACATCATCCATTGCCCCATCGGCAAGGCCTCTTTCGGCGCAGAGAAGCTGACTGAAAACTTCAATACGCTGATCGGTGCGATCATCAAGGCAAAGCCGGCTGCTGCAAAGGGCCAGTATATCAAGAGCTGTGTCCTGGCATCCACAATGGGCCCCGGCATCCGCATCAACAGCGCAAAACTGGGTTAATTTTCAATAAAAGCGGAGTGCCCTCAGGGCGCTCCGCTTTTTGACTGGCTGCCTACGGCTTTTCAATTCCGGCGATCTGGGCAGAAGGCGAGGAAAAAAGAGAGGGAAGAGAAGTTGATGATGAAACAAACGGTGCCGAAAGCTTTCAAGGTGCGCTTGCTGTGTGCTTTGTTGGTAGCCGGAATTTGTTCTTGGGGCGGATTGCTTTTCGGCTGGTATTTAAAAAACGGGTGGCTTTACCCCTGCGGCGCATTTTTCGGTGTTTTGGGCGGATTTCTCTTGTTGCGTAAAACGCAGAAGGAAGGGGAGCAACTGGCAGAAAGGGAGCGCCGGCAGGCTCTGTCGGATTCCATTGTAAAAAAGAAGTCAAAAAGGCAAGAGACTTCGGATAACGGAACCACCGGGACGGAAAAAATGAAAGGGACGGAAAAGGTCCTCCGGCTGCGGGATTGCCTTTTTGCAGGAACGGTTCTGGGGGCGGTGCTGCTTTGCGGGATGGCCCTGCGGTTGCTTTGCGAAAAGCTTTGCGGGGGAAATCTTTTTCTCGCTCATGGCTCTTTCGGGTTGATGACAGGATATGCACAGTCCCTTTTTGCAACGGTTATTCTGCCGGTGCTTTTTGCTCTGGTTTTTTCTGTGGTGCTTGTGAAAAGAGCGGCCCAACGCTGGCAGATAAAAACAGTGCCTTCCCTTTTGTTGCAGGGAATTGGTTTTGCGCTGTTTTTTCCCCAGCTTGCGGATGTTCCCTCGGTGTTTCTCCTCGGAGTGGTCTTAGCCTATATGCAGGAGGCCACCCAAACCGTATTTTTGCCCGCCCTTTGTGCGTTTATCGCCCGAAGCTTCTATCTGCTGTATGAGTATTTGCAGCTGATTGGTTTTTCCGGAGGCGAGGGTATGAAATACAGGGATATTTTCGGCATGGGGCTGATCTTCATTTCGATGGGCGCATTGGTGTTTGTTCTTTCCCACTGGGTGTATAAAAAGCGCCGTCCGGGCGTAGGACTTGTTGTTTTGGCTATCGGACTGGCGGCTTTCGGTGCATTTGTGGGCGTGGCGCTGGTCAGCGCATGAGTTAAAAAAGAAAGGGGCTGTAAAAAACTCGATGTTTTTTACAGCCCCTTTTTGAATTATTTGTTTGCCTCGGCGTCCTCGGCCTCCATCTCGGCTCTTGCCTTGATGAAGCACTGAACGGCGAAATCCAAATCCTCCTTGGTGTGTGCGGCGGAAACCTGAGTACGGATTCTGGCCTTACCCTTGGGCACCACAGGATAGGTGAAGGAAACGGCATAAATGCCCAGTTGGTAGAGCTTTTCGGCCATTCTGGCGGCCTTGTGCTCGTCGTAGAGCATCACGGGCACGCAGGGATGAGTGCCGGGAATGATGTCAAAGCCGGCGTCCTCCAGAGCCTTCCGGTAGCCGACCACGATGCTTTCCAGGTAATCTCTGCGGGAGGTGTCCTTCTCCAGCATATCAATGGTTGCAAGGGTACCTGCGGCAATTGCAGGAGTCAAAGTGTTGGAGAAGAGGTAGGGACGGGATCTCTGACGAAGCAGATCAATGATCTCCTTTTTACCGGTGGTGAAGCCGCCGGAAGCGCCGCCCAGCGCCTTGCCGAAGGTGCCGGTGATCACATCCACTCTGCCCATCACGCCGCAGTAGTCTGTGGAGCCTCTGCCCCGTTTGCCCACAAAGCCCGAAGCATGGGAATCGTCCACCATCACCAGTGCATTGTAGCGGTCAGCCAAGTCGCAAACACCCTTCAGATTGGCGATGATGCCGTCCATTGAAAACACGCCGTCGGTAGCGATCATCTTGATGCGGGCGCCCTTTTCATCCGCTTCTTTCAGCTTTGCTTCCAGGTCTTCCATATCGTTGTTCTTGTAGCGGTATCTCTGAGCCTTGCAGAGCCGCACGCCGTCGATGATGGAGGCATGGTTCAATTCGTCGGAAATGATGGCATCCTCTGCGGTGAGGAGTGTTTCAAACAAGCCGCCGTTGGCATCGAAGCAGGAGGAATAAAGAATGGTGTCTTCTGTTTCAAAGAATTCAGCCACCCTCTTCTCCAGTTCCTTATGAATATCCTGAGTGCCGCAGATGAACCGGACGGAGGCAAGACCGTAGCCGTATTTATCGTAAGCGTCCTTAGCCGCCTGGATCAGCTCCGGATTGTCTGCCAGACCCAAATAGTTGTTGGCACACATATTGATCAGTTCCTTGCCGTCGGCAAAAATGTGCGCCGACTGGGGCGTGGTGATGATGCGCTCGTTTTTCTGCACGCCGGCTTCCTTGATGCCCGCCAGCGTTTCTCTGTAGTATGCGTAAACTTCGTTCTTGTTCATAACAAATCTCCCTTCACTCTCAATCGTTCACATTTGCCCAATCCAGAATCACCTTGCCGGATTGACCGGAAATCATGGCATCGAAGCCCTTCTGATACTCCTTGATGGGGAAACGGTGCGTTACAATCTTCTCAAGCGGGAAGCCGGCCTCTACCATAGCGGTCATTTTGTACCAGGTTTCGTACATTTCTCTGCCGTAAATTCCCTTGATCTTCAGGCCGTTCCAGATGATGGTGTTGATCGGCACTTCGGTCATGTTGCGTCCCTGGATACCAAGCAGGGCAATTCTGCCGCCGTTGGCCATGGAGTTGATCAGCTGATTCAGGGCGAACCGGTTGCCCGACATTTCCATACCCACATCAAAGCCCTCCACGATCCCCAGATCTTCCATAACCTTCTTCAGATCCTCCTTGCCGGTATTCACGGCAGTGACACCAAAGGTTCTTGCCAAATCCAGCCGGTATTCGTTCAGATCGGTGATGACTACATTCCGGGCACCTGCAAACTTTGCAATAGCTGCTGCCATGATGCCGATGGGGCCTGCACCGGTCACCAACACATCCTCGCCCAGGGTATCAAAGGAAAGGGCGGTATGGGTGGCATTGCCGAAAGGATCAAAAATGGAATACAGTTCTTCGGGAATCTTCTTGGAGCAATGGATCACATTCGTGGCGGGAATTACCAGATATTCGGCGAATGCACCGTCCCGGTTTACGCCCACGCCCTTGGTGTTGCGGCACAAATGCCCTTTGCCGGCACGGCAGTTGC
>ULVD01032737.1_pt1 | contig 10485 bp, 9 predicted proteins | sample 1959101 | NCBI WGS metagenome assembly ULVD01 (sample SAMEA4835777, study PRJEB28245) | human gut metagenome | biome: gut microbiome; material: fecal sample | place: Denmark | collected 2008
GAACTCGGTATCACAGCCCAGGAGCTGAACCGCTCGCTCTGTGCTCTGCATATCCAGTACTACCAGAGCGGTCAGTATCTCCTCTATGCTGATTATGCTCACATGGGCTTGGCGAAGAGCCGCACCCGCTACAGCGCCTTCCTCGACCCGAAGAGCGATGGCAGACAGGAGAAGATGGGCAGAGCCTACACCCATACCTATCTCGTATGGACCGAGCGAGGACGAAAGTTCATCCATGACCTCGCCCAGCGATACTTGGAACTGTGTGAAGTTTATAGTTAATAGTTTATAGCCCCTGATGTGTTCTTGCATCAGGGGCTTTTTGCCTTCGGGGGACCAGCGATGGAATCGCTGGGGACGGGGACGAACGGGGGTAGGCCTTTTTTACCTTTTTTACCTTTTTACCTTTTTACCTTTTTACCTTTTTACTTTTTTACCTTTAAAAGCCCCTTCAGGTCGGCGATGATGGCCTGGGTGTAGGCTCTTATCTGAGATTCTGACAGATCGCTGATATGCTCGGGAGCGAGGGCGACGATGTGCTGTCGGGTCTCCATCTCTATCATCGTGGCGATAGGGAGGAGCTTGTGGGCTGTCTTGCCGATGGCTTCTATTGATAACTCGCCTTCTGTTGCCTGCTGGAGGTTCTGGAGATGGGATGACAACTCCTGCTTGACGGTGCTGAGTATCTCGGCTTCTGCCTCCGGATCGCCTTCTGCAAAGGTCAGGAGGGCTGCAAAGCGGGAATTCTTATTGTTTTTCTCTGTAATATCCTCTGCTGCTGATGCAGTATCCCTTTTTTTCTCTGCCATATCCTCTGTTTCTGATGCTGCATCCTCCAATCCGAGGATTTCTTTCAGCTTCTCTGTGCTGAATGGCTTGAAGAGGCAATCGTCGAAACCTGCTTCTTTCAACTCTCTGATGATGCTGGCATCGTGGGCAGTCATCGCTACTACCTTCATGTGGCTGTGGTTGATGTGCTGAATCATCCTGATGCCGTTCATCTCGGGCATTTCGATATCCATCATCATCAGCGCAGGATGCTCGTTGTGGAGCACGGTGAGCGCCTCGGCTACATGCAGACAGGCAAAGACTTGCCAACTGTCGCCTATCAGCTTCTTCAGCATCTCCTGAAGCAGACGGAGCTGCAACGGGTCGTCATCGAGCAGCAGTATCTTGTGGTTTTCGAAATGGGGCTTGGTTGGGGCGAGGGGCTTCTGCTCTTCTGCCTCTTCTGCTGCAGGAGCGGTACCTAAGGCAAGCGGAATGGTGACGGTGAAGGTGCTGCCCTTGTCCTTGACGGATTCCAGACGCAGGGTGCCCTGAAGCAGATTAACCAGTTCCTGGGTGATGTTCAGCCCGAGACCGGTGCCCTCGATGCCCTGGGCACTCTTCAGACGGGTGAACGCCTGGAATACCTTCTGGCGCTCTTCGGTGGTCATGCCCTTGCCGGTATCCCTTACCGAGAAGGTGAGGAGGTGCTGGGGACTGATGGCTGCCTGGATGGTGACGCTGCCCTTATCGGTATACTTGATGGCATTGCTAACCAGGTTGTTGAGTATCTGACGGATACGGAAGGCATCGGCACGGTAGTAGGTCTGCGGACTGCTGATGCCATCGAGCTCCAGATGCAGTTCCAATCCCTTCTCCTGGCTCAGGATCTGCATCTCTCCGGCACACTGGCGGAACATGTCGGCAGGCGAGAAATCTACAGGGTTCAGCTTCATCAGTCCGTTTTCCAACTGGTGATAATCGAGCAGGGCGGCAACGAGCCGGGAGAGATGGGTGGCAGACCCCTTGATGCTGTTGAGGCAGGAGATGGCCTGCGGGTTGTCGACATAATCCTTCATCAGGTCGATGAAGCCCGAGATGCTGGCAGCCGGAGCCTTGATGTCGTGGGTGATGGTGAGGAGCAGGCGTTCGCGCTGGTTCATGATGCGCCTGATTTCCTCGTTAGCCTCTTCGAGATTCTCGCGGTAGATGCGTTCCTTCTGCGTATCGCGGTAGATGTAATAGACGAGGATGACGGCGGCTGTGATGGCTACGATGGCAAGCAGACCTATCTGCCAGAGCAGATTCTGGCGAGCCTGCATCGCCTGGTTGATAGCCTGCTGCATCGCCTGACGTTCGCGCTGGTGGATATCGTTGAGCTGCTGGGAGGAGCGCAGGGCGAGGCGGGCATTGGTTATCTGCAGGTCTCTCACCTCGCGGTTGATGGCATCGTGGTTATCGCGCGTAGACTGCTTCTCCTTGCGGTCAATCTGTTCCAGGATATCGGCTACGTTTCCGGCTAAGTTGACCGGGGTAGAGAGGGTATCGGTGACAGCCTGGTTGCTGTCGCGTCTGATGCTGAGCGTTTCGGCATGTTCCTTCTTGAAGGCATCGGCAAGGCGGCGAAAGAAGCCCTTGCGGGTTTTCATCACCTCTACGGTGGTGTTCTTTGCCACATGAGTCTTGGGTGCCTTGGAATGCACGACAACGGAATCTTCGCCACTGTTGAGGCTGTTCATCTTCTCATGCAGATAGTTGTGGGATGACTTGCCCTGCATGGCGCGGGTAAGCTGCTGCAGATTGGTCTGTTCCTCCTTGAGCAGGTTGGACATGGTGCTGTCGGCTGCCTGTCGCTTTTCGATATAGTCGCGGGTTGCCTGGTTGATAGCGAGCACGGTTGTGGTGTTGCGATATACCAGCCCTATCGCCAGAATCAGTACGATGGCGACGATGATGTAACCCAGGGCTACCTTGAAAGGAACGTTTGTTTGCTGCATCTTCTTATCTTTTAATGTTTTGAGTCTTTTTGCTATTTGCGTGCAAAGTTAATCAAAAATGCGATATAAACCAACGAAAACAGGAGATAAATGCCAAAATCTGGTCATCTATCTCCTGTTTCATTGAAAGCGACGCGTAATTACTATTTTCTGAAGGTGGATTTACTTTGCTACGGTTGAATCCACTGTTGCTGCTGGAGTCTCAACAGGTGTTGCTGTTGTGTCGGCTGGAGCTACTGTGTCTACTGGTTCTGAACCTGCAACGCTTACCATTCTGTTACCTGCAAATACATTGCTAACTGATACCATTGCTACTGCTGCGATAACTGCAAATACTAACTTTTTCATAATTCTTTTGTTTTTTAATTGTGAATATTATTTTGTTTATTAATTCTCTTGCTGAAACTCATTTGCGAGTTCGCTAAATAATATCACAATAGGCGTGCCAAAAATCGATGGATTTGGTTAAGTATTTGATAATCAGGGTTGATGGTATTTTGTGCCAGAAACGGGATGTGGGGAAAGTGGGGAAAAGGTGTAGAAAAATTCCCCAATATAGTGTGGAATATATTGGGGAATCGGGGTGTGGCATGTTTTACTCCATGCCGTATTTCTTCATTTTGTTGTAGAGTGTCTTGCGGTCGATGGCAAGCAGTTGGGCTGCCTTGCTCTTGTTGCCGTGGGTGGCTCTCAGGGCAGCGGCGATGCTTTCCTGTTCCGACTGTTCGCTGTGCAGCTGCATATTGAGCGGTCGGGCGGTGGAGGTCTGTGCCATCGTCTTCTCCAGTTCCTGGGCACCGATATACTTGCCACGGGCGAGCAGGGTGGCGCGCTTCATCACATTGTTCAGTTCGCGCAGGTTGCCCGGCCAGTCGTATGAGGCAATGATTTCGGAGGCTTTGACATCCAGTCCGAGCACATTCTTGCCCAGTTCCTGGTTGGCGTGCTTGATAAAGAGGTTGGCAAAGAGGAAGATATCGGCACCTCTGTCCTTGAGGGCAGGCATGTAGATGGTAAACTCGTTGATGCGGTGATAGAGGTCCTCTCTGAACTTGCCTTCGGCTACCGCTTGCGCCAGATTCTCGTTAGTGGCACAGATGAGTCGGATATCCACATCAATCTCCTGCGTGCTGCCCAGCGGACGGATTTTCCTCTCCTGCAAGGCTCTGAGGAGCTGCACCTGTACTTCGTAGTTGAGGTTTCCCATCTCATCGAGGAAAACCGTTCCGCCGTTAGCTATCTCGAAGGCACCCTTCTTATCCTGTTCGGCTCCGGTAAAGGCACCCTTCTTATATCCGAAGAATTCAGATGCTGCCACCTCCTTAGGAATGGCGCCGCAGTCGATGGCATAGAAAGGTTTGTCCTTGCGCAGACTCTGTTCGTGGATGCTGCGCGCCACATATTCCTTTCCGGTGCCGCTGGCTCCGAGAATGAGCACTGACATCGGGGTTGGGGCAACGAGCGAAACGAACTCGTAGAGCTGTTTGGAAGCCTCGCTTTCACCTTTTATATATCTAGGAACCTCCGTAGCGCCCTGCTGCTCTTCTTGGGGTGCATCCTGCATGGCGGCAGATTCCGCACGCTGAGGGGTTGAAACCGCAGAAGCAGCCGACTGGATAGCCTCACGGATTTTCTCTAAGAGGATTTCGGGATGGAAGGGTTTAGCCACGTAATCGGTAGCACCCGATTTCATGGCACATACAGCATTCTGAACCTCTGCATAGCTAGTCATTACGATAAAAGGCAGGTGGGCATCGGACTTTCTGATATGCTGGAGCAATACCAGTCCGTCATGGTCAGGCAGGCGCAGGTCGGAAAGAACCAAATGGAATGCATCGCCGGCTCCCATCGCTTTGATGGCAGCGCCTACGGATGTTACCCTTTCTACATCGAATCCTTTCTTTTTGAGCCAAGTCTGTATCATTGTTCCGAATGCCAAATCGTCTTCTACAATCAATATCCTCTTCATAATGTTCTGTTTTATCCTCTTCTATAATATCGTTATATATAACTTTGTGCAAAGGTACGGAAAAGTTGTATGGAAAGCTATTTAATTCACATTATTTAGCAATAAAACCGACTAAAAATCTACAAACCCTGTTCTATTATCTTATTTTTAGTGAAAAGAGCAATTGTTTTCGGATAAAAGCATGCTAGTTGCTTTATTTTTTGTATCTTTGCAACCATGTTAAAACAAGATTTAGAGTCATGAATCCGATAGTACAAACCATCATATTGTCAGCTTCGGCGGTACGCATGTTGCCGCATATCGCTTTGTATCTGCTCCATAAGAAGGAGATAGATGCCGACCTGCTGAAGGTGCAGGACAGGAAGCCTACGGTGCTCAACCTGATTAAGGCATGCACCCGCGAAAGGAGTTTCCGCAATCTGTTTTATTACCGCATGGGCGAATACCGTTCGGTTTTCATCAGCTGGCTGTTGCCTCCTGAGCGTACGATGACCATCTGGTGTCCGCATATCGGGAAGGGTGCGCATCTGGAGCACAGCTATGCCACCTATCTCAACGCAGAAAGCATAGGTGATGACTTCTACTGTCTGCAGATGGTGACGCTGGGCAACGGCAAGGGCGGCAGACCTACCATCGGAAATGACGTGAAGATTTATACCGGCGCCACGGTATTCGGCGGCATCCATATCGGCAATCACGTGACGATAGGCGCCGGTGCTGTGGTATTCCAGGATATTCCCGACGGGGCTACCGTGGTAGGGAATCCGGGGAGAATCATTCAGAAATAATCAATTTAAAGATAGAGAATATGAACTATGCATTGATCATAGCCGGAGGTTCTGGCAATAGAATGGGACAGGACATCCCAAAGCAGTTTATGCATGTAGACAACTGTCCTATCATCATCCATACGATGATGGCTTTTCAGAAGCATCCTGATATTCAGGGTATTGCTGTGGTATGTCTGGCAGGTTGGGAAACGGTACTGCAGTCGTATGCCAACCAGTTCTGCATTACCAAGCTGAAATGGATATTCCCTGGCGGAAGCAATGGTCAGGAGTCAATCCACAATGGTATCTATGGCTTGAAAGAGGTGGGATGCGGTGATGACGACCTGGTGCTGGTGCATGATGCCGTGCGCCCACTCTTGTCGCAAGACATCATCTCGTCCAATATCGCCATCTGCCAGAAGTATGGCTATGCCATTACGGGTATCAAATGTAGAGAGGCTATCCTGGAGAGCGAAGATGGTTTTACGACCAACACCAGTATTCCGCGCGACAAACTGATCCGTACCCAGACACCCCAGACCTTCCGTTTGGGCAATCTGATAGCAGCCCACGAAGAGGCTAAGGAGAAGGGCATCACCAATTCGGTGGCATCCTGTACCCTGATGGCAGAACTGGGAGGCAGACAGATGCATATCGTGCCTGGTTCAGAGAAGAACATCAAGATAACCACCGTTGAGGATCTGGAGATACTGAAGGCACTGATGAAGGTTCAGCCTGAGGCTTGGTTAAAATAAACATGTTATGATAGGAAATTCACCATATAAGGAAGATATTGCGCGCCTTTTCCGGGAAGGTTTGGAATTGGAGCGTCTGCATGGCAAGACCATTCTTGTGGCTGGTGCTACAGGATTGGTAGGAGGCTGTGTGGTTGATGTGCTGATGCAGAATCCTGCCCGGTGCTACAAGGTGATAGCAGCCGGAAGAAACAAGGAACGTGCCCGACAGAAGTTTGCTGCCTATTGGGAGGATGAATCTTTCTTCTTTGCAGAGATAGACGTTACCCAGCCTGTCATCAAGAGCATGGACAGGATGATAGGGGAACCAGTCTATAATGAGTTGGCTGAGGGCGCTGATTACATCATCGATGCAGCCAGCAATGCGAGTCCTAACTTCTTTAAGCAGAACCCTGTAGAGGTGATGAAGGCAAACATCAACGGCGTATCCAACCTGCTGGAATATGGATTGAGTCACCGCATGCAGCGCATGGTTTATATCTCTTCGGGTGAAATCTATGGCGAGGGCGATGGCTCTGAATTTACCGAGAAGAGCAGCGGCTATGTGGATTGTGCATCGGTGCGTGCCTGCTATCCATCTTCCAAACGTGCTGCCGAAACGCTCTGCATGGCATACGGAGCAGAGTATGATGCCGATGTGGTGATAGCCAGACTGAGTCATACCTACGGTCCGGGCTTTACGGAGAGTGACAATAGGGTGTATGCCCAGTTTATCCGCAATGTTCTGAAGGGTGAGGATATCGTCCTGAAGAGTAAGGGTGAGGCTTTCCGCTCCTGGCTTTATGTGGTAGATGCCGCCCATGCCATCTTGCGCCTCCTGCTGGATGGCGAGAGGGCAAATGTCTATAATGTGGCTCATTCAGAATCGAATATCTCCATCCGCCAACTGGCAGAGCTGATAGCCCGGAAAGCGGATAGAAAGGTGGTGTTTGATATTCCTGAGGCGGATGCGCAGCAGGGCAATACCACGCCTATCACCAAGGCAACCTTCAGTACGGATAAACTCAAGGCTTTAGGCTGGAAACCGCTCTTTGATGTAGAAGAAGGTTTCGGACATACCTTGCAGGAAGTGAGGGAAGGCTAAAGCTTTCTTTTAATCTCATCCCATGTTTCCCGCTTTTCCATGTTCAGATAGTAGCGAAGGTGTTTCTCTACTCTCTGTTCTACGGGTGGAAACTTCATATAGTCGCCAAAGAAGTGGCGCAGATAGGTATCAGCCTGCTCCGGCAGCAATACGGTGGTATCCTCGAACGGGAATTCCTTGCCCTTGCCGAGCCATTCCTTCGGGAAAATCTCCTTATAGTGGTAGGAACCTGTATTCACCAGTACGTTCTTCGCCTTATCGAAGTCATACCGGTGACTCATCTCGTCCATCTGCTGGATGAGGCGGTGGCGCATCTTGCTGCGGCAGAAGAAGGCGAGCGTCTTGATGGCAAAGCGGCCCCAGGTTTCCTTGTGCAGGAGCAGGGAGATGTACTCAATGAAAGTATTGTGGGTGGTTACGGCATTCAGACGGTTGATGGTCTTCGAGTATTTGCGATACAGCGCCTTTGCCGTTTCCAGGTCATCGTCGGTGGCATCAAGAGGGAAGATATCTACGTAAAGACCGATGATGCAGGGACGCTCCTTCTCCTCGATAAGAGTGGTTTCGCGATTCACGAGTTTAGAGAAATACAGAGGATACGATTCGTTGTTGTAGGGAGTCACTACCTCGTATTTGCCAAAGTCTTCGTGTTTGGCGATTTCGAGCAGACGGTCGTAGTCGGGGCGTGGCATCAGCACGTCGATGTCATCGTCCCAGGGAATCATTCCGTGGTGACGGGCGGCTCCGATGGCGGTGCCGGCACAACAGTAATATCTGAGGTGATACTTGTTGCAGATGTCGATGAATGCCTTCAATATATCGAGTATTGTGGCATTCCATTCCTTCTTGATGTTCTTAATATCCATACTTTTTTCTGTTTTACGGCTGCAAAAGTAAGCAAAAAGTTTTGAACTTCAAACTATTTATGCTACTTTTGCATTCTAAAAAGTAAAAACAAGTAATATTCCATATTTATCAGATAGAAACGATGGCAGAATCATTAAAGGAAAAAACCGCCAAGGGATTATTCTGGGGAGCGATGAACAGTGGCTCTACCCAGGTACTCAATATCCTCTTTGGCATCTTCTTGGCGCGTTTGTTGTCGCCAGCCGATTATGGTATCATCGGCATCCTCACCATATTCACCCTGATAGCGGGCAATCTGCAGAGTAGCGGGTTTACCCAGGCACTGGTGAATATCAGAAAACCCACCGATAACGATTATAACTCGGTGTTCTGGTTTAATGTCTTGGTGAGTCTTACCATGTATGTGGTGCTCTTTTTCTGTGCGCCGCTGATAGCAGATTTCTTCCATCAGCCTTGTCTCACCTCCCTGTCGCGCTTCGTGTTCTTGAGTTTCTTCATCTCTTCGTTTGGCATCGCCCAGAACGGATATATGATGAAGAACATGATGAACAAGGAGATTACCATCGTTAATTTCATGGCCCTGATCAGTTCGAATGTCGTGGGACTGGTACTGGCATTCAGCGGCATGGCTTACTGGAGTCTTGCCTGGCAGCAGGTTATCTTTATCCTCGTGCTGAATATCGGAAGATATTATTATACGGGATGGCGCCCGAATTTTCATATCGATTTCGGACCGGTGAGGAAGATGTTTGGATTCAGCGTGAAACTCCTGGTTACCAACATCATCAATACGGTGAGCAACAATGTATTGACCTTTGTCTTCGGCAGGTTCTATCCGATTAATGATGTGGGTAACTATAGTCAGGCATACAACTGGGACACCAAGGCTAATTCGTTTGTTGCCAATACGGTGGGACAGATAGCTCAGCCTGTCTTGGCTTCTATCCAGAACGATAAGAACCGCGAGTTGCTGGTGTTTAGAAAAATGCTCCGTTTCACGGCATTCCTTTCTTTTCCATTGATGTTTGGTTTGACCCTGGTATCACGCGAATTCATTCTGATTACGATTCATGAGAAATGGATAGCCAGTGTGCCGCTGTTGCAGATTCTCTGTGTGAGCGGTGCCTTTATGCCGATTTATACGCTCTATCAGAATCTTGCCATCAGCAAGGGACGTTCTGATGTGTATATGTGGTGCAACATCGGTCAGGTAGTGGGGTTGCTCGCCTTGGTGTTGTTCTGTCATCAATATGGCATCCAGACCATGGTGATAGCCTATACCGTGTTTATCATCGCCTGGCTTTTGGTCTGGCAGTGGATGATGAAGCGTGTTGCCGGATTGCGGTTCCTGGATGTGGCAAAGGATATACTGCCATTCATGCTCTGTGCGGCAGCCACGATGGTAGTTACCTATTTCATGACTCGCAGCCTGCAGAACATCTATCTCCTGCTGCTGGTTCGTCTGCTGGTTTCAGCCACCATCTACTTCTGTATCATGAAGCTGCTGAAGGTGCAGATATTAGAAGAGTGTATAGCTTTCTGTAAGCGAGGTAGATAAGATTCACCCTCTTGACAGGTACCCCCTTTTTGATGAGCTTGATGATGAGTCGGATGAGGCAGCTCTTAGGCTTGTAGCCGAGTGCCTGATCCACCTTTTCGAAGGCTACCTGTGCGTTTGCTGCCCAGCGGTAGGCATTGACGATGCCTATCTCTGTGGCCCTGAGGTACTGATGCTTCTTATCGTTCTGCTCGAAAAAATCGATGAGTCGGCGGGTTGATTTGAAGTATGACAGGAGATTCTTTTCAGAGATGTTGTGATTGTAGGAATTCTCATTGTCGGTACGATAATAATATACCGCATCATCGATGTTCACCTTTTTGCCGTAGAACATGAACTGGGCATTCCAGAAAAGATCTTCCGCATAGTTGATGCCCTCTTCAAAGAATATCCTGTGCTCCATGATGAGCGAACGCTTATAGATTCTGCCCCACAGCCGGTTGGTGATGATGTTCTGACAAACAAGCAGTTTGAGCAGTTTCTTGTCAGAAACATCAAAAGGTTTCTGGAGTATTCCAGCTTTACCATCGCACCATTCCCGGTAGCCGCCATCAACCAGGTCGGCATGGCTACTATCTGCTTTTCCTGCCAGCTTCTCAACTGCATCTTCCGGCAGCATATCATCGCTATCGGCAAATAAAAGATAATCGCCTGTAGCCGCCATCAGTGCCGTCTGTCTTGCGGCACCCACGCCCCGGTTTCTGTCGTGGTGGATGA
>ULVD01060278.1_pt1 | contig 10477 bp, 10 predicted proteins | sample 1959101 | NCBI WGS metagenome assembly ULVD01 (sample SAMEA4835777, study PRJEB28245) | human gut metagenome | biome: gut microbiome; material: fecal sample | place: Denmark | collected 2008
AATATTTTTACGTTTGTTTCTCTGTTATTTATCAGCACTTATTTTGCCTCTAAATAATAAAGCTTTCTGAACAGATATTTTTTATTTGGCGAATAGGGACAGTCATCTTTGTTTCCCATGTATAAAACATATGCGCCCAACCAAGAGGTTCGTATTATCAACACGTTACCGCGTCTGCCCATTCTGCAAACTTCACCGTAAATCTCATTTTGTGTGGGATGCCAGTGTGTAATGCCGCATTCAACTTTTCCTGAAAGCATTTTATCAATGCCGATATAGCAATCACGCGGGTCAACACCTATCTCGATTTTTATATTGCCATAAAGATACCAAGTGATCGTTCCGTCATTGTCGGTAAGTTCAAATTTGCCGCAGAGATCAGGCGTTTCGAGCATCATTTCGTAAAGCTCTTTGGTGTTTTGCGGAATTACCATTTTCAGAGGTAGATCGTCGTTTTCAAACGCTTCCTCGTAGCACAACGTCAGCCGGATGCATTCCGGTATATCGACATTTTTCAGGTCTGCCATGCAGAACACTGCTCTTTCAACGAGAAGCTTTACCGGGAGTTTGGGGACACTGTCAAGTTTTTTAAGAAGGTTTTGGTATGACTCATCAAAATTCCCCCAAGTCCCGTCAAAATCCACTTGCCACTCTGCTTTTTCGTCGTTGTAATCTATCTGATCAAAGTCGGGAAAAAGAAAAACGGTATCATTGAAAATGAAATATTCAAAGCCGTTTGATTTTTGCTTTATATATTTTATGGGTAATTTGCGGTGGATCGCAGAATTATAAAAGCGGTATTCGGGAGAAATAAGAATGTCTGTATAAAACGGATTATTGAAATCTTTGAAGTAGGACGAGCATTTGTATTCCTTTTTGTTTTTCGGCATCTGAAATAAATAGTAAATTCCCGCAAAGATGCAACCGAGAATTATCAATGGAGAAAAGATGACTATAAGAATTATTATCAATAATTGCTGATACCATTTGAGCTTGTTCATACGGGCATTTTCTCCTTTCTGCATTATAACTTTATTATATCATAAAAGACACAGCATTCACAAGTCTTTTCACTCAAAAACAAAAAGAGAGGAACGACCCTCTCTTTTGTTTTGGCGGAGAAGCAGAGATTCGAACTCTGGAGGCGCTTTTAACGCCTACACGATTTCCAGTCGTGCGCCCTCGACCAACTAGGCGACTTCTCCATAATATTGGGCTGTAACACACGTATGAGGTATAAAACCGAGCTACGAACGACAGCCCTAATATAATACCACATTTCTTTGAAAAATGCAATAGTTTTTTTGAAAAAAATCGCGTTTCGGCGAAAAAAACTTAAAAACTGCGTACTATGTCTCAGTCATCGCTAAACAGCTCCGCAGGGATCCTTCTTTCCTTGAAAAAGAACTCGCGGTCTCGCTCTCCTACCGGGCGGCGCACACGGCACGGATTGCCGTAGGCAACATTTCCGGACGGTATATCGCGTGTGACTACACTTCCTGCGCCGATAACCACATTGTCGCCTATGGTGACACCGGGGACTATTACCGTGCCTGCGCCTATCCAGCAGTTTTTGCCGATGCGCACCTCGGCGTTATACTGATATTTCTTTCTGCGCAGCTCCGGAAGTATCGGATGTCCGGCGGTGGCAACGGTCACATTCGGACCGAACATTGTGCCGTCGCCCACATAAATATGAGTGTCGTCCACAAGGGTGAGATTGAAATTGGCATATACATCGCTGCCGAAATGTACGTGGTGTCCGCCCCAGTTCGTATGCAGCGGAGGCTCGATGTAGCAGTTCTCTCCGATCTCGGCGAACATCTCCTTAAGCATAGCCTGACGCTTGTCAAGCTCAGTCGGGCGGGTCTGGTTGAAGTCATACAGGCGGTCAAGATACCCCAACTGCTCCTTCATTATCTCGCTGTCTCCCGGCAGGTAAAGCTCACCTGTATGTAGTTTATCTCTCATTGACATTTTAATCTCCCTGCCGCCAAAGGCGGCTCAAATAATTTAATTGAAATTGTTCGTATTTGCAAAGCAAATCAAAATGGGTTGGGTACCATTTTGAGAGCATTTTGGGCGTGAAACAGCACCGACTCGTATATCAAGTTCAGTCGGTAATAATTTCGGCAATATTGACTGCTCCGGCTTCGATAGCAGCGGCGGCAAGCCCGGGCTCGTTGGGAATAAGCGCCCGCATATGATATATACCTACCAAAGAGCGCACGATGTACAGGCGCGAGGACAGTGCATCGGCGCTGCTCATCATAGCGGGAGTGCCGATAGTGTAAAGATCTACGGCAATGAAGTCAAACGCTCCGCCAAGGCGAACAAGGCTCTCACGCGCTTGGGATGAGGTGAGAAATTCATAATCCAGAGCAATTCCCACACGGCAGCTTCCGGTGCTTCGTTCCTTTACCGCGGCGCAGAAGTCTGCGGCGTCAGCGTCAAAGGAAAGTCCTGTTATCACTATATCGTCAAATCCGAAATCGGCAAGCTCGACGGCAAGTAATATTTCATACGAGCGCACCGACTGACGCATATTTTCCCCTGCTGCAGGATATCCGACATGAAAGATCCCGCTCAGATATGCGTCGCCGAAGCTTTCGATTCCCGCTCTCAGCTCCGGAAGTGACGTGTTGCTGTCATCGCCGTCTCCGAGCAGGTAGTCTCTCAATTCGGAGCGATAATTCAGCGCTCCGTCCTCGCCGCGCATGATTACGCAGTAGGAGTTGTAGTTTCTTCCGATCCCCTCCGTGCCGCTTTTCGCAGACGTTTCGGCATCCGGCTGTGCCGTGGCTCCATCCGCAGGGGCAGGAAGGGTATCCGGTGAGTCCGTGGTGACGTCGGGCGACAGCGGGGTATCCGTCTCTGCCGGCTTGGCGTCGGTGGGCTTTGCCTGAATTTCACCAAGAGGCTCCGGAGCTTCACCGAAGACTGCGGCGCGGGCGATCACCTCCGGAACGTTTAGCGAATCAAAATCCGGAGTTGTGGTTTCGTCAAGAGATGAGCCTTCGCCGACCTGCTCCGCCTGCCTGCGAAGATGATTGCCAAGCATCACTGCGGCGGTGAAAAGCAGTGCCGCAAGAAGCAGGATCAGCAGAACCACTATCCATACCGAGCCGAGCTGTACTTTATGTCTGCTGCGCCAGGCGCGTTTTCTCCCGTTGCTCATGTAAGGCTTACCAGATCAATTGATGCGCCGTACTCGTTTGCGGTAAAGGTCATCTCGGCGCGTTTGGCTTCGATTGAATCATTGAAGTCTGTTCCTATTATCTGTGTTTTGAAGTCGTCAAAGCATTCCTTCATATAATCCTCCTCTTTGGGAAGACGCATGATAACGTAATATCCGGTATCGGATTCGATTACGTCGCTGATCTCGCCAACCTTTAGCGCAAACGCGGTGTCCTCATAGCTTTCGCCGCAGCCGGAGTTGCCGCGCGCAAAATAGTATGCGTGTGTGGTGGTCATCTTCCAGTCGGCGCAGTATCTGCCCTTGAGGAGTATCAGCTCCGCCTCCGGATTGTCGCTGTTCTTCAGCTGTGTGGCTATGCTCTCGGCAAGCTGACGGTTTTCTGCGGTTTTTCCTTCGAGATATACGTGATTTGTGCGTATGAATTTGTCGGAATGCATATACTCGTCGGCGTATTCGTCGCTGTCGTCAAGCAGTCCGAGGTCGTCGCGCGCGATGAAGAAAAGCTCGTTTGCCACAATTTCTATGGCTGTATAGAATCGGAAAAGATGATCGGTCAGCGCATTGTCCTCAAGCGCTTTGCGGTATTCGCTCTTTCCGCCCGCCTCGTCGACAGTTTCGTCAATTGAATCCTGCACTGCGTTCTGGATCTCGGCGGACTCAAGCATGGCGTCTGCACCGCCGGATTCCGAGTAAAGCAGGTCGGCAAGGGAGAGAACGCCGTAATAGTCGCTGACGATCCCGAGAGTTACGCGCTCGTAAAGCTCGTCGCGGTACTGCTCTGCGGTAGCGGGGTCATCCCAGATCTTCATGCCGTAGATTATCTCCATATCGTTTTTGCAGTTTACGGTGATGTACCTCAGCTCCTCGTAGTATACTTCAAACCTGCCTATATTTCCCACTACGTCAAGCTCGCCCTCCTTGCTTTTTATCGGACGCATCTTCGAGCATCCGAGCAGGGACAGTGCAAAAACAAGGCATAGAACCGCCGACAAGCCTTTGACGAATTTTTTCATATTCATTCCGTTTCTCCTGATACGCAGACAAAATTTATAATAATACATATTAATTATAATCCTTCTTTGTGACGCTGTTGTGAATACGGCGCGGGTTTTATGTTCCCGCGTGAATTTTTTTCTCTCCGCAGTGCGGCTCAGATAAAAAAATTCCGCAAAAATAAAAAATTCACAAAACACAGTTCCATTGATGCCTCATATGTGATATACTTATAGGCAGTAAAAGCGCCACCGACGAATAAATAAAAAGCAGGTAATTGAAAATGGATGAAGAATACAGCGTACCGTTGCAAAGTCTGATCGATGAATTCTCCTTCGAGCCGGTGTGTTTGCCGCGTCCGGCATCCGAAATATATGTTAAAACCACAGAGCTGAACCGCCCCGGTCTTGCACTTTCGGGATTTTTTGAGCTGTTTGAGCCGGAAAGGATACAGCTTATCGGCAACGCCGAGCATTGTTATCTTGCCGGAATGGATGATGACGAGAGGCACCGGCACATTGATGCTTTTATTGACCGTTGTCCGGTAGCCGTCATTGTTACCTCGGGGATTGAGCCTTTCGAACAGCTGGTGCATCAGGCTGAAAAGCGCGGAGTGCCGCTTTTGAAAGCCAAGGAGAAGACCTCCAACCTCATGGCGGCGCTTATCGCGTCACTGAGCCTTTCACTTGCCCCGCGCATAACCCGTCACGGAGTTCTTGTGGAGGTTTACGGAGAGGGACTTCTGATACTCGGTGACAGCGGAGTAGGAAAAAGCGAAACTGCCATCGAGCTTGTAAAACGCGGTCACAGGCTTATTGCTGACGACGCGGTGGAGATCAAGCGCGTGTCTGCAAAAACGCTTATAGGCAGCGCTCCTGCGATCATACGCCATTATATTGAGCTGCGCGGTATCGGAATCGTTGACGTGCGGCGGTTATTTGGTATGGGAGCGGTCAAGGATACCGAGCGCATAGACCTCGTTATCAATCTTGAGCAGTGGATACACGGCAAGATGTACGACCGCCTGGGTCTTGAGGAAAAGACCGTGCAGATACTTGGAATTGACCTGCCGTCAATTACGATCCCGGTAAAGCCTGGTCGGAACCTTTCGATAATTCTTGAAATTGCCGCCATGAATAACCGTCAGAAGAAGATGGGCTATAACACCGCTGAGGAATTCAACAAGAAGCTTATGGGAATGATCGGTATACAGGACTGACAATCTGCGGTACTTATACGGAATATAATAATTTGTTTTGCGCATAATAAACCTGAATCCTTTGTAAATTGAGGTTTATTATGCGCAAACTTTCAAACATCTATGCCGACAACACGGCGCAGCTTGACAGGCTGCTGCGTGTGGAGGAAAACTTTGATGTGATAAAAAAGCCGCTTCGTATCGGACGCGACGAGGTGACTCTTTACTATATTGACGGCTTTGTCAAGGATACAGTTATGCAGAAGCTCATGCTGTCGCTGGTGTCCCTTGACGGGCTGGGGGCGGAGAGCGGCGGCGAATGTGCGCGCGCTTTCACACGCGCGCATGTGGCGTATGTAGAGACGGATGTGACCGACTCGCTTGACACCATGCTTTCAATGGTGCTGGCGGGCGCGTCGCTGATGATAGGCAGCAGATTCGGCGAGTGGGGAATTATCATTGATTCCAGAAGCTATCCCGCGAGGGAAACCAATGAGCCGGAAAACGACCGTGTTATGCGTGGTTCACGGGACGGATTTGTTGAAACTCTTGTCTCAAACACTGCGCTTATCCGGCGTCGTATACGCGACACCTCCCTTACGATGAAGTATCTTTCGATAGGCAGTGCCTCCAAAACCGACGTGGTGCTCTGCTACATGGACGGTCGAGCCGACCGGGCTTATGTTGATAATATCAGAAGTCGTCTTGAGAGTATCGAGACTGACTCACTGACACTGGGACACGAGTCGCTGGCGGAATGCCTGATACGCACGCGCTGGTATAACCCGTTTCCGAAGATACGCTCGACTGAGAGACCGGACGCAGCCGCGGCGCAGCTGCTTGAGGGCAGTGTTCTGATACTTGTCGATAACTCCCCCGAGGCAATGGTGCTGCCCACATCAATATTCGACTTCATTCAGGAGACAAACGACTATTATTTTCCGCCGCTTACCGCCAGCTTTTTAAGGGTCGTGCGGCATCTCGTATGCCTTATGACGCTTTTCCTTGTGCCTGTATGGTACCTGCTTCTGCGTTACCCGCAGGCGGTTCCCGGCTGGCTTGCCTTTGTCATACCGACCGAAACAGGGCGTATTCCGATACTGGCACAGCTGCTTATAGTTGAGTTTGTGGTTGACGGGCTCAAGATGGCGTCTATGAACACGCCGTCAATGCTTTCAAACTCTCTTTCGGTGGTCGGCGGACTGATCCTCGGCGATTTTGCCGTCGATATCGGCTGGCTGATACCCGAGGTGATACTTTATATGGCGTTTGTCGCAATAGCAAATTTCTCGCAACGCTCCTACGAGCTTGGCTACGCGCTTAAATTCATGCGCATCGGACTGCTTTTGCTTTCCGCCGCTTTCGGTTGGTGGGGCTTTGCTGCGGGAACGGTGGGAATTTTCCTGCTGCTTGCCTCAAACCGCACGGTAAACGGAGATCATTCTTATCTTTACCCGATTATACCCTTTGACGGCAGGGCGTGTCTTGCTGTGTTTTTCCGCGTGATGAAAAAGGACGTAAAGCACAGCGATCGGCAGTGACGGATATAAAGAAAAAGTTGTGTGGCGATATATAAAAATAAGAAAAATCTCTTGACAAGATGGGCTTTGTGTTGTATAATGTTTGATGTTAATTGGTTTTTGACACACATATAGGCGTGTTGTCCGTGCGAAGGGAGGGAAAATGAATGGCAGAAGTAAAAGTCAGAGAAGGCGAGTCGCTTGACAGCGCTCTTCGTCGTTTCAAACGTCAGTGCGCTCGTTCCGGCGTCCTTACCGAGCTTCGCAAGAGAGAGCATTACGAAAAGCCCAGCGTAAAGCGGAAGAAGAAATCCGAAGCCGCCAGAAAGCGCAAATACAAATAATCCGATATGAAAACGGGAACGAAGGCTGCGCAGGCGGTGTCGTTCCCGCTTTGTTTTTGAAAAAGGAGTGTAAAAATGGACTGCTTATTCTGTAAAATAATTGTGGGGGAAATACCCTCCGCCAAGGTTTATTCCGATGATCACGTTTACGCCTTCAAGGATATCAACCCCCAGGCGCCGGTGCATATTCTTATTGTGCCGCGCGAGCATATTGCGTCGGCGGATGAGATAACCGATAAAAACAGCGCCGCCGTGGCGCACATATTTGAAGCAATACCGAAGATTGCGGCTGCCGCCGGGCTTACAAACGGATACCGCGTGATCACAAACTGCGGCGAGGACGGATGTCAGTCGGTAAAGCATCTGCATTTTCATCTTGTCGGCGGCAGAAAGCTGCCGGAGAACATGGCATAAGGACTGTGGCTTGTTTCCCGCTCGCCGCATACAACCGTTGTTGCTGTATAATTAATAATGTAGAAAAGGTAAGCGCGTAAGAAACGCTTACCTTTTTTGTTGTCTGTTGTGCTTCTGAATCTGCACAACAGACCTGTAAAGTATCAAGTTTATATCAATCAGTCGGCTTACTGCACAAAAAGCATAAGGCAAATTTATACAAAACGTAAAAATTTGAATCCGAAAGAAAATATTCGTTCAAAATTGTGGACTTTCTTTATTTTTTATTGTATAATACAAATGCAGGGTATTTTCCAGATAATTCTGATTACATGGGGTAAGGCACTATGAAAAGATTGTTTGCTTTTATTATTCTGATGGCAATAGCAATTTCGCCGCTATCTGTTATTTGTTTTGCAAATGAAAGCGCGGATCTTTCGTTTGACGATGCGGTCTCGCTTGTTCGGGAAGCGTGTCTGTTCTTCCAATATCTTCAGTTAGAAGCCGATCCCAGACCACCGTATGAGGACATAATCACGCTTGACATTCCCGGATATGGCAGGATTGATTATGCTCCTTTGCCTGACAATAATGGTGTATATACGACTGCTGAGGAATGCAGGGAATGTGCCGGAAAGTATTTTGTGCCGGAGCTTGTCGATTATATTACGGTGACCTGTTTGTGGTGGGGTAACATTCCATTGTTTTACGAAAAGGACGGTGTGACTTATAGACCGTTGAATTGCATTCAATGGTCTGATTGGATTCAGGCGTTGAAAGATTTCCGTAATTTCAGAGTTGAAGGGGACACGGCTTTTATGGATGCCACAATGCCACATATGTTTGTTTCGTGGAAGCCGGAGATGGATGCTGCCGTGGAGATCCGGTTTATCAAAACGGAGGACGGCTGGCGCTTGGGAGAAAGCTCTCTGACGGATCTGATGACATTGAAGGTTTCTCACTATGATTATTACATCGACCATCCCGCACCCGCGACAGGAGATTCGTCGGCGACCGTGACTGCGACATTCGCCGTATTGGCGGTCGTTTCGGCAGTAATACCTGCGGTGATAATGCTTCGACGCATAAAAGAGAATTGAGCGGACGGCGTGAGCTTTGCCGCCTGTCCGTAATCGGAAGCGGAAAATGACAAAACAGCGTGGGCTGATGCGTTATGTCGCATCAGCCCACTATGTGTATATGCTTTTGGGTATATAATTACTGCTGCTTTACAAATTCCGAGTAAATGGCGCGGATAGAATTATCAAAGTCGTGTTCTTCCACACCTATTATAATATTAAGCTCGGAAGAACCCTGATCTATCATTCTGATGTTGACGCCTGCGGAGGAGATCGCCGAGAATACTCTTGCCGCAGTTCCGCGAGCCTTGACCATTCCGCGTCCGACTACAGCTATCAGCGCAACATTGTCCTCGACCGTTATGCTGTCGGGGCGCAGACCGCGGCGCAGGGAGTTCAGGATCCTTTCGCGCCGTCCTTCGAGCAGAGAAGTTTCAAGGACCACGCTCATTGTGTCGATTCCGGAGGGCAGATGCTCAAATGAAATTCCGTATTCTTCAAATATTTCAAGCACGCGTCTGCCGAAGCTGACCTCTGAGTTCATCATGTCCTGCTCGAGGGTTATTACGGTAAAACCGCGTCTTCCTGCGACACCGGTAATGATGTGCTCGCTGTCATAATCCTGAGCCGCGGCAACTATCATCGTGCCGGGGTCCTGCGGGCGCAGGGTGTTGCGTATATTGATCGGTATGCCGGCGTATCTGACCGGGAAAATCGCTTCCTCGTGCAGCACGGTCGCACCCATGTAGGAAAGCTCGCGCAGCTCACGGTAGGTTATTGTTCCTATGGTCAGGGGATTTTCGACAATGCGGGGATCAGCCATCTTGAAGCCGGAGACGTCAGTCCAGTTTTCGTAAAGGTCAGCCTGCGCGGCGCGAGCGACTATTGAGCCTGTCACGTCAGAGCCGCCGCGTGTAAAGGTCTTTACCGTCTCATTGGGGGTGATGCCGTAAAAGCCGGGAATTACCGCGCGCTCATGCTGTGCAAGCTCGGCGCTCATTACTTCCTGTGTGCGGTCGGCGTCAAATGCGCCGGTATCGGTGAAGTATATAACATTTTCGGCGTCGATAAAATCATAACCGAGATATTTGGCAAGGATAAGACCGCTGAGGTATTCGCCGCGGCTTGCGGCGTAATCGCGTCCCGAGCGACCAAGAATTGAATTTTTGATATACAGCATTTCGTGGGAAATGTCAAAATCGAGTCCGAGGTCATTGATTATACCGTAATAGCGCTCGCATATTTTATCAAAATACGCGTCTATCTCCTCGCTCGGCGCGTGATCGCGCGCCATGCGGTGAAATTCATAAAGCATATCCGTTATCTTGGTGTCGCCCGGGAAACGCTTTCCGGGGGCCGACGGGACAACGTATCTGCGGGACTCGTCCGATCTGATGATCTTTGCTGCCATCCTGAAATGCTCGGCGTCGCAGAGCGAGCTGCCGCCGAATTTTACTACTTTAAGCATAAGTTATACCGATCCTATCTTTATTGACGTTAATAATAATCCATTATTATTATATGAAAAAAAAGAATTTTGTCAACAGCCGTCGGGCAATGTCGGATATTTTTGTATTGCACTACAAAAAAGCGAATAAGCCAAAGGGTTAAAATGTGAGTTTTTATGAATGAAGAGCGGAGGGTACTTTCATTTACTCCCGTGCTTCAGGTGTTCATACCACTTTCAAGAGGGCACGGCGACATAAAAAAGAACCGCCGCGGGCTTTGACTTGCATCAGCCGCGCGGCAGG
>ULVD01050072.1_pt1 | contig 10470 bp, 9 predicted proteins | sample 1959101 | NCBI WGS metagenome assembly ULVD01 (sample SAMEA4835777, study PRJEB28245) | human gut metagenome | biome: gut microbiome; material: fecal sample | place: Denmark | collected 2008
GTTTACAAAAAAATATCCGCAGTCCGAGATTTTTTCCTCATGGATAAAGTAGTAATCGGAAAGAATAGTGAGTACTGAGTTGTGTTCAATAGGTATTATACGTTCTTTTGAGCCTTTTCCGTAAAGCTTAACCGATTTGCCTATAAAATCAACATCTTGAGAGTGTAAATTGCAGATTTCTGCCACTCTCGCTCCTGTTGCAAACAGCAATTCGAGAACCGCGGCATTGCGTATTGCGCTGTTTTTCTTATAGTCGGTGTTTGATTTTTCTATTTGCGTATATGCAAAACAGAGAATCTCGCCAATCGTATCCAAAGGAATGGTTTTTGGCAGTATAACAGGTTCTTTGATTGATGTTTCAATTTTATCAAACGGATTGCAATCGATAATATCCCGAATAAGCAGATAGTGAGTAAACGCTTTGAGCGTTGCCAGCTTTCGTTTAACTGTTTTGGGTTTATAGGATTTATTCAAGTGCTCTATGTAGTTCCATAAGCTCTGTTTGGAAAGCTCCAATGTAAAGCATTGAAACTGTATCAAATCAATACAGTATTGGTTCATTGTTGGCAAATGCAGCAGTAAGTTCAGGTACTCCGCCAAAAATGCTGCAATCGTATCCTTTATTTTTTAACGAATCGCAGACCGCTTCTATACTTTGCTTTCTCGGATGATCGTTAAAAATAGTCTTTCCGTTCGTATCTTTCGTTGGAAACGATTCTCTGAAATCTGAGATAATTGATATTTTAGGCATCTTTATTCTCCTTTGTACATAAGATAATTTAATGTTATCATCGGTTAAAACAAAGCCGCTAGAGCAATCTAGTATACACGCACAACATTTCAAGCGCTTGCCAGAACTTGTTATTGCGGCTCCCCTTTAATATCAATATCCAAAGATAAAGTTAATAGATTATTCTTTATGAGTAATTGAGATCTAATATGGATCTTCTGTTATATATAAATAAAAACACGCTTGCTGCGTGGCGAATTTGCCATGTGACAAGCGTGTTTTTTTATTTGTCAAACATAAAATACCGTCATGTCGCAGTCCCCCGCTATCAATCATAAAAAAAGATTGATAAGGAGAAAAGCGGCATGAAATCCGGCAATAAATCAATACGGATTAACGGTAAATCTGTAGAAGTCACAGATGAAGTATATAAGGTATATACAAAATATGACAGGAAAATGCGTTATTTTGAAAAAGACCTTAAACAAGAAACTCTTTCGCTGTTCCTTGACAACTGAATATAAAGGAAATGATGGGGTTGTAACGAGAACTTAGGGTAAAATGCGCCTAAGTTTTAAGTGAGCTTCATTTATTTTTGAAAATCTTCAATTTTGCTGTTGTATTTTACGAAGAATTATGATACAATATATACAGCAGAAAGGTAGGTGCAGACATTATGCCGAATATTAAACCCGTATCTGACTTGAGAAACTATACCGAGGTACTGCGTGACATTGCGGTAGGAGAGCCTGTGTTTCTTACCAAAAACGGCAGAGGCAGATATGCTATTGTCGATATTGAGGAATACGAAAAGACAAAAGCGACCTTGAAGCTGATGGGCGAATTATCCAAAGGCGAGCTTTCGGGAAAGGAAAAAGGCTGGACTGAGCTTGCAGAGGTAGAAAAAATGCTGGGTATAACAAATGACTGAGATAAAATTTTCGCCAGAAGCAATTGCCGATCTACAAAATACGAAATCGTATATTGCCGATGAGCTTTGCAACGAACAGGCTGCTGTCAGTACGATTGAAAAGATTTTAAAGCGTATTCGTATGCTCAAAGATTTTCCCGAACTCGGCGCACCGCTGTCATCTATCGTAAATCTCGATACCGACTACCGTTTTCTTGTCTGCGGAAACTACACGGCATTTTACCGTGTGGAAAATGATACGGTATATATTTTGCGTGTGCTTTACGCCAGACGGGATTTTATGCGGATCCTGTTCGGGACACCGCAAGACAAAAACTAAACATTTCACAAAAATCGTCATCTGAAAAGGATGGCGATTTTTTATATCTGAAAGAAGGATTTAATTTGGAAGTAAAAATAAACAGAGAAATCCGCAACTACACAGAGTCTATGTTCTTTGGGCTGTCGCTTCGGCAGTTCATTTTTTCTGCCCTGGCTTGTGCTGTTGCGGTGGTCATATATTTTCTGCTCAGTCCGTATGTCGGCACCGAGACCGTTTCGTGGATGTGCATTTTAGCCGCCGCCCCTTTCGCGGCGCTCGGCTTTGTTAAGTACAACGGAATAACCGCAGAAAAATTTCTGTGGACGTGGATTAAGAACGAGTTTCTTATACCGAAAAAGCTCGTGTTCCGTCCAACAAACACCTATCTTGAGCTGATGAAGCCGGGTATCGAACAGAAAAACAAGGAGGCGCTTAAAACACATGATTAAGACACTTGCAAAACTATTTAAACAGGAAAAGGAGAAGTTCGTAGTGCCAAAGGGCGTACAGGACGTCATTCCTATCAAGGCTATCTATGACGACGGTATTTTCAAGGTCGGGAAAGACAAATTCTCCAATGTCAATACAGACCGTCATGCAGGAAATAGACACGGAGTATGAAAACAGGCTGTCCGAGATAAAGGAAAGCAATACTTATGATATTATTGAAATGAGCGGAAGCAAGGCAGAGTGGAAAGAGGTACTCACCGTGTATTCAGTTAAAGTCAATACTGATACTGACAACCCGCAGGAGGTTGTCACTATGGACGAGGGCAAGAGGCAGCTTTTCAAAGATATTTTTTGGGAGATGAACAGCATATCTTCGCGGACGGAAAGCAAAGAGGAAACGGTTGTGACTGAAAGCGATGACGGGAATGGGAATGCGGTGAGGACAGAAACTACTGTGGCGAAAACATATTTGTATATCACCGTGACACATAAAACGACCGATGAAATGGCGGAGGAGTATGGGTTCAGTAAGGAACAGAGGGAAATGATTGAGGTGTTTTTGAGGGAGGAGAATGAGTGTTTGTGGGAGGGGTGGGAGGAATAGCTGAAAGGATTTGATTGTGAGACGGCGTGAAATGAGAAAAAGGTTAATAAAGCTAACATAGCTTAAAATCCTTGACAATAAAATATATAAATGTTACAATTTAATCATCGGATCATTATGCTTATTGCGTGATACGAATTTTAAAGGGTGATGATATATATGAAAATAGCAATATGCGATGATGAGCGGATATTTACAGATATTTTCCGTGAAAAGCTTGAAATGACCGCCGAAAAATGCGGTATAGAATGTACTGTTTCAGCTTTCTTAAATGGTGCTGAAATGATAAGTATGCTTAATAGGTTTGATGCGGTATTTCTGGATGTAGATATGCCGGGGCTCAGCGGAGAGGAGACGGCAGAATATATTATCGGTTTGGAAAAAACTCTGCCGATTATTTTCGTAACTAATCACGACGATTTTGTGTTTTCTTCATTCAGATACAGACCTTTCGGATTTTTACGGAAAAGATATATCGACAGTGAGCTTGAAGATATTATCAAACGGCTTGATAAATATCTGGCTGAGATAGAAAGATGTTATACATTCAATTCACACAATAAGCTGATTTCTGTACGATTCAATGATATTAATTATATTGAGGTTTACGGTCATGAAACACTTGTACATACCGCAAATGCGGTATTAACGACTTCAAAAGCTCTTTCCGCAATTGAAAAGGAACTGTCCGAATATGGCTTTATCAGAACTCATAAATCATACATCGTAAATACCCGTTATATTTTTTCTGTTGAACGCAACAGCATCATATTAAGTAACGGAGAAAACTTACCTGTCAGCAGAAATAAATTGACCGACGTAAAACAAATGATGATTAAATTTACAGGAGCGAACTGATATGGAATGGTTATCCGAGACAACTGAACTTTTGGCAACAGTCTGCGAAAATGTAATTATTCTGTGGTTTCTTACCTCGTTTTTCGGTACAAAGTACGATGGATATAAAAAGATCATCGCATTTATCGCAGCTGTTGTGATTACAACGGTGTTTACTTCCCTGTTTTCTTTTGCATTCCCGAATGAATTTCTTGCCTGCACCTTCGGTTTTATTATAATACTTGCTGTATATTGTCGCTTGTGCCTTAAAGGAACGGTTTGGTGCCATATTCTTCTGCCGGTAATGTCGGAAACAGTGCTTATGCTGGTTGCTGTAAGCATTAACGCTTTGTCTGTATATTTCACGCCGCTTACCTCTGCCGATGCAATAAACGACAAGAGCGTAATGCGAATTTTAATCCTTTTTATATCAAAGCTGATATTGTTTGCATTATTAGGACTTATACTGCTCTTGACAAAGAGAAACCGGTCTGAACTAAGGCAGAACGAGTGGATAGCTTTCAGTGCTGTTTTTGCCGCTACGCTTGTAAGCGGTGTATGTATCTATGAAAGTGAGCTTAATGAAGAAAAAGGGATAATGTTCTTTATTTTGCCGGTAGCAGGACTTATAATAATAAATGTAGTCTCATTTTATATGCTGGTCAGAATATCACACGAGCATAAAGAAAATATCAAAAAGTCAATGCTGCTTGTACAGATAAATGAACAAGAAAAAAATCTTCAGGAAATTCACGTTGTATATAAAGAAGTGCGAATGATACGGCACAATATAAGCGGACAGCTCAGTACATTGAAAGAACTCATCACAAACGGTAAATATGAGCAGGCAGAATGCTTTTTAAACAGCGTTGAAATCCCCGATCTTTCTACGAAAACCGCTAATGTGACCGATAACGATATGCTTAATGCAATACTCGGTTTTCTTTCACGAAAATGTGCCGGCAGCGATGCAGTGTTGCATACAAGCATATTATCCTCGGATATCAGCGGTTTTTCGCCGGCTGACATAAGCGTCATACTTACAAACCTCGTTACAAATGCTCTTGAAGCGTGTATAGAATCCGCTGACCGTGAAATTAAGCTTGAGCTTTTTATTCAGAGAAACTATTACTGCATTAAAGTGGTGAATGCAATAAAAGGCTCGGTGCTTTCGGATAATCCCAAGCTTGCTACAACAAAACAGGATAAGACGGTGCATGGATTCGGCGTGGAAAGTGTAAAAATGCTTGCCGAAAAGTACAACGGTATTACTTCATTTACAGAAAGCGGAGGGTATTTTACTGCAGAGGTATGGTTAAAATTACCTATGAACGAAGACGATAATTCGAACATTAACGATAACATACAACACACAGGGATAGATTAATTTTAAATTATTGCCGAAAAATACTGTCATCAATGCTTCATACGCATTTGATGGCAGTTTTTTATGCCAAGATATTGTGCTTGTTCAGCGAAGTACAGTTGGATTAAATGCCCATTAATATGCTGTGATGTTGATATATATATCTTACAAGGTGTAAACGAAGCATGAAGATGCATTTATGATAAGAAATATTTCATCACAAACCGAAATTGTGCATTTCAGGTCGAAATATGTGCATTTCAGGAAAAACTATTGCATTAATAGAAAGAATGCGAGTATACTTATTCTGAAAAAAACTTGAAATGATTATGTTATAACAACTTTTATCTAACATGGAAAAATTAGTATTACAATAATCATTTAAGAGTACTGACATATGAAAGGCAGTGAAATAAGTTGGAGAAGTTTAAAAAAGTTATAGCAAAGGTGATTAGCGTAATCACAGCGGCATCAATTTCACTTCAGATTGCGGCTTCTGCCGGAGCTGAGGCGGGTATTGATTTCCGGACAGATGATTTTGAGGTCACAGATTCGGTTTTTGTTGAGGAAGAAGCTTCAGAACCGGAAATTTTGTATGAAATAATATCGCTGAGAGACGAGTACAGCAAGAGATTTATGCTCAGTGATGGTAACGTACAAATTGCACGTTATGATTCTGCTGTCCATTTTCTTGATGAAAACGGTGAGTGGAAGGATATAGACAACTCTTTACAATCAAGCGATGCAATTGACAGTGAAGATTTCAACGGATATGAAAATAAAGCCAATGAGATCAAGGTCAAGTTTTCAAAATCTTCAAATGCAAGTAAATTGTTTAAATATCAGTTTGATAAAAGCAGTATTACATGGGGTCTTAGCAACGCTGATAAAAAAGCGGCTAAAATCAGTAAAAGAAATGCTGTAGTTCATTCCGATGATGATAAACTTGCGTTGGAAAATACACAATCCGGTGTTACATATACTGATATTATGCCAAGCACGGATTTGCAGTATACGGTTATTGGTAATACGATAAAAGAAAATATTATTATCAAAGATAGAAAAGACAGTTATGATTTCACTTTTGACATTAAAACCAAAAAGTGTACATTACAATTGGAAGATGACGGCTCTATTTCTGTCTTTAATAAGGATAATGAGCAAGTTGCACTTATTCCCGTTCCGTTTATGTATGACAGTGAGGGCGTGTACTCTCAGAATGTCAGCTATTCTCTGAACGAGTATAAAAAAGGTAAATATCATTTAACGATAAGTGCTGATCCCGAGTGGATAAATTCTGCTGAAAGACAGTTTCCCGTTACGATAGATCCTATTATAGAAAAGAAGTACAGTAACGGAATTACAGGCGCTACTGTTAATTCTAAGAATCCCTCAGTTAATTTCAGCAGCATTCCTGTATATTATGTTGGAAATGACAACACATTTTATAATTCCCGATCATATTTCAAAATTGATGTTCCTGATATCGGAAAGAGCAACATTGTTGTAAAAGCAGAGTTCAATCTTTATCAGACTGCGTGCAATCCGAGTGATTTTGCAGAAAGAAACATTTATGCTTATAAACTGACACAGGATTGGGATGCAACTCAAATAACATGGAATAATAAGCCAACCAATCAATCGACAATATCGGATTATATGGCTTTAAATAAGACTAATTCCACAGTTAAAACGATTGATATTACCGGTATGGTAAGGGAATGGTATAATGGCAGTTCCAAAAACTATGGCTTTGTTCTTATGGGCGATAGCAAGCCGACAACTTATGGTAAAGGTTCGGCTACATTTGTAAAATCACTGGCAAACACTAATTTTACTAATGCACAGCTTCCGTCATTCAAAATTACTTACAGAAACAATAAGGGTATAGAAGACTACTGGACTTATCATTCTGTAAGCGCCGATAATTCCGGAACGGCGTATATCAATGATTTCACCGGTAATTTAGTTTTTGTAAATACAGATATTGATGAAAGCGGCAACAGATATCCGCTAACGCTCAGCCATGTATATAACGGATATAACGCAAAAAATCAGTACAGACAGCCTACACCGAGCAGCGCAGTATTATATAACAAGATGAATTTCGGATTAGGTTGGCAGCTCAGTGTTGAGGAAACAATAGTTGCTGTATTCGGAAATTCAAACAGGTATGTTTACTGTGACGGTGACGGTACGGAGCATCATTTGATTAAAACCGCAAGCACCGGCGATAATTTTCTGGATGAAGACGGACTTGGTCTGACATTAAGCATAGATTCTTCAAGGAATTTTAAGCTTAGTGACAATAGCGGTAATTATAAAACCTTTGATGTGGCAGGTTATCTTACTTCATGTGTTGATTCAAACGGTCAGAAAATTAAATTTACTTATAATAATTCACAGCTGGTTTCTATTACTGACGGTGCGGGAAGAGCAACAAAGCTAACATATGACAGCAATAACTATTTAACTTCGATAAAGGATCCCGCAGGACGAGAAACGACGTATACCTATAACAATGCAGGTTATCTTACCAAAATTACTTATGCAGATGGCACATATTCTGCATATGCTTACGATTCAGATGGTATGTTACTGAGAACACACGACAGCGAAAGTGCATACAGAATACATTTTACATATTCGTCTGATAAGGCAAAAAGAGTAAAATCGTATCAGGAATATGTTAAAACCGGAACTGAGTATACACCGGGACAGAAGGTGCTTATTTCATACAATGTGAGTGACTTTGAAACAACGTATACTTCTTCCGGTAAAGATAATACCATAAACACATCTGACGATATAAAAAATGTCTACATATTTGATAATTATGGCAGAACGGTTTCTTCATATTCGACAAACAAAAATAAGACTGAGATATACGGAGCACAGTCTCATTCATATGTATCCGCTTCAAACAATGGCAAAGTAAACAAAGTTAAAGACAGTGCAAATGTTGGAGGAACAAATCCTAACCTTCTTAAATCAAATCAGTGCGAATCGCTGTCAGGCTGGACGCTCGGAAGTATGGGTGCAAGCAATACTTCCGTGACGGGCGGACTTGACAGCTCGACAAAATTTTTAGGTAATAGTTCTCTCAGAGTAGCGTCAAATTCAGCTGTTTCAAATTCTACCGTAGGATATAAGCAGACTGTAACACTCGGTGCAGGCAGTTATACTGCAAGCGGCTATATCCGTACTTCTTCGGTAAGCGGAACAGGTGCAGGCATTGCTGTTGCCGCGCCTGACGGAACGGTTATTGCACGTTCAAAATGTGTAACCGGAACAACAAATACGAGTATAGATAACGGCTGGCAAAGAATAAGTATGTCATTTACAGCGCCGACAAGTGCAAATTATTCTATCATATTCGGTATAACGAATGGCACAGGAACGGCTTTTTTCGACTGCTTACAGCTTGAATCAGGCTCAAATTGCAGTAATGTAAATCTGCTTGAAAATGCAGGAATGCAGACGCTGTCGAATTGGAATAATAATAGCTCAAAATATATTGCTACCGGACTTATCGGAAAAGGACTTGCTATTTCCGGCAACCCGAGTGCAAAAAGATATTTATCTCAGACCGTGGCAATTAACACAGCTGCAAATGATACATTTGTATTATCAGGTTGGGCAAAAGCCAATTCTGTAAGTCAGGGTGGCAAGCGTACTTTTAGACTTAGAGCAGTTATAAAATACAAAGATAATACTCATCAGGAGGTTATAGCACCGTTCCTTAGCAGATCATCGGCATGGCAGTATACCACTGTTTCAGTTGTACCCGGGAAATCGGGAATCATTGAAAATATTACCGTGTATTGCGACTACGATTATAACTGCAATACCGTGTGCTTTGACAACATTTCGCTGACCAAGGATATTGCACAGAGCTATACCTATGACAATAACGGAAATGTTTTATCTGTAGTGGATAATGCGAAGAACAAATCCACTATGTCATATTCCAACAACGACCTTGTAAAACAGGTAAATCCGAGCGGATATGATTATACATACACTTATGATAAAAAGCACAATCTGCTTACTGCTACCAGTGAAAACGACGTGAAGTATGCTTATACATATGACAGCTACGGAAATCCTTTGACGCTTACTGCATCTGACAGCGGTAACACGATGAATATTCGCTCAACCGCGGAATACAGCAGTAACGGAAATTATCTTGCATCTCTGACAGATAGCAGAGGTCACAAAACAACTTATGACTATTCTGCAAACACAGGCTTGTTAAATAAAGTCACCGATCCGCTGAACAACAGCGTTATATACAGATACAATGCCAAAAATCAACGGCTGACGACTGTATACTATGATAAGAACAACAGCAATACTCTTGATACGGGTGAATCTTCGGTAGCTTATGCTTATTCAAAAGGTCGCTTGTCTGCTATAACTCACAACGACTTTAAGTATAACTTTGCATACGATGTTTTCGGAAATCTGCTGAGCACAAAGGTAGGCAACATTGCGCTTTCTACGAATACATACGGTGCAAATAACGGTAATCTTACTAAAACCGTTTATGGCAACGGCTGTGCTGTGGAATTTGAATACGATAATTTGGATCGTATAACTGCACAGAAGATCGACGGTACTGTCGCTTACAGATGGTATTATGATAATAACGGAAATATTGACAGAATGCTTGATGTGATCAACAATATTTCTTATGTTTATGAATACGACCTTACCGGAAGACTTGTAAGAAGTTACTCAACGAAAGGAACAAGCAAGCTTCTTTCGACTGAAAATCAGTATGATGATCAGAACCGTATCAAATCAGCGACATATATTCTTCCGAATAATGCCAAGCAGCGTTATTTCTATTCTTATTCAAGTGATAACCTTATAACCGGCGTTTCATTGCCTGCATCAAGCGGTCTTTCATATAGTTATGACGATCTGAACAGACGTACACTGAGAAGAATAGCAGGTCAGAACGTTACAACTCAGGTTGAAACGTATAGCTACTATTCGCCCGGTCAGTATGTCGCAACAAATCTCGTTAATAAGATAACTTATGCGGATAACAGTACGCTGAGTTATACCTATAACTCTAATAATAACATTATAGCTGTAACCGATGGAAACGGCAAACGCATTTCATATAAGTATGACGGCATGGGTCAGCTTATAAGGGAAAATAACCCTTATACTAACCTTACAACAGTATATTCTTACGGCAAAGGCGGAAATATTACCTCGGCAAAAGAATATGCGTATA
>ULVD01039718.1_pt1 | contig 10467 bp, 9 predicted proteins | sample 1959101 | NCBI WGS metagenome assembly ULVD01 (sample SAMEA4835777, study PRJEB28245) | human gut metagenome | biome: gut microbiome; material: fecal sample | place: Denmark | collected 2008
ACAGTCCTCGCCCTTTTTCCTCCGTCTCCCTTGCGACTTTGCCGCCCGATAAAGGCGGAATTGGGGTTTGTGCTTTTGCTTGTATTCTAATCCCCTCGCCCTTTTCCCCCTATTGTTACTGCAACTTCCCGCAATGCTATGAGACACGGTAGGAGGGAGGTTGAGAAGTATTTCACTTTTTGCCTTGCTTTTATTTTAAGTGCGATACCCCGCAATGCTATTCTTGCGGAAACATAAGGGGAGAGGTTGGATTAAAATTCGAGTGTAAAGGTAAGAAGGTGGATCACAAACCAATTTTATCAAAGGAAGAGCCGTATCAAACTCTGTTTGGAGTAATGATACGGCTCTTTCTTTTTAGGTTTAGCAGTTACAAGCTGCAATTTTTCGGAACGGTCATTTTAGTTTTGACATTCTCGTTTTTATTTCGTTTCGTCTTCGACAACTCCGGTCATCGTTACTTCGATGATGTTTTTACCGTTGAAGAGTTTCTTTGTGAATTTCTTCATATCGTCGAGCGTAATGCCGTTAACAATGTTTTCGTAATCGGTATTGTTGTCGCCGTAACCGAGAACATCGGATTTGATAATGTTCGTCCAATAGGAGTTTTCGCGAAGGTTTTGAGCATGTTGTTTAAGCATATACTCTTTTACTTTGTTGAAGTCTTTTTCACGAGGGCCTTCGGTAACAACTTTGTTTAATTCGGCGTGAGCCCGTTCTGTCAAACGTTTTTCGTCTTGCGGGTTGGTATCGAATCCAAACAGGAACAACCATGAGTTGTTGACGGGCGATAAATTGGAAGATGTCCCTACGCCGTAAGTTCCGCCTTCTTCTTCACGGATAGTTTCGGTATATACGATGTTCATGATTTGGTCGAGCATACTGAACATAATGTTACTGCGCAAGTCGTATTTTTGTTTTCCTGAATAGATGGCGTACACAGTAGATTTAGCCGTTTGCATGGGCAACGTGAAGTTGTTGTCGATAAGACCCGGTTGTATGGTGGATATTTTACCGACTTTGTCTCTATTCTTGTTTGCAGGCAGCGAAGCGATGTACTTTTCAACAACCGGTTTCAGAGAGTCGATATCGAAATTACCCACGAAGATGAAGGTATAATCGGCTGCATTGGCTGTACGCTCTTTTGCAATTTCGAGAATGCGGTCGTAGTTAATCAGGTCGATATCTTCGGCTTTCAAGGGTTCCCGCATTATGTTATGATTGTAGAGCGTTGCTGAAAGCGAATCACTGAAAATGAACTGAGGATCGTTCGCATAGTTTGTCAGTACCGCTTTCATTTGCTCTTTCCATGCGGCGAAGGCATCTTCGTCACGATGTATGTCGGTAAAGGTGAGGTATACCAATTGCATCATGGTTTCGAGGTCTTTGGTCGCGCAGGAGGCATTGATCATTTCCATAGGTTCTCCCAAAGAAAAATAGGTAGATACGGTTTTACCAGCTAATGCTTTCATCAAGTCTGTTCTTCCGTATTTTCCGAGTCCGCTCAATTCGACAACATCATTGACGGCTTTCAGATTTTTAACCAAAGCACGATCTGTGTAATCATAAAGGGAAAGTCCGCCTTTACTTACAGCTTGCATAGAGATTTCATCGCTCTTGAAGTCTGTCGGTTTGAGGATAACTTTCACTCCGTTGGAAAGGGTCCATTCGGTTGTTCCAAATTTCTTTCCGGCAGCACTTTTTACAATTTTACCCGCAACCGGTTCGTCGGAAATGAGCGGTTCGTTGGATACATTGTCGACATAGGGAGTAATTTCTTCTGCTTCGACTTCTTTGATAGCGGCAAGAACTTGGTCTTTGTCGGGATAGGATACTCCTTCTTTATCGGGACCGGTCAGTGAAATTACCATATTGTCTTCGCTAATAAGCGTTTTGATGTATTGGTTTACCATATCTACCGTAATGGCCGGAGATATTTGTTTGAGCAGGTTGTATTCCATTTCGATACCCGGAATATATCCGCCGTCGATGAAGTGTCTGATGTATTCTTCGGCGTAGTCGATGTTTTTGTGATTGTTGCGTTCTTTGTACATGTTTTCATACCGAGAAAGCAATGTAGCCCGGGCACGGTCGTATTCGGAAGCTGTGAATCCGAAACGGTTGATACGTTCTGCTTCGCGCATAATACCTTTTATGGCATCGATCGCTCCATTGTCTTTACCCAAAGCGATAAGAGTAAATGCATCTTTGGTTTTGGAAACGAAGAAATCTCCGTCGAAAATCGCTCCGGCAATGAAGGGAGCATCTGGTTTTTGAGTGATTTCGGAGATGCGGTCGTTAAACATGATACCGACAACTTGTCCCATATAGTCATTGATGGCCCCGTTGATAGTTCCTCTCATTTCGCGGGGCATGGGGTCGTGTTTCATATAGATATCCACCCGGGTGTATGTGGCTTCTTTGTCTTTGTGGAATGCAAAGATGGGCTCTTTGTTATCGGGTACGGTGTAGTAGATACGTTCTGCCGCGTTTTCGGGCATTTTGATTTTACCGAACAGTTCTTTGATCTGAGCTTCCATTTTGTCGGCATCGAAGTCACCGATAACGATAATGCCTTGTTGGTCGGGGCGATACCATTTGTGATAGTAGTCGCGTAGTGCCTGATAGGGGAAATTCATGACAACTTCCATTGTTCCGATGGGCATACGGTTGGCATATTGGCTACCGGCAAACATGACAGGAACCGTGACTTCCCATGTACGCCAATTGGCATCGGCGCGAGTTCTCCACTCTTCATGGATAACTCCGCGTTCTTCGTCAATGTCTTTGTCATTCAGAGAGATGGCACAGGCCCAATCGTACAGAACGAGTAGACAGGAGTCTACTAAATTTTGATTTTGAGTGGGGACATTGGATATACGATACACGGTTTCATCGAATCCGGTATAGGCATTGATGTCTACACCGAATTTGATACCTTTGTTTTCGAGGTAGTTTAACATGTTTTTACCGGGAAAATGTTCTGTCCCGTTGAATGCCATGTGTTCGAGGAAGTGGGCCAATCCGCGTTGGTCTTCGTTTTCGAGAATTGAACCTACCTTTTGTGCAATGTGGAATTCTGCACGATTCTTCGGCGTTTCGTTGTGACGTACATAATAGGTGAGACCATTATCGAGGACTCCGTAGCGTACGTTGGGATCGATGGGCAATGCTTCCATCTGAGGAGCTTGTTGTGCCGATACCCATTGGGCAAGGGCTACACAGGCAAGCACTAATCCCGATTTTACCATTTTCAGATTCATTTTTGTTTGATTTAAAGTGAGTTATATTGTATTTTCTTCGTCTTGGTATTCTAGGATATCTCCCGGTTGGCAATTCAGTTCTTTGCAAATAGCTTCGAGAGTGGAGAAACGTATAGCTTTGGCTTTCCCTGTCTTTAAGATAGAGAGATTGGCCGGAGTGATATCTATTTTGCCCGAAAGTTCATTAAGCGAAATTTTTCGTTTCGCCATCATTACATCGAGATTGACAATAATAGGCATGGTCGTTATTTATATAGTGAGGTCTAATTCTTCGCGTTGTTTATAGGCTATATTCAAAATTTCGGCCAGTAACAGCAAAATAAATGCAATAGTGACCGAAGCGCTCAATTCGGGATAGCAAATTTGATTGTCTCCCAACGAGAGGTGCGAACGATAATAGCTCGTGGTGATAAAGGAATCTATATAGCTAACGAGGTAGAATGTAATCATGAAATAGGAGAGTAATCTCAATCGTTTGATGTTTCTACGGTTCATAAGTCCATCTGAGGCAACCGATTTTATCAGTTGCACTAATTTAATAATCATACAAATAAGGGCGATGAAAGAAAGTCCTGTCAGTATTACGGAGCTTATACTCAATGCTACGGGTGTCGTCGATGCCGGAAGGTAGAGAATATTGTCGGACGAGAGATTGAGACTTGGGATCGTTCCTATGTGGTTTAATTGCAATGAGTCCGGTTTGACCGTGCAAATCTGAAAAGTCGATTCTTCCAGCCCATTTTGGAATCCGATGACAGAGGAGTTGAGTCCCATCATAAATCCTTTGGAGAAATCGAGAAGTATGGGAATGAGAATGAGTAATGCGATTAGCAAATTCAATAATTGTATTTTTCTCTGTGTTCGTTTGTCGTAAAACATATACGTCATATTCTATATTGTCAGGACAAAGAAATAGAATATTTTCCGAATGAACAAGAAAAACAGTATATTTTTATCGAAAAACGATAAAAATAATTATATTCAAAAAATTGTATGGTGTTATTTATCGTCTATATCCGATATATAACCGTTCATCATTGCATAGAAGCTAAGCCCCGATACGGTCTTGATACCTAATTTGGCCGTTAGATTTTTTCGATGGCTGAGTACTGTGTTTATACTTATATTCAGGCGATCGGCTATTTCTTTATTCATGAGCCCTTTGGCTACCAGCCTCAATACTTCGGTTTCCCGAGGCGATAATTCGTGAGGCAGGATTTCGGATTGTTTGTCTAAATGCTCGATGAACTGTTGTATTTTTTCGAGCAGAGATTCTTCGCTTTCGTGTATGTCTAACGAAGTCATTGACGTTTCGGGCAGATGAGACCCATCGGAGGCGAGGAGTATGATTTTGCTTTTGCGAGGGAGGAAAAAATCGCTGTATCCGATGATTGTATCGGCGAAAAGAATATAGGCATCGAATTGTTCGGGTGCGTTATTGAAAAACTCGGAAATCTCGTTGTATAATATAGGAGTGGTGTCGAAGTATTTTTGTAGTAAATGCTTCAATCCTAAGTTAAGTAACGTGTATGGTGTAACGATGGCGATACGCATGGACTTAGATTACTTGAAACTTTGGTTTCGGCAGGCTTCCAACATACCGTCGGCAATGGGACGGAGTATTCTGTTTCTTATCCGGTTGTGTTGCTTGATATCTTTTTCGAGGCTGTATATTGCGAATATGACACCGTGGCAAAGATTGAGGTCATATTCGCCTTTTAGATGAATAACAAACAGACTTTTAAGGTCGTCTAATTTTTCTTCCAAAGAATCGTTTTCTTCTGTATCGGGTTGAAATTTTTCTCCGTAATATTCCCCGTGCAGAGTTTCGGCAGCGACTTTGATAGAGGGAAACCAGCAATTCTTGTCATTTTCTATGCGCGACAACAATTCTTTTTTCAGTTCGTCGAAGAATTGCTTCATAAGTTCGAGATTGTTGTTCTCGCTGTCGCTTTGGTTTATCAAGAAATTGAAATGTCGTTCTATATTGGGTATCTGGAATTGTTCATAGTAGGCATTCGTTTGGGTGAGGTAGTTTACTATTTGTGTAGCGCAAAATGATTTGAGCCGGTTTTCCGGAAAATAGTCTTCGTTGATAAAGGTGTTGAGTATGGTCACGAAAAACTCGCAGTCTAGATTTTTTTCTTCGCATACGGTACGTATGCTTTTGTCGCCGACTCCCAAAATAATACCGAATCGATTGATAACCGGTATGACGGAGGGTTCGTGCAAGATAACGTCGCAAAGTTTTGTCTCGGCGTTTATTAGTGCCATAATTCGTCCTTTCTATGAATGATATTGTTTTCGGTAATTATAAAGTCCATTTTTATGTCGTGGGGCTCTGCCGGTATTTCGTCGAACAGTTGCAGTTCATAGCAGATTCCAATTTTTGTGGCGGAGGTCTGTGCAAGCAGTTTGTCGTAATATCCTTTTCCTCGTCCCAATCGATTCAGCTTTTTGTCGAACGCTACTCCGGGTACGATTATCCAGTCTATCGAGCCGGGATCGGTTTCACGGGTGTTACCCGGTTCCCAAATACCGAAAGCCCCTTGTTTAAGGAACCGAGGATCGTAGGGGCTGACGATGAGATTGTCGCCGTTCACTATGGGTAGGTACAGTTGCTTTTTTTTGCTCCATCTGGATAACATTAAACCGGTATCGACCTCGTCAGGCAAGGCGTGATAAAGCAGTATGCGCAAGACTGTTTCAAAACCGGGTAGCTTTTCTATTGCCGAGCATATATTTTGTGATAAAGCTACTCGCTGTTCCGAGGAGATAGCCTGTTTCAACTGTTTGACCTGTTGCCGCAGTTGTTGTTTTTCGCTCATCGAGGAACTTGATTTTCTGCCGGCAATTCGGGATATCCTTCGCCTTTATTCACTATATCCCGAGCCTTTCGCAAGGTTTCGTCATCTCGTAGCAGCAGTTTGTAAAATGCTTCTTCTCCCAATATGTTCCGGGCTATGTATGCCTGCAACGTGTTTACGATTAATTTTCTTGAAATATTGATGTAAACGGGACGGGGGCGTATTCCTTTTTGGGCGGCGTATTGAACGAAACTGTTTAAGAGAGTGTTGGGTTCAAGTATACTCAATAGGGATTCGACATCTTTTGCTGTTGACAATTTGTCGCGGTATTTATCCGTGTAGTCGAATGCGTATTGATAGAGCAGACCTTCGTTGGCTACGTTGTTGAAGTAGGAGGTGACTCCCGTCGTGTCTCGTGGAACGAATATGTCGGGCATAATTCCGCCTCCGCCGTATACTTCACGCCCGTTGACCGTGTGGAACACCAACTCTTTGTTCTGTTTGATACTGTCGGCATTGAAAAATTCACCGTGCATATATCTGTTTACGATATCCATGCTATAATCTTCGGATTTCCCTAATTGATATTCTTTTTGGATACAACGGCCGGAAGGTGTATAGTAACGAGCTACCGTCAGTCGAATGGCCGATCCGTCACGGAAGGGGATTTGTTGTTGTACCAGTCCCTTGCCGAATGTTCGGCGTCCGATTATCAAACCTCTGTCGTTGTCTTGTATGGCTCCTGCGAATATTTCACTGGCCGACGCAGACCATTCGTCCGTGAGAACTACGACTTGTTCTTTTTGGAATGTTCCCGTGCCGTTCGAAACGGCGTCTTCCCGTTCGAATGCTTTTCCTTCGGCATAGACTATTAACCGGTTGGCAGGAAGGAATTCATTCGCCATATTGATTGCGGCATCCATCAATCCTCCGCTATTGCCACGCAAGTCGATAATGAAGTTTTCGGCTCCTTGATTGTGTAGTTTGGAGAGGGCTGTAATAAATTCGTCATAAGTGGTTTTGCCGAATTTGCTGATTTTTATATATCCCGATTTGTCGTCGAGCATATAAGCCGCATCAACGCTGTTGACGGGAATATCTCCGCGCGTTACTTCATAAATGAGCGGATTTTTCGCTGTTTTGCGTAAGATTTCGAGTTTCACGGTCGTTCCCTTAGGTCCCCGCAAATTTTTCATGACTTTTTCGTTGCTGATGTTTTTACCAACGAAAGTAGAATCGTTGACCGAGATGATACGGTCTCCGGCCAGTATTCCTACTTTTTCGGAGGGGCCGCCGGAAATGACGCTGACAACGTTGATGGTGTCGTTCAGTATATTGAATTGTATCCCGATTCCACTAAACGAGCCTTCTAACTCTTCATTGACGCTTTCCAAATCTTTTGCCGGAATGTAGGCAGAGTGGGGATCTAACTCTCCTATGACTTTGGGCACGACATTTTCTATGAGATCGTTCCTGTTTACCGTGTCGACGTATTGTTGTTCGATGCATTGCAACAACCTTTCGATTTTGTCATACCTTGCCGTTTTGCCGAAAGAGGTTTCGGCAGAGAAAAATCGTCCGATTAAAATTCCCCCGGCGATAGCCACGGCTATTAGTAACGGAACCCAGACGAAACGAGCTTTTTCGTTATTCATATTTAATAGGATAGTTTAGCTTTTTACTTTATAGATTCATCGGCTTGCGGATCAATGAAATCCACTTGTATGCCGGCTTTTTGCAGAAGTTCGATACCGTCTTGGAGCCGGTAGTATTCCGAAAATACGACACGACTGATACCTGCTTGTATAATCAACTTGGAACATTCGATACAAGGCGAGGACGTCACGTATAGAGTCGCTCCGTCGCTGCTGTTGTTGCTGCGAGCGACTTTGGTGATGGCATTTGCCTCGGCATGCAAAACGAAAGGCAATGTGTGGCCGTTTTCGTCTTCGCAGCAGTTTTCGAATCCGGCAGGTGTACCGTTGTATCCGTCGGAAATTATCATCTTGTCTTTTACAATTAAAGCTCCGACTTTACGACGTTGGCAGTAAGAGTTTTCAGCCCAGATTTGCGCCATTCGTGTATAACGCTTGTCCAATGCCAGTTGTTTGTCCGTGATATTTTTTTTCGTGTCCATATCTTGACGCTAATAATTTACAAAAATAGCTGTTTTGCGGAGATTTTATGTCCTTTTTTATTATTTTATAACGCAGGTTCGGATTCGTATGAAGTTCGGTACATCGGGGAATCGGGTGAAGAGATTCCGTGCTTTTGTTTTTCGAGATACGGTTAGTCGATGAATCTTCGCAATATATCGTTGTACGAGTCGATACGGCGGTCTCGCAAGAACGGCCACCAGCGCCGAACGTTTTCGGAGCGGGTTAAATCTATTTCCACGACTTCACACCATTCGCTGTCGTCGGGAGCGGCGGCCAGTATTTCGCCTTGCGGACCGCAGACGAAGCTGTGTCCCCAGAATTGTATGCCGTTGGTTTGTCCAGAGGGATCGGGTTCATGTCCCACACGGTTGACAGCTACAACAGGTAGTCCGTTGGCGACGGCGTGTCCTCGTTGGGAAATAATCCACGCGTCTTGTTGTCGCTTTTGTTCTTGGGGGGTGTCGGAGCTTTCCCAGCCGATGGCCGTAGGGTAGATGAGCATGTCGGCTCCTTGCAGTGCCATGAGGCGGGCTGCTTCGGGATACCATTGATCCCAACATACCAATACCCCCAGTGTACCGATGGAGGTTTTTATGGGGGTGAATCCCAAATCGCCGGGGGTGAAGTAGAATTTTTCGTAATAGGCCGGGTCGTCCGGTATGTGCATTTTACGATACTTTCCGGCGATAGAACCATCGGTGTCGAACACGACTGCTGTGTTGTGGTATAATCCGGCTGCGCGTCGTTCGAAAAGAGAGGTTACCAAGACGATGTGCAGCTCATCGGCGATACGACTGTAAAATTCGGTCGATTCTCCCGGTATGGATTCTGCCAAATCGAAATTATCGGTCGATTCTATTTGGCAGAAATAGAGGCTGTTGTGTAGTTCTTGCAGAACTACGAGCTGTGCACCTTTTGCAGCGCATTGTTCGATATGATGTTTCAGTCTTTTTTTGTTGTCGGCGATGTCGCCGGTATTTTGTTGTTGGATAATTCCGACAGTGATTTTCTTTTCGGTCATGACAGGATATATTTATCGTAATACATTTCGAGGATATTGCATGGTTACGCAATGTAACGAACCATGTTGTCGAATGAGCGGTGAACAGTCTATTCCTACGACTTCCCGATTCGGGAACGCTTGTCGAAGTATTTCAAATGCCTTCTTATCGTTCAAAGGTTGTCGATAAGTGGGGTACAGGATTGCGTCGTTCAAGATGAGAAAGTTGGCATAAGTTGCCGGTAAACGCTCTCCGTTTTCATCGTAAACGGCTTCGGGCATGGGTAGGGGAAGCAGATTATACGGTTTTCCGCCGATCGTTGTGAAGGTTTGAAGCTGTGCTTCCATTTTACGCAATGCTTCGTAGTGCTCGTCTTCCGAATTGGAACATTGTACGTAAACGATCGTATCTTCGTCTGCAAATCGGGCCAGTGTGTCGATGTGGCTATCGGTGTCGTCTCCGGCGAGATAGCCGTGGTCGAGCCATAGTATGCGTTGCAGCCCGAATGTCCGTTTGAGGTATTCTTCGATAACGGGTCGTGTCCATTCTCCATTTCGGTTGGGAGATAGCAGGCATTCGCTTGTGGTCAGCAAGGTTCCGGCTCCGTCACTTTCGAGGGCTCCCCCTTCCAGTACGAAATTGAGCTTATTTTCGTATAGGGCGTTAAAAACGTTTTCGTTATATAAAGTCGAAGTGATGAGGTTGTCGTAATTGGCTGCGAATTTAAGTCCCCAGCCGTTGAATTTGAAGTCGTATATAACGGGAACTCCGTCTTTGAATACCGTGATACCGCCGTGATCTCGTGCCCATGTATCGTTGGTGAGACATTCTATGAATCGGACGGATTTGATGTCGATCGTATCCTGTAATTGTTTTTTAACTTCGTCGGGGCAGGGGGTGACGATGATGAGCTTTTCCCTTTGGGAAATTTCGCTTGCCAACTTTTTATAACAGTCGGTAACTTCGTCGAGCATGTAGGCCCAATCGGTGTTTGGGTGAGGCCAAGTGAGCTGTATGCCCGATTGGGGATACCATTCTGCCGGAAAGGAAACGTTAGGGGTCATTGTTTCGGAGCTTGAAATTTACGGTCGAAAAAAGGGTTCTTGGACGATACACTCAATGCCAAAGCGATGATTTGGTTACAGCCGGGCAGGAGATTCATAGATTGTGCGGTTGTGCCTGCCGAGAACATCACCCGGGTGTCGATACGGAGGTCGGCTGCTTTCGAACAAGCCGATCC
>ULVD01008305.1_pt1 | contig 10462 bp, 7 predicted proteins | sample 1959101 | NCBI WGS metagenome assembly ULVD01 (sample SAMEA4835777, study PRJEB28245) | human gut metagenome | biome: gut microbiome; material: fecal sample | place: Denmark | collected 2008
CGACTTTTACAATCGGCTGATAAAAATAATAAATAAGGAGAAAACAAAAACAATGAAAAAGACACACCCGCTTCTGCCGCTTATAGCACTTTTGATGGCACTTATATGTCTGCTTTGCTCCTGCCGGAATGGTACGGATGAAAAGGATCCCCCGGTTTCCTCAGTCGGGGCGGAATCTACGGTTGCACAGACCGAGGATCTTTATGACGAGAACGGTCTGCTTAAGGACAGTCTGCCCGCCACAATGAATTTTGACTCGGACGTTCATGTGCTGGGCTGGGAGACCACACGGAATGAGTTTTTCGTTGAGGATCTTACCGACGACCGCGTCAACGACTCCATTTACAACCGCAATCTCAAGGTGTCTCAGCGGCTTGGCGTTAAGCTGATATACACCCTGATAAAGGGTGACAACTCAAACAAGGACGCATTTGTGACTCAGGCGGAGGCTTCAATGAGCTCCGGCACCTCAGAATATGACATCATCGGCTGTTACAGTATGTGTTCTGGCATACTTGCCCAGCGCGGTATGCTGACCGATCTTTATGAACTTGAATATCCCGACACCTTAAAGCCGTGGTGGCCGGAATCCCTTATCCGATCCTCCGAGATAAACGGCAAGCTGTATTTCATCACCGGGGATATTTCAAACGAATTTCTTTACAACCTGTATTTCATGGTCGTGAATACCGGAATGGTAAAGACGCTTGGAATCGAAGACCCGCGCGCACTTGCCGCAGAGAACAAGTGGACGCTTGACAAAATGGCAGAGATGTGCCGCACCGCGTACAGCGATCTTAACGGCTCGCAGACTCCGGATTTCGGCGATAATTTCGGCCTTGTCATCTTCAACCAGACGCACGTGGACTCCTTCCTTGCCGCCTCCGGCATACATATGACCCGTTGGGATGAAAACGGCAGTATAGTGCTAAGCGATGATTTCAAGGGCGAGAGGATGGTCGATCTGGTTTCGCGGCTTGGCGACTGGATAAACAACAATCAGGAGATATGCTACGACGCAACAAACGGGTATAAGTCGATAAAGTCGGGTAACGCCCTGTTCGGTACCTGTGCCGGGTCAACCATAATCGGCTTCCGTGATGTCGACTGGGTATACGGAATTCTGCCTTATCCGATGATAGGCGAAAACTCGGACGGCTATTGCACCAACCTTGGTTTTGCATATACCAACTACTGCATTCCCGTTTCGGCGCGTGACGCTGAGATGTCGGGCGCTGTGATCGAGGCGCTGGCGTCGGAAAGCTATCGCCTTACGTCTCCCACACTGTTTGAGGTCGTGTTCAAGAGTATGTACTCTAACGACCCGCTTGACGCGCAGATGTATGATATTATAAAGTCGAACATCTATGTTGACATGGCAAGGCTTTACAGCGGAAACTTCACCTGGGCAAACAGCGCCGTGGCGCTGTTCAGAAACAGCGTGATCGCCAACGATAAGTCGTGGTCGTCGAAGATAGCCGCCAACGAGAGCTATATCAACGGCGTGTTTGCCGAAATTTCCGAGTCCTTCAGGGATAAATAATTAAGAACAGTATAATAAGGACAGCAAAGGGCTGCCGCAAAATGCGGCAGCCCGTAAATAAAAGCTGCATGGCTGCGGCAAAATGTCGCAGCCATGCAGCTTTTTTCATCCTGAACATGATTCAGAAGATCATTTCAGAGAAAAGAGATAACGCATACCGGAATTGTCAAATGCGGTTTTACTGTCCGTTTGCTTTTGCAATTGACGTCTTTTGACTTTCGGTCAGTCTGCCGATATGGGATGCTTCTAAACTCTTGTTTATTTCGCTCAGGTGAACACGCTTCTGAGTAGGGAAGGTCACTGTGGTGAATCCGTTTGTAAATTCATTTTCGCCGTTGTAAACTGAGTAGCACAGTGTATAATTTAGCTTTGATGAGCTTCCCCCATTGTTCTCGCTGAAGCTGTAAAGCGGATCATAACAACCGTAGTCAACCACCGCCCAGCTTATGACTTCCGGAAGGTCTGAAAAAAGTTTATCATAATAATAGTGGTCGGAGCGGTTTGTTTCGGTATAATAGGTTGGATCGTCTGAACGATGGCGTGGAAAACGCTCTGATGGCTGTATTATGATATATTCGCCTGTTCCGGAGTTCTTGATATTGAAGTTTTTGTCGCGCGATGTATTCCCGTCGATAAGGAATACCTTTACGTCATCGGGGATATTCCAGAACTGCCTAAATTCATTTATTGTGGCTTGGCATTTGTGCGAATCCTCATTGTAGCACCATACGACGAATACCTCACCGGGCTTGATAATGCCTTCCCGGTACTCTGGATTGATCGGACGTGCGGTTTCTGAGCCCTGCCAGTACTTATCATATGCGGTGTACGGAGCATCTGCCCAGTCGGTTCCCGGCAAAAACGGAGTGTATTCTTGTATTGAGCGCTCAAAGTAAGTGGAAACACTTGTGGCAGATGAGCCCTGATACGCCAGCATATAATCGTAAATATTCAACTCTGAAACAGAGTTATTGTACATTTCAAAGCATTCAAACGGGTCGGCGGAGGGGCTTTCACGGTGACGCGCATTGGGAGACGATGCCCCGTACTGGTCGGCGGATATCTCTGTGATTATGATAGCGGGGCGCTCGTTGTTATTGACAAGCACAGGCTGTTTTGCCGGTTCAGTGCGCACCAACGATGTTTTTGTTTTTGAAAAAGCCGCAAGCTGTGAGTCGGTAAGCCTTCCGACGGTTGCCTCCGCATATTCATTTATCTTTGAAAGGTGCATACGCTTGTATGACATAAATGAATTTGCCTTATATCCGTTTTCCTCCTTGGGTGAGGAGGCGGAGCGGGGTATGAAGCTGACCGTCCACGGGGCATGCTCATCATCGCCGTTCTGCGCGCGGCGAGTGGCAAGCGGCTCGGTGCGGAAGTCCATAACCGCCCAGCTGATTATTTCCTCAAGACTTTCAAAATTTTCCGAGGGGTATGGGTGGTGCGTGTTGTCATTTTCGGTGTTGAAGGTTATATCCGCCGAGCGGCGCGCCGGGAAACGCTCCGACTGATGCATTATCATATATGTGGCTGTTGCGTTATTTTTGAGCGCAAATTTTTTGACGCATTCTACGTTGTTGCCGTCGATAAGGAATACCTTTACACCGTCCGGAATGCTCCAGAAGCTACGGAACTGTTCAAGCGTGCAGTGCATTATATGAGACGGTGCGGTGTACACCCATATCACAGCTACTTCCCCCGGCTTCAGCATTCCTTCCGATCTTTCCGGATTTACGGGTCGTACGTCTTCTGTGTTTTTCCAGTATGAATCATGCGACGTCCTGGCAGTATCCCACCAGTCCTCACCCGGAAGCAGCTGCGTGTAGCATTGTACCGAACGCTCAAATGAACCTTCATTCTGGGATGAGGCGCCCTGATAGCCAACCATATAGTCGTATATGTTTATATTTTGGCTGGAATTATTGTAAATCTCAATAAATTCATACGGATCTGCGTCCTGTCGGCGCGTTTCGGAATTATATTTTGGGTTTTTATTGAGGGGATTGGCGGCATCTCCGTATTGATCGACGCTTATTTCGGTGATAAGAAGCTCAGGATATTCACCCGCCGCCACAGCAGCTCCGGCAAGGCTGCTGACACAGCCAAACGACAGGAGGCAGGCAAGGGTAAATGAGAATATTTTTTTCTTCATAATAGTATGCCTTTCTTTACGTGTCATTTAAAGACAGAGCGCGCCCATTTGCCGTCCTTGAAGTCATATCTGAAAATACGCTCGTTTCCGGTTTCACGTATGCTCTTTACAGGCTCTCCGTCTATGAATATTACGGCAGAGCCATTATCCATCGCAAAGCCGAGAGTGTATTTGGGATCGGTCTGCTTGCGTATTGCCGAATCGAATTCCGCCCATTTATCGCTTGAGTTGAAATGCGGACCGTAATATATATTTATCACGTCTATTCCGTAGTAAAAATCATATACCGACTCGGGAAGGGAGTAAAAGTCATTCCAGCCCATATATGTCCAGCACATACCTCCGGCACTGCCACCGGAGCATATGACGCCGCGATCATATGCCTCGCGAAGGTACTCGTCAACCTTGAACTTTTTCCAGACGTCACCCATATATTCACTCTGTCCTCCGCTGACACAGATTATGTCAGCGTTAATTATTTTCTGTCTCAGCTCCTCCGGGTCGTACAGCTTGGTGCACAGAGTGATCACCTCAAGGTCGTTGGTATATTTGCTGTATATGTTTGTGTAACTGGTTACATTGCTTACCGTGTCCTTGCCGGCGGTGGTCAGAATGACCACGCGGGGATTTTTCTTTCCGGAAAGCTCTACGATTGCAGAATAGATACGGTTTCCGGCACCGCCTCCGGTGATGACAGCTTTTTTGACGACCGGGTCGACGGGAGTGACCGGCTCGGTGGTCTCCGGCGCTGTCGTAGTGTCGGGAATCCCGGTTGTCTCCTCATTGCCGGTTTGCGGAGCTGCAGGCTCCGCTGTTGTGCCTTCATTGCCTGAGCTTTCAGACGTAATGCCTTTTTTGCCGCATGCGGCGACAACGCACAACGTACATAAAACAAGCGCCAGAAGCAGAGCGGGCTTTAATGAATTTTTCATATAGAATATTTCCTTTCTGCGCGGAACGCACCGGGTAATTGAGTGCTATACCGATAGAAAATTGTGTTTACTTGTGGACAGAACAATATTGCTTCGAGTCAGCGAAACGCCCGGTGCGCATTTTATGTCATTCAGAACACGCTGAAGAGACGAGCTGCTGCGGGTGATTATTTTAAGAAGGAAATCATAGTCTCCGGTAATATAATGAATTTCGGCAATTTCGGGATTCTCTTGCATCTGCTTTATGGAATCCTCATTATATTTGGGATGCTCGATCCTGATATATGTGAAGGCAGTTATGTCAAGTCCGAGCTTTTCCGGGTCCACAACGGTGGTGTATTGCCGTATAACCCCGGAATTTTCGAGCTTTTTTACACGTTCAATTACCGAGGTTTCGGAAAGATGAATCTTCTTTGCAATATATGAAATTTTGGTGCGGGCGTTTTCGCTGAGGAAGGAAAGTATCTGCTCGTCTATTTTGTCCATATGAGCGTCCTTTGTGTTTGTATTTGTCAGTCTTCGGGCTGAAGCTTGGTTTTCTTATACCAAAGCGCTATACCGCAGAAGACTGTAAACGCAGATGCAAGCAAAATGATGATATGTGAATCTCCCGTTGACGGCGCGGGATCGTCAGTCTGCTTTTCATTTACATACTTACCGTTGTCAAGCAGGACTGTTTTGCGGGTGCTGTCAAGCGTGGGGTGCATATCCTCGCCAAGCGTCTGGAAGAATACATTTTCTCCGAGGGCGGAATTGAGCTCATATGCGAGCTTGCCGGATGAAAGATCGGCGTCTGTAAGGTTTGAAGCAGAGGGAACGTATTCCTTTTTGTCATAGCGTTCGCATTCGGCAGAATCGGCAGTATAATAGTTTCCGCTTACACCTGACATATCGACGCTTTCCGAGAAGTTGCTGAAGAACAGGGCGCAGGTTTTGTATCCGCTGCCTGTGGTCGCAAGTTTGCCGCTTACGAAACAGTTTCTGACACTCAGCTGCGGAGCGTTGTTGACATATCCTATGATACCGCAGGTCTCCTCGCCGCCCGAGATGTTGCCGATGCTGTAGCATCCGACGATTTTGGGGGCATGTGAGGCATTTCCGAAGCAGTAGGCTACAAGACCGGATGCGGTGCTTGCAGTGGCGGTTACATTGCCCTCATTACCGCAGTATTTGAATATGTAGTCACCGCTGTCAACCTTGTTGTTGCCGCAATGGGCGATAAGCCCGCCTGCTTGCTTTGCTGCGGCTATATCGCCGTAGTTGATGCAGCGCTCGCATTCGGTGATTCCGTCAAGGTATCCAGCAATGCCGCCTGCCTTGTTCCCCTCAGCCTTTACATTGCCGTAGTTTACGCAGTTTTTGAAGAATACCGAGCCGCCGCTTTCACCTGCAATGCCGCCGCAGGCATAGCTTGCATTGGTATTGGTCATGTTGCCGTAGTTGCGGCAGTCAACAAATGTAGCGCTTGAGTTTTTACCCAGTCTGGAGATGATTCCGGCGGCGCAGCGTCCGGTGTTATATATGTCAGAGTAGTTTACACAACCTGTAACGGTTCCGGAGCTGTTTTCGGAAATGTAGCTGATAATACCGCCTGAGCTGTCGCCGGTGTCACCAATAATGGCTCCGCAGCCCTCGGTTCCGTTGATGCAGTTCTCAACCGTGAAGGTCTCGACAGGCCATGCAAGAATACCGCTCAGTGTGTCGCCGCCTGTGATCTTTCCGGTGTTTACGCAGCCGCTCACAAGAATATCGTTTTCGGCTCTGCCTGCAATACCGCCTGCGACATAGGCGTTGATATTACCGGAGTTTTTGCAGTTTATGACTTCAACTCGTACCGAGCCGGAGGTTGCAAGTCCGAAAATAGCTCCGGCACGTTTGGTGGCTTTGGCATCACCGATCACATTGGCGGTGTTGGTGATGTTTTCAAACTTTGAGCCTTCGGCGGCGTTGACGGCTACCGCAGCCAGAATTTCGGCGGAGGACTTTATCTCTCCGGATACGGTCAGATTTTTTACCGTTCCCTTTACGTTTTCAAAGATCGGAGCGGAGACGGTGATGGTATGTCCTTTGCCGTCAAGGATCCCGGCGAAGGTGCCTACAAAGGTTTCGCTCAGAGTGATATCAGCAGTAAGATAATAGCTGCCCGTTTGATCCATAGCCGCAAATCCGGCGGCATCCGATACAGCTATCGGATCGGCAGGATCGTCAGCGGCGTAAATTACCGGAATCAAAGAGCAAATACCGAGAAGCATAAGAAAGGAAATAATAACGGATAAAGTTTTTTTCATAATGACATACTCCTTTTTATTCCGGGTGGCACCCGGTTATTGCTTCAATTATAGCACATAATACGGCGTATATCAATAAATAAGCCTGAATGCGAAAAAAACCTTAATTTTTTTCATATTTGCATTAAAAAACCTTATATTTTAAGTTTATCTCTGAAATATCAATGTCATCACGAAGTCCTGAAACAAAAGATCCGAGCCTTGCATTTATCCTTTTTTTGTGGTATACTGTAACCGTACAGATACCGCAGGTGCAAAGAATGCGCCGGGCGGGCGAGGAAGCTTCAATTTTATTTATTATAATGAAAACAAGAACCGGAAAAATACTTTTGACAGCGCTTGAAATATTGCTTGTTGCCGCGGCGGTGGCGGGGCTTTTGTTTGCCTTTGCCGACAGCCGCCGTCAGGCGCGCGAAGCCGCTGCCGAGGCTGCGCGGATGGAGGAGTTTTCAAAAAAGCTCGAACCGTTGAGTATTGAAAAGCAGCGGCTGGAGAGCGAGCTTGCCGGGCTCCAAAAAAGCTGTGAGACGGGCGACATGGCGACATTTTCGATGATATTCAGCAATCTGTCGGACAAAATTTATACCGAGGCGGCGCCGATAGTCAGAAAATTCGGGTATGCCGCGGATATTGCGCTTTCCGATGCGGCTGATATCGGTAAGGCGGGAAAGCTGAGCACGGCTCAGCTTGGCGAGCTTATCGGTGAGGGCTGGGGGATCTGCCCCGCCTGGAGCGGAGAAGGTGACATTGCGGAATGGTATTCCGGGATCGAGGGCGTTGCCTCGTCTTTGGGAGCAGAGCTGTCGGGGCGCGTACTGTTTACCGGAAGGGAGCTGACAGAGACGCACGCCGAGGCGCTGCGGAAGATAGGTGTTTCAAAGGTCATAGTTCCCGAGACCTCGGGCATATCCGCCGCACAGACGGAGGAGCTTGCGGTCTGCCGCAGTGCAGAATGGGACCGCGACGGCGGGGACATACTGATCCTTAACGGCATTGCCTCGGGCGGTGAAGTGGTATTCACTGTGGCGGCGACGGAGCTTTATACCGCGCTGTTTGAGTCGATGCTTGAGATGCTCCGTATGTACAGCAGCGGTATCACCGTGCTCTCTCTTGACGGCGCGCAAGCCATGCGCGCTGAGGCAGAAGAGGCGCGGCAGGCACTTATTGAGGAGAGCGCCCCGCGGATAGCGGAGATAAAGGCGCGTATTACCGAGATAAAGCGCGAAATGAACGCGCTGTATTCGGGTGCGGGAATGACCGTGCCGGAGGAATGACAGCCGCGCAGTTTACGCTTATCCGACGACTGAGGTCACTGCGGCTGGATAACATACGTCGCCGAACACAATATATAAAGGGGTAACATCAATGTCAACTACGGAAAAACGTCCGAACATTTTGTTTTTGCTGACGGACGATCAGCGCTACGGGACGATACACGCGCTCGGCAATGATGAAATAAGTACGCCGAATCTTGATCTTCTGGTTCACCGCGGAATGGCGTTTACAAACGCGCATATTCCGGGCGGCACTACGTCTGCGGTCTGTATGCCCAGCCGCGCCATGATCAACTCCGGCAGGACGCTGTTTCATCTTGAAGAATGCGGCAAAAACATTCCCGCGTGCGACACGACTCTCGGCGAATGCCTCAGACGAGAGGGATATCATTCGATCGGGATCGGGAAATGGCACAACGGAGTTGAGAGCTATGCCCGCAGCTTCAGCGACGGTGCGGAGATATTCTTCGGCGGAATGTGGGATCACTGGAATGTTCCCGTAAACGATTTCCACCCCGACGGAAATTATTCGCGCGAGATATCCTTTACGCCGAATTTTACCGCCAACGAAATTCCCGTTAAGGTGAGAGCGGAAAGGATACTGGCGGGAGTCCACTCAAGCGAGTTGTTTACCGACGCGGCGGTAAAGCGCATTATGGATCATGACTCGGATGCGCCGATGTTTATGTATCTTTCCTTCCTTGCTCCTCACGATCCCAGAACCATGCCCGAAAAATACCGCAATATGTACGATCCGGATAAGATCACTCTGCCGCCGAACTTTGCGGAAATGCCGGCATTTTCATACGGTTGGGCGGCGCGAGGGCGTGATGAAAACACCGAGGCGTATCCGCGCCGTCCCGAACGTGTAAGACAGCATATTGCCGATTATTATGCGATGATAAGCCACCTTGACGATTGCATCGGGCGGGTGCTTGACGCACTGCGTGAGCGCGATATGCTTGATAACACCATTATCGTTATGTGCGGAGACAACGGTCTTGCCATCGGTCAGCATGGGCTTATGGGCAAGCAGAACATATACGAGCACAGCGTACGCGTGCCGCTGCTGATATCGGGTCCCGGCATCCCTGCAGATCGGACCGATGACAGCCCGGTATATCTGCTTGATATCTTTCCCACGCTTTGTGATCTCTGCGGGATAGACATTCCCGCCTCGGTGGACGGCAAAAGCTTTGCCGGAGTCATCCGCAACGGTGAGCCCGCGCCGCGCGGCTCGCTTTATCTGGCGTTTCAGGCGCGCATACGCGGAGTGCTTGTCGGCAATTACAAGCTGATAGAATACCGCTCGCGGGAGCTGAAGCTGACGCAGATATTCGATCTTGCCGCCGACCCGTGGGAGCGGAACAATCTTTTCGGTGCGCCGGGCTACGACGGGCTTACAGATATGCTTCGCGGCGAGCTTTTCCGCTTGCGCGACGAGTGGGATGACACCGAAAACGATCTCGGAAAGCTCTACTGGGAACAGTGGAAACGGTATGAGGACGCCGAGCTTCAGAATGTTCCGGGGCCTATGGGCGTATCTATGAGCGCGCAGGTCGGCAGCTGGGGCACTGAGCTTCATAAAAAATAAATGTTTAACTCATAAAACATGCTCCCCGTCCGGTGGGCAGCACGACCAAGGTCGGCTGTCACGTATGACGGGGAGCGCATTTTATTGGATCGGATCTTCAATCAATGCCCGAAGCGTTCATTGCCGCGCCTATAAGGTGGGCGTCGTCGGAGTTGGGGGCGGGCAGTACCCTGCCGCAATAGCCGGAGGCGGAAAGAGTATCGCAAAGTCCGGGCATAAAGAGGGCGCAGTCACGCGATATCTGCCCGCCGAGCAGCAGTGTGCCGACGCGGTATTCGGCAAGTATGGGTGCGAGAAGCTCGCCGAGCAGGATTCCGGTGTCGGAATATGCGCGGAGCGCCGCCGCGTCGCCCGACTTTGCCCGAAGCGCTACCTCCTTTGCGCTGAGCGCGGAGCTGTCGGCTGTACCGGAGCATTCCCGGTAACGACGGACTATTCCGCGGGCGGAGATCAGCTCCTCGGCTTCCTCGCCGCGCAGTGGGGCACGGTAGATGCTGACCAAAGGGCCTCCGTTTGGGTTCAGCAGCGGCTGACCGCCGCACATCAGGGCAAAGCCAAGACCTGTGCCGAGCATTACGGCGGCAATGCTTTCACGTTTTGCCTCGCCGTCCGCCAGCGCGCGGGACGCGCCGAGTATGAACGCCGCTGAATCGTGTATTATGTGAACGGGTGCGCCGGG
>ULVD01090459.1_pt1 | contig 10453 bp, 11 predicted proteins | sample 1959101 | NCBI WGS metagenome assembly ULVD01 (sample SAMEA4835777, study PRJEB28245) | human gut metagenome | biome: gut microbiome; material: fecal sample | place: Denmark | collected 2008
ACGCCGACTCCCGAACCTACTCCGAAACCTTCCCGCGAGCCTATCCCCATCAACCCGCCGGTTACTCCGACGCCGTCGGTGATGAGCCTTGATGACAGCGACGCTGCCGTCAACAGCTCTGACCGCGTGACGGTTCAGGAGGAAACGCTCTACACCTACGGTGACGCTGAATGGGGCGACCTGCTGACCGCGTACAACGGCGAGGAGATAACATACGACGGTATAGGCAACCCACTTAGCTACCGCGGCTGGACGATGAACTGGCAGGGCGGCAGACAGCTGTCCTCCATGACCAAGGGCAGCGACACGCTGAGCTTCGCCTATAACGAATCCGGCCTGCGTACAAGCAAGACGGTCAACGGTGTGACTCACAGCTACGTCTGGCAAGGTTCAAAGCTTGCTGCGGATATTACTGATGCCTACGCCCTTTACTTCCACTATGATTCCTCCGGAGAGGTCATAGGCTTCACCCGAACCGCGAACGGCACTGACACAGAATACTTCTACGTCAAGAACCTTCAGGGTGATATTCTCAAGGTCATAACCGCAACCGGCACTGAAGCTGCCGCATACACCTACGACGCTTGGGGCAAGCTGCTCACTTCGTCGGGCGATATGGCAGATGTAAACCCACTGCGGTATAGGGGATATTATTACGATGTAGAAACTGGCTTGTATTATCTCCAAAGCCGGTACTACGATCCGGGAACCTGCCGGTTCATAAACCCCGACGCATTTGCAACAACCGACGCCGATGGAATTCTCTCCGCTAATATGTTCGCATATTGCGAGAATAACCCGGTCAGAAATACTGACATAACAGGAGCTATAGGAGTAGGAACACTGATTCGTGCTGCCACTGGGGCAGTAACTAGTCTTATTAGCGGAATAGCAGCGGGCGATAGGGGCGTAGAATTACTTGTAGACGTTGGTGTGGGGGCGTTATCTAGCGCGCTTAATACCCCATTAGCTTCGGCCGCCGTTGCGGCGTATGATGCATATAAGTGTTATAGAGACGGAGTATCCATAGAAGGGTGCGTAATTGTGTTTGTAAGTGAATTTGCGGCGTCTTTTGTTTCTGGTGGAAGCTTTAAAAATGGCTTTTTCGGCAAAGGTATATGGGATGAATTGGGCAAAGCAGCTTTTGACCTGTCAATCGGCTTCGCCGTTAATTTCACTGCTTCACAAGTTTCAACCAACGTTGCAGAGAATCTTTACATGACGGAGTCAACACCGGGAGGCAAGTCCTCCAATCAGCGGGCAAGTAATCTTGCATATATAGAGCCGGTGCAGGTAATGCATTACGGCGGCGGAACTTGGAGGATGGTAACACGATGACTGAGAATCAGAGACACCGGTCAAACCGAATTTTGCCAAAATCGGTTGATGTAATAATGCTTCCTGCTCTAATGTTGGCATTAATAGCCACTCGTGTATTTCTTTATGAGGAAGTTGGCTTCGCAATATACATTCCTCTTGGATATTGTCTTATCTGTATGGTCACAGGCTGGGGGCAGCGGGCATCCATGGATTCTTGCGAATTGAAATATTATATTCTTGGAGTAATACCTGTGAATGTATATTGGGAAGATGTGTCACAAATTGGCATTATCCATGTTTATAGAGGCTCTGGTCATAGATTGTTAGGTGAGATGTTCGTTATAGTCCTGAAACCCTGTAAAAAGTACAAAGAAGGCTTTGGGGAATTTCGATGGTGGAATATCCGCCCTAAGTTGAGACATCCGTTCCTCGTGAAAAATATTTACTGCGAAACGGGCAAATATAAGGAAATTATTGAAGAATGTTCGCGTAAAAAAATCAGTTTTGAAAGAGAATATAGCTGATATTTGATTTAGTCGCGACCTAAAGAACTATGTCTGGGGCAATCTGCTCACCGTGTACAACGGGGAAGAGATAACCTATGACGGCATAGGCAACCCCTTGAGCTACCGTGGCTGGACGATGAACTGGCAGGGCGGCAGACAGCTGGCAGGCATGACCAAGGGCAGCGACACACTGAGCTTTGCCTATAACGAGTCCGGTCTGCGCACGGGCAAAACCGTCAACGGCGTAGCTCACAGCTACATCTGGCAGGGTTCGAAGCTTGCTGCGGACATTACCGATGCATACACCCTTTACTTCCACTATGACAGCACAGGCGATGTGATAGGCTTCACCAGAACCGCGAACGGCACTGACACAGAATACTTCTACGTTAAGAACCTTCAGGGGGATATTCTCAAGGTCATAACCGCAACCGGCACTGAAGCTGCTACATACACTTACGACGCATGGGGCAAACTGCTTACTTCGACGGGTGATATGGCAGATGTAAACCCGATGCGGTATAGGGGCTACTTCTACGATACCGAGACCAGTTTGTACTACCTCAAATCTCGGTACTACGATCCGGAAGTAGGCAGGTTTATAAACCCAGACGCATATGCAAGCACCGGTCAAGGCATCCTTGGTGCAAATATGTTTGCATACTGCAACAATAGCCCCGTGGTGCTGACGGATGCTACGGGTTCTCTTTCAGAACTCGGCTCCAAGATACTGGGTGTTGCGTTTGGTGTGTTTTGCGGAGCTGTAGCCGCTGCTGTTGTGATTTCCGTTGCCCCCGCCGCGGTATGCGCGCTATCGGTAGGCTTGGCTAGCTGGGGGGTAAGCTCGGCAGCTGCCGCAACGATTGCCGAGGTAGCCATATTTGTAGTTGGCGCAAATGCCGCTGTTTATGGTGCGGATTCGGGATATTCTGCTGTTACTGGTGAAAGCCCAATGCTGGAAGCCTTTGGCGGCAACGAAGACGTATACGAAACATGGCAAATTGCCTCGGCGACATCCATATACGGCGTGGGTGCATTGGGACAGTATGGAGCGCAGACGGGAGTATGTTTCATAGCTGGAACACTCATTGCCACGGCAGACGGGCAAACACCGATTGAGGATATTGAACCCGGCGATCTCGTTTGGGCATGGGATGAAGAAACAGAAGACGTTTCGCTGAAACCAGTCGTTGAGACATATGTCAACGAGACAGACGAATTGATACATTTGACCGTAAATGGCGAAGAGATAGTTTCTACCCCAAATCATCCATTCTACAGCCCAGTCAAAGGTTGGACAGCTGCCTGTAAGCTCCGAGCCGGTGACATACTAGTACTCGTTAACGGAGATTATGTTGTACTTGAAAAAGTTCAGCATGAACTGCTTGAAAGTCCCATCAGGGTATATAATTTCCATGTTGCTGACTACCACACTTACTTTGTGGGTGAGGACTGTGTTCTCGTTCATAATAGTTGCAACCATAATGGCGCTTGGGCGCGTGAACGAAGAAATTATTGGAAAGCTTTTTCTAAAAAAGCAGAGTTAAATGCAGACTATATCTCGTTTGTGGCAACCCCGGAGAATATAGACAGGATGCAACGTGGCGTAGCCCCCATTGGTTGGGACGGTTTTGCGGTTCATCTACATCACTGGTTAGGAATTGCGGTTGACTTCTTCGACTATTCTCCTGTGAGTAGAACTGTTCATCAAATTCTCCATATGACAAAGTGAAAGTGCATTATGGACACATTAATAAAGAATTTCATGTCTGGCCGGATGAGTATAGTTGACTTTGAGAAAGAATTTAAGGTAAATTCACATCTTCGTGGTGAAATAAATAAACTGATTCCAGCAGAAGCAAAGTCGAACCCAAATCATCCAATGTGGGCAGATAAGCGTCAGCGCTCTTACGAACTGTGGAAATCGAAAGATTTTGATATCGTGTCATATATTTATAAAATAGTGAGATTTGACGGCAGACTCGGAGATAATCTGAACTTTTTCAGTACAATTGAACTTTTCTTCTCTGTATGTTATCCGGAAGCCGAGTGTACCACATTTTACCATGACATATATGCTTTTTTTCTTGATGCCTGTGTCGAGACGTACAACAGCCCGGAAACCAGAGACGTGCTTGAGAACATACTGAAAGATTCATTCTCTGGCCTTGGGTCAAGGGCAAAAAGAATTACTGCTGCCAAGACACTTGTCCGAGAGGTGTATCATGTTGACGGAAACAACCGGCCATATTGGATAAATGGGTCGCTGTGGCCAATGGGGGAAAAATCACCAATGAAATTCGTGAGTAGCCGCAGAAACGGTGAAATGAAGACCTACACATTTGTCGATGTAGATACAGGTGAGAAACGCGATGTGACAGATTGGTACTAAAGCGTCACAACCTCTAACGGCGAAACGCTGTCCCTCGTCAGCCAGTGGAACTACACCTACGACAACGGCGGCAATGTCCTCAGCCGCACGGAGTACGCCTGCTCTGGCAGCGGCACAGTCAGCGGCAGCGGAACGACTACTTCCTACACCTACGGCGATGCTGAATGGGGCGACCTGCTGACCGCGTACAACGGCGAGGCCATAAGCTATGACGGCATAGGCAACCCACTTAGTTACCGCGGCTGGACGATGAGCTGGCAGGGCGGCAGACAGCTGGCCTCCATGACCAAGGGCAGCGATACGCTTAGCTTTGTCTACAATGAATCCGGTCTGCGTACGAGCAAGACCGTCAACGGTGTAACTCACAGCTACGTTTGGCAGGGCAGCAAGCTAGCGGCGGATATTACTGATGCCTATGCCCTGTACTTCCACTATGATTCCTCCGGAGAGGTCATAGGCTTCACCCGAACCGCGAACGGCGCTGACACAGAATACTTCTACGTCAAGAATCTCCAAGGCGATATTCTCAAGGTCATAACCGCAACCGGCACTGAAGCTGCTACATACACCTACGACGCTTGGGGTAAGCTGCTCACTTCTACGGGCGACCTCGCAGATATAAACCCGTTGCGGTATAGAGGCTACTTCTACGATACCGAGACCAGTTTGTACTATCTCAAGTCTCGGTACTACAATCCGGAAGTAGGCAGATTCATAAATCCTGATGTATTTGCTACGACCGATGTCGACGGCGTACTCTCCGCAAATATGTTCGCATATTGCGAGAACAACCCAATTAGGAACAGCGATTCTTCTGGTGCACTGTTTGGGTTGGATGCTGCGTCTGTAATTATTGGTGCTGCTACCGGTGCAATAACCAGCCTTATTGGTGGAATTGCCGCTGGAGATACGGGACTGGAACTACTCGGAGATGTTGGAATAGGGGCTTTATCCGGTGCCGTCGGCGGTGTAATAGGGTCAGCGATTACCGCGACATATGATACATACAAGTGTTATAAAGAAGGCGTATCAATAAAAGGGTGTGCAATTGTATTTGTAAGTGAACTCGTTAGCTCTCTTGTCGTTGGTGTAAAGTTCCCCTCGGGCTTTTTTGGCAAAGGCATATGGGATAAATTTGGCAAGGCAGCTTTTGATTTGTCGGTTGGCTTCGCTGTGAATCTTACTGCTTCGCAAATTTCAACTAACGTTGCAGAGAACCTCTACATGACTGAACCCTCACTGGAAGACAAGACCGCAAAGCAGCCGGTAGGGAATCTTGCATATATTGAACCGTTGCAGGTAATGCACTATGGCGGCGGAACTTGGAGGATGGCAACACGATGACAGATAACCAATTGCACACATCAATCCGCATCTTTCCCAAAGCGTTTGATACAATAACGCTTTCTGTTCTTATATTGGCATGCATAGCTTATCTCATATTTGTTGGCGATAGAGGCGGCGAAGCAGGAAGCTTTTGTTTCCATTTATTTCTCGTATATTTCATTATCTGTATGATCAGAATATGGAGCCAGCGGGTGTCAGTTGACTCTTGTAATTTGAAATACTATATTCTTGGGCTGATACCAGTAGAGCTTTACTGGTATGACGTGTCGCAAATTGGCATTGTTCACGTATATAGGTCGTCTGGTCATTTATTACTTGGTGAAATGTTTGTCGTAGTTCTGAAACCCTGCGAAAAATACGAGGAAGGCTTTAGAAAACTCCGCTGGTGGCATATTCGCCCTAAGTGGAGACATCCGTTCCTCGTGAAAAACATTTACTGTGATACGGGCAAATATAAGGAAATCATAGAGGAGTATTCGCATAAAAAGGTCAGTTTTGAAATAGAGTACAGCTGATATTTAATTTCACAGAACAAGGCCGCAGGGTTTTCCTGCGGCCTTGTTCTATATACGCTTTGACTTAATGCAAAATATATCTCTCTGCCCAAAACTGCGTAGCTTTCGCCTTTTTGCAAACGAGACATTGGACAAGGTAAAACAAATCGCGGAAATGGGGAAAGAGGAAGTAAATTATATTCTGCCTAAATCAGCTGAATATGCCGCAATATATTTCAAAACAATTTTGCCATATATGACAATTTCGACGATTTTTGCCTCTATAACACCGTTTTTGCCCAGAAAATTGCATTTTGCGCCGAAGCCGTAGAAATCTAAAGAACATGAATTTATAATTAGCTTATCCCACGAGGAGAGATTTTAAAAGGAGGTCAAACACATGACTAAAATCAGATCCATGTATTATTCTGTTGCGGCTTTTGCGGCGATCGTACTGAATGCAATTCTGTTCGTTTGCGCAAATACGAACTCCTGCTGGATGGTTTATCAGCCGGAGGCTCCGAAGGCTCTTGAGCGCTTCAGTCGGGTAAAATGATAAGGAAAGCATCAATAGCGATCTCAAAATGGCTCCTGAACACAGGAGCCATTTCTGAGGATGACAAAGAACTGTACGAATATGCAGCATACAGCTTTCTGTTCAGTTTACTGCCGCTTTGCCTTGTAATAATCATCGGGTGTGCTGTCAACATGGTTATCGAGGGGATTCTGATGGTCATCCCGTTCATGCTTATCAGAAAGTTCAGCGGCGGGTTCCATCTCAATTCGTCGGCTGTGTGTTTCGTGTCCTCGACGGCGCTTCTTTCGCTCTTCATATTCATAGTCAAATTCGTTACGATAAGTGCACAGATTCCTCTGTTTACGGGCGGCGTGGTGCTTGCCGCAATACAGATTTTCTTATGCAGCCCGATTGATAATGAAGCCCGGAAGCTCAGCGAAAAGGAAACGGTCACGTTCAGGACAGTGGCAAGAGTAATGGTTATCGTATTCTTGGCCATATATGTAATCCTGACATGCGTGAAGCAGTGGCGGTTTTCCGTTCCCGTCGGAGCCGGTATCATTATCACAGCACTGCTGCAACTTCCCTGTCTATTTACCAGAAAATGCAGCGCCACCTGACTTTATAATTAAAGCTCTTAATCCGCATGACACAACCTCATCATAACACAACCTCATATTTATTTTTGGGTTCCGGCATATCTCATGCAGGGGAGCCAAAACAAACTTCTCATTCCTTATATCAACAGAATAACGGCCTCCACTCCCCTGCAATGTACGTTGCAGGGGTTTTTATTGTTATGGTTCTCGACATCTATCACATAAAACGTGACGATACTATGCGATGCACTATTGAACAAAACTGCCCATATTTATAGTATAATTTAATCACATTAAAGGGGTCAGAGAACATTTATGTGCTCTTACTTAGAAGCCGAGCAATAACTCTGCGCAAGCCTCACGCCCTGTTTTCGCGCTGCCGTTCTCCTCCTTTTCTGGCTTTTCGGTATCATAGATAAAAAGGAGATTCCAATCACCGCTGACCGAATCCTCAGAAGTCTTGGGGCGTCCGGTCGATACACCGGTTTCGACTATGCAATATACATGATAGAGCAGGTCGTAAACTCCGGCGAAAGTATCCAGCTGATAACGAAACGGTTATACCCAGAAACGGCAAAGCACTTCGGCGTAAAACCGCACTCGGTAGAATATGCCCTGCGCACGCTGATCGGCACCTGCTGGGCACATGGAGACTGGGACGCGCTGAACGAGATTGCGGGCAGGGTGCTCACCCACGCCCCAAGCAACGCAGAATTCATAGATATGATAGCGGCATACATAAAGAATGGAGGGAGGCACGAAAATCCTATGGAGCGGCTTGCTCGCCGCCGTCTGTTTGCCTTTGATAAATAACGTGATCTACAAAATCCGCACATGGTACTGTGCGGATTTTGTTATGTGATGTCGAGTAACACTTCTCATGGTGAGAACTATTTTTGAGCCAATACCAAAGGTCGGCTGAACGCTTGCTTTTGGCATTGGCTCATTATATCAACTGTACTGAAATAAACTGTATGTATGACGGGGAGGGGTGAATATGTACATTGATGCAATTGAAAAGCTTGCCTCGGCTGATATTCGCAATATAGATGCAGACAGCTTGATTGATGCAGGAGATATGAGCTTGGATACAAATATACCGCTGGAAAGTCGTGCGCAGTATTTGGTCAGACAATTAGGAAATCCATACTGTTTCAAGGTCGGCAGCATAGCGGTAAAACTGGAATTTGACAACAATGCACCAGACCTGCAAGATAGCTTGACAGACTTTTTCGTTAGAAAGAAAAATGGCCTGTAACGGCTTTGCAGAAATTTGACTCACATTTACGCTTGTACTATAATAATAGTGTAGTGTGATGGAAGGAGGAAAAATGGCTGTAAATAGCCGTACCGCAGTAAGCGGAAGAAGAACAAGAACATGGTTGATAGGGGTGTACATACGTCTATCTAAAGAAGACGCACGGCATCTCGATGAATCAGAAAGTGTTACAAACCAGCGCTCTATTATAGAGGATTATATCGCTTCAATGGATGATGGAGACGAATACCGCATAGTTGACGAATATGTCGATGACGGGATTTCAGGCACAACAGACGACGAACGAGAAGATTTTCAGCGAATGCTCAAAGATATAAGACGCGGCAGAGTAAACTGCGTCATAGTAAAAGACCTTGCGCGCTCTTTCAGAAACTACAGTGATCAAGGCTATTACCTTGACGACTGGTTCCCGCGTTATAACGTTCGCTTCATATCTCTTTATCACCAGCCACTGGACAGTTATAAAGAGCCGAAGCTCATGCGAAGCATCGCTGTACCGATTCAAGGCGTTCTGAATGAAAATCACTGCGCCGAGACCTCAGAGAAGATTCGGGAAGTGTTTGACATGAAGCGACGCAACGGCGAGCACATAGGCTCGTTCGCCGCTTATGGCTGGCTGAAGGATCCGCATGACAAGAACGCTCTTATACTTGATGAAGTCGCCGCGGAGGTCATAAACAACATGGCCGATATGGTGCTCAATGGAATGAGCCTGAACAAAATTGCGGAGCATCTTAATGACCATGATATTCCATGCCCGGCAGTCTATAAACGTCAGGCTCTCGGCCTAAAGTATTGCAATCCACAGCTTGATAAAGGCATAAAGCCATTGTGGTCGGGATCAAGCATACGCCGCATTCTGACAGACCGTATGCTCTGCGGAGATTTGATTCAGGGACGTTACCGGATAAAAAGCTACAAGGTGCATATTCAGGAGCGTGTTCCGGAAGAAGAATGGTTCATTGCTGAAGACGCTATTCCGGCTGTGATGAACAGGGAAAAGTTTGACAAGGTTCAAAACGCATTAAACCGTGACACGCGCCGTTCTCCAAAAGAAGTAGACCTGTACCTCTTCAGCGGATTTCTACGCTGCGCTGACTGCGGAAGAGCTATGAGCCGCAAAGTTTCCGGCAGTATAGTCTATTATATATGTAAAACATATCGTGACCTGTCCAAGAAAGCCTGTACGATTCATTCCATACGGCAAGACAGATTGGAAGAAGCAGTTCTGTATGCCATTCGGCAGCAGATATACCTCGCTGTAGATTATACGAAGCTCGTTGACGATATCAACCGCGCACCGGCAGCAAAGACGCAGTCCAAGAGGCTGCTGGACGCGATAGAGCAAAAGGAAAAGGAGCTTACAAAAATATCCCGCTATAAACAGGCAATCTATCAGGATTGGAAAGACGGTGAAATCAGCCAAAGCGAGTACCGCGGTATGAGAGCCGATTATGAACGTCAGATTGAAAGTATCAACACTGTTCTTGAGAAGCTGCGCAGGGAAGAACAGGAGCTGGAGACTGGCATTGATACCGAAAAACCTTGCCTTGCAGTATTCAGACAATACGGGAATATAGACCGGCTCACAAGAGATGTTCTCATCGAGTTCATCGATACGATATATGTCTACGAGGGCGGGCGCATAAGCATAAAGTTCAGATTTGCCGACGAATTCCGCAAAATACAAGAGTATATAGACCTGAATATTGCAAAAACAACGGATTAAACCGTTGCTTTTAATTGTGGCTGACCGTTCCCTAAATGGTGTGCCTCGACTGGCCCGCAGGGGCCTGCCGGTACGACGGCGACGAATGAGAACGCGATGCTCTACAATACCGCCGCGCAGACGGTCGCGGCAGGCGGCACGCTGACGCTCCCCGCGAACTCCATCAACTCCACCGGCAGCATCACGGCCTCCGGCACGACCGGCGTGACGCTGGCTGCGGGGCAGTACCTCGTGACCTTCGTGTCCGACGCAAACGTCGCCGCGGCGGGA
>ULVD01087029.1_pt1 | contig 10411 bp, 11 predicted proteins | sample 1959101 | NCBI WGS metagenome assembly ULVD01 (sample SAMEA4835777, study PRJEB28245) | human gut metagenome | biome: gut microbiome; material: fecal sample | place: Denmark | collected 2008
TTGAAATCCGATTTCTTGATATATGCATAGCTATTCTTATATTTAGCATTTACATTCAAATGATTATCTTTAACAGGTGCTTCACTCGATATTTTATAGTATCTGTTTTCTTCCTTTAATATATGAATCGATACAATACTTCCTTTTTTATAAGTATAAAGAACATCTTTTTTATTTGGTGCATATACCTTTAAGTCCTTAGATAGTTGTATTGTTTTGATTGGATTCTTTTTTTGGTCAATACCATCTTCATCCAATTGATAATAGAAACTAGCCGCTTTTTCTCCCCAGTACGGATCAGAAGCATAGTTCACGTTGATGCCACTTGCCTTATCCCCAAACCACGAACCGTGATATCTTGAATCTTCAGGATTTAGATAGCCTTGCTGCAAGAAATTGTAGGCATGTTGTTTTACACAATCCGCTATTGATTTGTATTGATTTGCATTATCTGGATTTTCATCAATGGCTGCATGACCGAATAAATTATGATATTCAAGCGCATACTGACTAAGTCCTAGACCACTCTCATTTAGGGCAAGTGCATACATCATAGATGCGTTGATTGCGTATTTAGCTTGTATATTAAAAAATACATCGGCTTGATTAAAGAGTGCGGATTCATCGTTGACATACGTATTATAAATCACATTATTCAAATACGACGTGGTTCTGTGAGGAACATATTGATAATAGTTATAGTATGGATTTTTATTGACCTTTTTATCATCGACTAAGTTTTTATAGCACGTATAAAAATAGTGACCATCATATGAATAATAGGCAGTATCTTCTTTTAAAAATTGTGGAGCAGGACCAATCGCAATAGAATTCGCATTTCCTTGAACAAGATCTGTAGAAATCGTATGAATGAGGGAACCGTTATAAACATAATATGTGGATAAAGTATAAGAATCGTCATATAAGTACAATTCAACATTGTTGATGTCTGTCCATGCTTGCACGCCGCTTATTTTAAAGTGAACCTTCTTTCCATTAAAGCTGGTTCCTAAATATTGAGCATCTGCGCCATAACTTCCATTCACATATCCAGTTTCATCTGTATCTGTTGTGTATTCTGTATTTTCAGTTATGTCTTTCGTCTTTAAATTAACAATGCCAGATTGAAGTCGTAATATTTTTCCGTTTTCATCTTTTATACACGCATACTTAGAATCGATAGTATCCATCTTAAAAGATGCGAAGATGTAATGCTTATAGGAAGCTTGTACTTCACTTGTCTTTAAATCTTCTACGTAGTATTGTCCGTCTTCAGTGATTTTTAAAATGATGAAGGGAATAACTATAAATACGAAAATGAGTAAGGTAAGAATAAACACAATTGGTATTTTTTTAACTTTTCTTTTCTGTTTCATACTTCATATTATACTCTTATCTTCAAAAATTGCGTAATAGGACAATTTCCATCGACAATACTTGTTCTTTATATTAAAATAGATGGGGTATATCGCTAAAATAAAGCGTTTTTTAAGTGGTAAAACACTCAAGATATAAAAATTATAGAGAAAGGATGTATATTTATGGCAAAAATGGATGAGCGTTTAGAAAAAATGGTTGAGCGTTATCGTGAAATCAATGATTTGATGATGCAAAGTGATGTTGTATCAGATCGTAAGACTATGGCAAAATTGGGGCGTGAACAAAATGAGTTGACACCTATTGTAGAAACATACGAAGAATATAAAAAAGCAGTTGAGGAATTAGAAGAGGCAAAAGTTCTTTCAAAAGAGGAAGATAAAGAAATTCGTGAAATGGCACAAATGGAATTGGAAGAATTAGAACCAAAAATCCAAAATTATTTAGACCGATTAGAATTACTTCTAGTACCAAAAGATCCTAACGATTCTCATAATGCGATTTTAGAAATTCGTGGAGCAGCTGGTGGAGACGAAGGAAATATCTTTGCCGGAGACTTATTTAGAATGTATTCAAAATATGCAGAGGCAAAAGGTTGGAGAACAGAAGTCATTGAAATGGAAGATAGTGAAGCTGGAGGATTCTCATTGGTTTCATTTAAAGTCAATGGAGAAGGGGCTTATGGAACTTTAAAATTTGAATCTGGTTCTCACCGTGTACAACGTGTGCCAAAGACAGAATCACAAGGCCGTATCCATACTTCTACCGCAACAGTATTGTGTATGCCAGAAGTAGAGGCAGAAGACTTTGATATCGATATGAACGACTTGGAAATTGAAACAATGCGTTCAAGTGGAGCTGGAGGACAGCACATCAATAAAACCGATTCAGCGGTTCGTATCGTCCACAAACCAACAGGTATTGTAGTTAAGTGTCAGGATGGTCGTAGTCAGCATGAAAACCGTGCAACTGCCTTAATGACAATTCGTGCTCGTGTATATGAAGAAAGACAGCGTGAATTGGATCAAAAGAACGAAAAAGAACGTCGTACAAAGATTGGTACTGGAGATCGTGCAGAAAAAATTCGTACATACAACTATCCTCAAAACCGTGTAACAGATCACCGTATTGGATATACAGTCAATCAGTTAGATCGTATTATGGATGGTCGTCTAGATGATTTAATGGCTGCATTACAGCTTGCAGATCAACAGGCTAAAATTGCTGGAGAAAAAGAATAATGAGTACATATCATTCATTGATCAATGAAGGTAAAGAACGTCTTTATAAGGCTGGTCAAGGCGAACAGGCAGCGCAACTTTTCATGGTGGAATTGTGTCGTCAAAAAGATATCAATTTATATATTTCTATGGATGAAGAGGCGGATGAACAAATTCAAACGGATTATTTAGAAGGAATTCATTTAATGGAAAATGGAGAACCATTAGGCTATGTATTAGGGTATGAATGTTTCTATGGCTATGACTTTATTGTGAATGAAGATGTTTTAATTCCTAGACCTGAAACAGAAGAACTTGTAGGACTTGTATTATCTAAGTTTGATGATTATTTTGCCGATAAAGATCATGTCAATGTATTTGATGTGGCAACAGGATCAGGTGCAATTGGTATCACTTTAAATCTAGAAGAACCTAGAATGGATGTGATCGCATCGGACATTTCAAAAGAAGCTTTAGTGGTTGCACAAAAGAATAATGAAAAGCTTAATGCTCATGTAAACTTTATTTGTGGAAGCATGTTAGATCCATTTGTAGATCGCGATTTACATTGCGATATTCTAGTTTGCAATCCACCATATATTCCAAGTGAAGAAAAGATGGAACAAAGTGTTGTGGACTATGAACCGCACGTAGCTCTATTTGGTGGAGAAGACGGATTAAAATTCTATCGTGATGTATTTGAAAAAGCACATCTAGTATTGAATGAAAAAGCTTTTCTTGCCTTTGAAATGGGATGGGATCAAGGTGAATCTTTATCGAATCTAGCTCGTGAATATTTTGAATCTGCAACGATTACTGTACATAAAGATATGTCAGGAAAAGATCGTATGTTGACGATTGAATTATAATTTAAAAATTGTTGAGCAATACTTTTGAAATATTGAAATGAATATGCGATAGTATATACGTAAGAGGAAATAGTATATTTCAAGAGGAGGATTATTTATGAAATATAGATGCTTAATTTGTGGACACATTTATGACGAGGAAAAAGAAGGCGTAAAATTCGCTGATCTTCCTGCAGATTGGAAATGTCCAACTTGTAAACAACCAAAAGAAAAATTTGTTCCAGTAGAAGACGAAATGACTTGGGCTGCTGAACACGTAGTAGGAGTCGCAAAAGATGTTGCTGAAGACATTAAAAACGATTTACGTGCTAACTTCGAAGGTGAATGCTCAGAAGTAGGTATGTACTTGGCAATGGCTAGAGTTGCTCACAGAGAAGGATATCCAGAAGTTGGATTGTATTATGAAAAGGCAGCTTGGGAAGAAGCAGAACATGCCGCAAAATTTGCTGAATTATTAGGCGAAGTTGTTACAGATTCAACTAAGAGAAATCTTGAAATGCGTGTAGAAGCTGAAAATGGTGCTACTGCAGGTAAAGTTGATTTAGCTACTCGTGCTAAAAAGGCAAACTTAGATGCAATTCATGATACAGTACACGAAATGGCTCGTGATGAAGCTCGTCATGGTAAGGCATTTGCTGGATTATTAAAACGTTATTTTGGTGAATAATGCATTTAGAAGCTTCTGAATCAATCGGAAGCTTTTTTTCTTGTTTTCGTGTATAATAAGTTGTGTTTAACGAATATATAGAAAGAAGGATCAAGATGATTGGTAAGAATAGTCCATGTTGGTGTGGTTCTGGTAAAAAATATAAACATTGTCATGAAGAATGGGACAATACAATTAATGTATTAAAACTACAAGGAAAAATTGTTCCTAGTCATAATTTAATCAAGTCGGAAGAAGATATTAAATGGATCAAGAAAGCGGCTAAAATCAATAATGCAGTTCTTGATTTAGTTGGAGAAAAAATCTGTGCAGGTATGACGACAGAAGATATTGATAAATTGGTATATGATTATACAACAAGTCATGGTGGAATTCCTGCATGTCTAGGTTATGAAGGATTCCCTAAGAGTGTTTGCACATCTATTAATAATGAAATTTGTCATGGTATTCCAAGTGAGAAAGTCGTATTAAAAGATGGCGATATTATAAATGTAGACTGCACTACAATTGTACATAAACACTTTGCGGATGCATCTAGAATGTTCTGTATTGGTCATGTAAGTGAAGAGGCAAAACGCTTAGTTGAAGTGACTAAAGAATGCTTAGAAATTGGTAAAGAAGCCGTACGTCCTTGGGGATACATTGGAGATATTGGTGCTGCTATTCAAGAACATGCACACAAAAATGGTTACAGTGTTGTTGTTGATTTCTGTGGACACGGTGTTGGTAATGCTTTCCATGAAGATCCATATGTACATCACGTAGGAATTCGTAATACAGGTATGGTTATTGCACCAGGTATGGTCTTCACTATTGAGCCTATGATCAATCAAGGAACGCGTGATTTATATATTGATAAAGATAATGGATGGACATCTTATACAAAAGATGGAAAGTTATCGGCACAATGGGAAAACACAATTCTAGTTACAGAAAAAGGAATTGAAGTATTAGCTTGGTAAGAAGTCAATAAAATGACTTCTTTTTTGGTGAGGTTTAAAAAAGGGAATATGCAAAAGAGTATGATTGAGGGGAATACTTTAAAACTCATTTTGAATTTTAGCATTCCATTATTATTAGGAAATTTATTTCAACAATTTTATAACGTTGTTGATGCGGCCATTGTTGGACAAACACTAGGTTCTAAAGCATTGGCAGCCGTAGGCGCTAGTAGTAGTGTGCAGTTTTTGATTCTAGGATTTTGTATGGGAATATGCCAAGGTTTTGCGATTATGGTTTCGCAAAGTTTCGGCGCAAAAAGACTCGATGAAATGCACACTTATATTTATGCAGGAGCTGTATGGACAGCCATTACAGCTTTTGTGGTATCCATCTTAGTCGTTGTGTTTTGTGCAGACATTCTTCACATTTTACAAGTCAATGACGAAATCTTTAAAGATGCCTATGCCTATTTGGTTGTCATATTTGCAGGGATACCATTCACATTACTCTATAATTATTTATCGGCTATATTAAGAGCTATTGGAGATTCAAAAACGCCATTTCTCTTTTTGGCTTTTTCCGCTGTTTTAAATATTGGTCTTGATTTTTTTTGTATTCTTGTTTTGAAATGGGGATGTGCAGGGGCTGCCATCGCAACCATTTTTGCCCAAGCCGTAAGTGGTATTTTGTGTTTATTGTTAATTGCTTTTAAAGTCAATGTTTTACATATACCTAAATCAAGTCGTTATGTGGATAAGAATCATTCGATAAAATTATTGGCAATGGGAGTTCCTATGGGATTACAATTTTCAATTACAGCCATAGGTTCTATGGTCATGCAGTCGGCTAACAATGCTTTGGGAACCATTTATGTATCTGGTTTTACAGCAGGTATGCGCATTAAATCGTTGATGATGTGTCCATTTGATGCATTAGGTGCAGCTGTTTCTACATTCCTTTCCCAAAACTATGGAGCTTGCAAGTTAGAACGAATCCATGATGGATATCATAAAGGCGTAATGGTGAGTATTTTATATGGTGCATTCGCCTGTGTCGTAATGGTTTTCTTTGGAAGAATTCTTAGTATGATGTTTGTGAGCGCAAATGAATCACAAGTGCTAAATGCGAGTGCGTTATATTTAAGAAGAATGGGCTATTTCTATCCTGTACTAGGAATTTTGATCACAACAAGAATGTCCGTTCAAGGACTTGGCTATTCTGCCCGAGCTATGCTTGCAGGCTTTGTAGAAATGATTGCACGATGTATTGTGGCATTATGTTTTGTGCCTATTTTCAAATATAATGCGATCACATGGGCCGATCAAGCAGCATGGGTTGCAGCTACACTTGTATTGATTCCATTGTGGGTCAGTGCAATGCGTGCGGTTCAAAAGAAAATGAGTTAAATTAGAAGTCTAAATGACTTCTTTTTTTGACTTTTAATGTCTTTTTCACATGCATCTGATTTAATTGAGGTAGTGATCATTAAATAGATAATTGACACCAAATATAATGAAGGTGAAAAGATGTCTTCTTGGGATAAGCTGTTAAATTGGATCATGATATTCGTTTCGAAGAGATAGTTAAAGTGATAGAAGAGGAGATGAAGGAGGATATGTCTTATCTTATCCGGATCTTCCTGGATGTATGACATGTTCAGATTCATTAGATGACTTGTTAGAACTAGCCAAAGACGCAAAAGAAACATGGATTTTAGGTATGTTAGAAGATGGGAAAGAGATTCCGCTTCCTAGTGATCTACAATCGTATTCAGGACAATTTAAATTAAGAATACCTAAAAGTCTTCATGAACTACCACACCTGATACGTGGTTGGGATGTGGTATCTCTGTGATGTACTCTTCTCAATTGAAATTTGTATTACCACAGTGATTTTGATTTATGCACTACAACATCAACACCTTGTGGTTGTCTTTGCTTTTGTGCAATGGCCGGTTCACTCGACCTCTACTGTTTTTATACAGTTACCTGCAATTCAGATCTTTGAATCTGATGATTTTCGGATTTAACAAATTTGTTAATTCGACTTTGGATGTATCATATCCAGCTTTTCTGAGTATATTTGCAGCTCCATTGATATCTGCATTTATACATGTGCCATCGGATGACTGATACATACCTCGTTTTATTCTTTTTCCAGAGAAACGATACTTGATGTTCATACCCTCTTCGTATACGGGTATCTCATCGTTATCTAAGAAACTTGCTTTACTTGTATAGGACTCTTCACTTTTGATTACAGTTACACCATATTCAATTGCTTTCAGTTCTATCATCTTCTTCAGCATTTCAAATGGGATACTGACAAAGTTTTGATTATTCACTTTTCCTATGTTGACATTCTGTTTCCAGAAAGTATTGGATCCTAACACAAGATAACCAATATCATTGTGCTGACACCATAGCAGTAGTTTCTTACTCATTTTGTGAAAACAGTCTCTTATGTAATTTGTTCTGTATGCGGAAAGCTGATCCAAGTACTTTGACCATACACGTTCTGTTGTTTCTTTTCCTTTACTCAAAACACGAATACGCTCTGATTTTTCTTTCATGAAATACTGATTGATGGACTTGATAAATCTGCCTTTAAAAAGAATGCTTTTGCCAGTATCTGAAACAACAGCCATCGTGTTATCTACACCAAAATCCACTGCTGCAAAATGCATACCACTACGTACTTTTGAATCTTTCATCTGGTATGTAAGAAGAAGTTCATATCCACCAGAAACGGGTTTAACTTTTACTTCCATCAGCTTGCCATGTCTTCTACGCACAGGAATACGGATCTTAGTAAGAGGAAGTTTTAGTTTTCCATCATAAATAACAGCATCCTGATTCGTAAAGAGGTAAGTAGAAGTTTCTTTCCTGCAGTACTTAGGCATTTTTGGCTTTCCAGTAAAACCAGTTGGATCTTTCTTGTACTTCTTAATGGCTGATAGCCAGTGTTTGAAGTCACCACATGTTTGTCTAATGATATGCTGGGCTGTCTGCATAGGAAGACCCGAAAAAAAATCAGGATTTGATGTAGCACGCATAAGTTTCTGCAATACACCATAACCAAGCACATAATAAGATTTCTGACCTTTAAGAAGTGCAAGTTCATCCTGAACTTCTTTCTCGTTAGCTGTCAGATTCGTCTTATTATGGGCAGTAAAAGTATTGCGGATACGAAACAGTGATGCATTATGAAGACACTTAGCTTTATGTGCAAAATCATCCAGATATTCATACAATTCGTGATTTTTTTGAATGTAAATCCTGTCAGTTCTATACATCGGCCGTATAATTCTCCTTTCTATTGAATACACTATTATATCATATAATGATGTTAGTCGTGAAAGGAATTTATGCCATGTTTAAGAAAGTTAAAGATAAACCATATTACACTAACAATCACAGCTCTTTTCTGCTTACAGCCCACTTAGTGTTGGTGACTAAATACAGAAATCCAGTTTTACAAGGAAATGTAAAAGATTATGTATACCAATTATTACGTGAAACTATGGAAAGAAAATATAGTTATACGAGAAATGAACGGTGAAACAGATCATGTTCATGTTTTATTTGATTATGCACCAGATATAAAGCTTATAGCACTCGTTAAAAAGATCAAATCGAGAACTTCCCGACTAGCAAGATGTGATTATCCATTAGAGGTCAGTAAATATTATTCAAAGCCACTATTCTGGACGAATAGTTATTTTTTAGGATTCATAGGTGTGAATACGGCAGAGATTGTCGAAGAGTACATCAAAAAACAGTAACGCTGAATTCACCACCGCCCTATAAGGACGGCGTACTCTTCTGAACTGCTTATAGATCTCTATCTATTCATGCCAAAGAAGAAGGCATTAGTATGAATCAATATTGTTTGTATCTTCTTGCGAGAAATGATGCGGAATATAAAAAAGAAAGACGTTAATTGTCTTTCTTAGATATAATGGATTTCAACTCCACCAAAATGAATACGCCCTGTGATATTTAATGTAGGATAGCCACTAGATGATGGCTGTCCTTTTTCATCAACTCCACCAAAGAAGGCACGAACATGACTTTGTACATTCCATTCTTTAGGTACATAGAGTTCAATGCCTGTAAAGTTTCCATCAATTTCAATCGTAGCTTGATTTTGAATGGTAGCCTGATCAAAATAGAGTTTCAATCCTGAAAATTTAGAGTCAATGGTCACATATTGTAAATCATTGGTTTGAATATATTGAACTTTTGCACCAAAACTAGAAGTAATATTGATGATGGAATTTGTAGAATATTCAATATCTTCTATTTCAATGTGTCTTTTTTTGGGATGAATAATGCTTGTAAGTCCCCAAGCTAATAGCCAAGTAGCTAATAATAGAAGCCATAAAGAAATATCTTCAAAGCCTAAATCTTCTTTGAATAAATAGAAAATAATCGCAATCCCAAATAAGGGACTGTAGAAGCTTCTTTCTTTGATTCCATCGATAATAACAGATAGACAGATAAGAGTTCCAATAATTTTCCATAGACTAAGGTTAAATTGAATAATTCCAAATAAGTTTCCAAAAATTAATATGGCACCTAGAATACAAATAATGCCCCAAAACCAATTTCTTTTCATAAATGATTCCTTCTTTCTTTTAATACTTTGTAGTACATTCTTGATACATACACTTGTTTATGACTATTTTGAAAAGTAATGAGATGACTCGATACAGAATGAGATAAAGAATAAATTTTTTGAATATTCACTATTGTAGATTTAGAAATTCTTAAAAAGGAATTCGGCAATATATTTTCTAATTCATACAATTTCTGCGTTGTAGAAAACATGTCATTGGCTGTATGTGCATATACCGTTCCATTGTCACTTTCAAAGAATAGAATCGCATCTAAATCTAGATAATACTCTGTATCTTGTTTAAAGAATTGTATACTCGGCTTTGATTTAAAATTAGATATCAATTGTTGCAATTCCTCAGTATATTCTTTTGTATGTATGACGATTTCATCTTCGTTTAATGAATCATCAATCTCAATTCTTACTTTCATGGCTTTATTATTCCACAAGGAATATTAAAAGTATAGTCATGAAAAGTAAGTGGTAAAAATAGAAGGCTAAGTGGTCAAGAAAAGAGAAGTGAAAATTCATTTCTTTAGTGGGCTGTATAATGGTACCTATATATAGCTCCTTCATCAATTTTGTATATTAATCGTTCTTTATCATTTATTCTGCAACTTCAAAATCCTTTAAAGGATGAGACATCAGATATTATTATATTTATTTCTAAAATATTGAAATAATGTCGTTTTGTAGTAAATAAAATATTGAAATAA
>ULVD01015340.1_pt1 | contig 10389 bp, 8 predicted proteins | sample 1959101 | NCBI WGS metagenome assembly ULVD01 (sample SAMEA4835777, study PRJEB28245) | human gut metagenome | biome: gut microbiome; material: fecal sample | place: Denmark | collected 2008
TTTTGCCGTTGATATAGGCTTTTCTCTGTGCTAAACCGTCACCCCGAAAGGCAATGTAAAACTCGGAGTGCAAGCACAATTAAATGATTATTCAACTTGTGTCACGGGCTTCCCACCATATTGAAAGCATAGGTTTGATACAATGATTTCGGTCAGTATCAAGCCTTTTTTCTTTGGCACAAAGGCAAAAAATTCCTTTCTGCCAGTTTCTAAGAGATCAGAATAGGCAAAATTAAGTGCTTTTTCTTTATTTCTTTTATTTTTAGGATTCAACCTTTTATAAAGAGTATATCACATCGATTTTTTTTCCACAATACCCAACCTGCAAAAAGTGTCGCAGGATTTTGACTAAATCTTGCATGCGTGCTATACTGTATCCGAAAAGGAGATCAGATTATGCGCATTTTCGTAGGCTCGGACGTGCACGGTTCGAGCGCAAACGTGGAAAGATTTTTTGCAACGGTTGACGCGTACAGGGCGCAACACGGCGACGCTAAGGTCGTTTTGCTCGGAGATATATACAATCACGGTCCGCGCAATCCCTTGCCCGAAGGCTATGCTCCGATGAAGGTTGCCGAGCGCCTCAACGCCTCGAAAGATTACGTCACGTTGGTTCACGGCAACTGCGACAGCGAAGTCGATCAGATGATAACCGAGTTCGAGATACGCCCCGACTTTTCTTTGCAATGGGGAGAGAGAAGGCTGTTTTTCACGCACGGACACAAGTGCAATCCCGACCTTCCTTGCAAGGACGCAAAAAGGGGCGACGTGGTGTTTTACGGGCATTTTCACAAAGCGAACGTTTGTGAAGCCGACGGAGTGATATACGTCTGCGTGGGCGCAATCGGAATGCCGAAAGCCGACACCGTGCGCTCGTACGCCGTCGTGGACGAGCACGAAATCAGCGTAAAATCCCTTGTCGGAGAAGACGTGCTTTTCCGCTTTGAAATCTGACGAGCAATATAAAAAGTCCGCGTTTTGCGGGCTTTTTCTTTTTTTGGGGTTGATTTGATATTGCGGTTGGAGTATGATTGAAATATGGAAAAATCGAAAGGGAAGAAGATCGCAATCATCGTCATCGTCGCAATATTCGCGGCGGCGGTTGTCGGTGTGAGCGTGTGGCAAATCACGGTGGACGTTATGGCAAAAAATATCGGACTTGTCAAAGTGAACGACCTGTCTTACGACGCGCCCCTTGACGTCGTGGCGGAAGAAGGCGACGTGCAACTGCAAGACGTGAGAATGCATTACGCAAAGTGCGGAAGCGGTTATCCGCTTTTGCTCGTTCACGGCAACGGAAACAGTCACAAGGACCTTGCGGACCTTATGCTCCGCCTTGCAAATCACTATACGGTGTACGCGCTCGACAGCAGATCGCAGGGTGAGAGCGGATATACGGACGAGATCTCCTATGCGCTTATGGCAAAGGACGTCAAGCAGTTTGTCGAGATTATGGGGCTTGAAAAACCGCTCGTGATAGGGCATAGCGACGGCGGTATAATCGCAATTCAGACGGCGATAGACTATCCCGATCTTTTGGGCGCTTTCGTCGCGTGCGGCGCAAACTCGTCGCCAAAGGGGTTGAAGTCCTATTTCACGACGTCCGTGAAGATTTCCTACAACGCAACTCACAAACCGCTTGACAGAATTATGATCGAGGAGCCCGATTTCACCGCGGAAAAACTGTCGAAAATCACCACTCCCGCATATATTCTCGCAGGTGAGTTCGATATAGTCAAATTGTCCGACACCAAGTTTTTGGCAGACAATATCCCCGGCGCAAAAGTTGCCGTGCTGAAGTGGCAGGGACACTCATCCTACGTCAAACAAAACGCTTGGCGCTGCGCCCGCCTTGCAACCGACTTTTTCAACGGATTGGGCATAGCCTGACGACACCTTGCGCTCCACTTCTTGAATATCTTACATAAACATTTTTGCCGTTGTCCGATTTTTGGGACAGCGGCTTGTTTTATAATGACGTCATCAAAAAAGAAGGAGACGTTTTTATGAAGTTTTATAAATTAGAAAAAATAGAGTTTAATTTATCTACAAAATGAGAGTCTTTTAACAATCTATTCGTTTTCATTGGTAAACGTGGAATATCAAAAGAAGGGGGTACTCTAAATTTTCAACTTGGCACAGAAAAATTCTCTGGCAAAAAATAATACGAACCCAAAGTTTGAGTTCGTATTATTTGCTTTTGGTGAGCAAAATAATGCATCAATTGATTTGAATCTCTATGCTCTTTATAGCCTAAATATTCAGTGCGAATAGATGCTGCGTGCACCTTTCTAAAAAACTAAATATCTTGATGTGTAGCACGTAATTTGATGCGGCAATTTTCGATAATTTCATCGAGTTCGCCTGTTTTCAACATAGCATCAATTGTTGATTTTATAGCAATGTTTTCTATTCTCATTTTTAGCAGTAGTTCGCAAAAATTGTCAAATCTAAAAATTGCGAAACGAAACAAATCAAAAAAATTAGTTTGAATAAACTTAAAAAAAGTGGTTGCGCCCAAATTATGTGCGCAACCAAAATGTATGATATCTTGCCTAATTGCTCTGAGTTTTACATTGTCTTTCGGCGTGGCGTTTTAGCACCGATAAAAGCCTTTGTCAACGGCATAAAAATCTTGTAATATTGCTTCAAAAATTATCTCAAATCTAATGCGCATTTTATATACTTTTTAGTAGTTTGCCTGTTAGACGAGCCGTAGTCTTTGATACAAGTGCGCACGCGCGTGCGCGAGATATTTTTGATGTGCTTTTTACACAACATTTTTATGCGATTCGTTGACATAGGCATCTTGTGATTTGAAGCGATATGTTTATGAGTTTTCTCGGTGCTACGCCGTCTTGTTGCCGAAAGGCAAATAAAACTCGGAGCGTATCAATATGGAATCTCAAATCAATCTTCAAAACCAAAATGCGAACAGTATTTATGATGACAATAAAGCACAAATCAAAATCGTTGCGAAAAGACAATACATATTAGACGATGACGTTGTTATAACCGCCGACAACATCAAGAAAATCGGCGAATTGATAGCGTTGCTTACTATAAGAACCGTTATGTGCCGTTCGGGCAAAGATTTATATCGTCTATATGACGGACTTATCAAAGATTGTAATAAATCAAACGATTCCCTCGACGAATACTCGGACGGATATGACATAGCGCAAACCGCAACGCTTTTCCTTTGCGAACACATCGGTAAAAGGCTTGGCGGCAATTATACGACCACTCGCGGAAACGTTATATCGATTAAGCAAGCGTGCTTCCGCTTTACGGATAGATATTTGGACAAACAATACACACGCCATTTGGCGCACACAACCGCCATAAGCGACAGCGTTGCGTCGTCGCACATAACTTTTATCGACGACGAATCCAATAACGATTATACCGCCGTTGACGCGCTCGTCGAAAGGATGAATTTGACTCAAGGCGAATATGACGTTCTTTGTGCCTATATGTCTGGATTGACCTATCTCGAAGTAACACAACTTTTGAAAGTCAACCGCACAACCATATGGCGAAGAAGAATGAAGTTGCAAAAAAAATATTTATTATCAACAAATGTCTGTAAATAAATGCATTGTAAAATAACAATTGCAATTATGACATCTCCATATTGATTTGATATTATGCTGTGTTATAATTTATCAGTAGCTTCGAAATAGACAATTTTATTGAGCAATATAGATGGAGGAAAGTATGATTTTTTCAAAACGATATAAAGACCTGTTAGTTAATGGCGATGACGTCCCTAATACTTTAAATTTTATTGGAGATATTCACTATTTCGCAAGGAAAGGGATTGTTTGTGTGTTGAAGTCTTTTAATGAACCCAAAAAAGTAAAGATAAGCAGATATAGTAACGAAACCAGCGATAATGATGCATTTACATTAGCCTTAATGAGATTAAATCAAGAACTAGGCTATGATTTGTTCAACTTGAATGCGTTATCATGCAATTACGGTACATCAATTGTTGATGAGCAGTTGATTGGCGGAAACCTAAACTATCTTTTTGACGTGATTGAATTACAGCATGGCTTTTTATCCTCCAAGGAAAAACGTGAATTTACAAAGAATATCAATTCAGTTTTAAACGAATGCGAAATTCCATGGATATTGGTTGATGGCAAAATGACAAAAGTAGATGCCAAACAGTTTGAATGTGATATAAAAAGAAAAACACTTGAAAAAATGAAAGAATTATCAGATTGTGATTCAAAGTTTAAGCCCGCTTTTGAAGAGCTGCAAAAAGCTATAGAATTTTACAACAAAGAAGATTATTCGGAATAGATAACGAATGCGAACAAATGTTATGAAAGTGTGATGAAAGTTATTATGGGCACAAATGACGGAAATGCAAATGAATTAACAAACAATATCAAGAACAAATTAGAATTGCCATCAGCTATTAACAAAAATGGCTTTAAAGATCGCATACTTATGAGTTTGCCGTATATTCGCAACGAATTATCTTCACACGGTGCAGGAAGTGAAAAAATCACAATATCAAAGTCTTTGGCAAATCTTGCGCTAAATTTGGCTGCATCGCTTTGCACATTTGTAATTGAAGATTTGCAACATAGGTGATTTCTGTTTGTACAAAACGAATTCACGAGATATTAACTAAAACAACCCGACGTTATGTCGGGCTATTCTTATATTATTTTAATTCTAAAAAACCTAAAACAAACGAATCGGGAAATACAAATTGCTTTTCGCCAACAGCAAATTTTATTCTGATATACTTGCCGTCATTTGACATCCAAGAGACTGTTCCGTCACCGAATTTTTTGTGCGATACAGTTATGCCCACCTTGACTTTTGCAAGCATTTCTTCCAACGCTTTTTGAGCGGAATCGTCTTCAACAGGCACGGTATCGGCAACAGGATTCGTTCCGTTTGCGATATTTTTAGTTTTTGCCGTCGCGCCGTCAGCGTTATCTTTATCCGCACGATATTTTTCGGGGATAAGAATATTTTCAAAGTCGGTCATAGTAGCCTGTTGCTTGCTGTATAATGCCTCGTATTCTTCGCGACGAAGTACCGTGTCCCATCCGCCGATCGCTTCGCCTTCGTGTTTGTCGATACCGGTATATGATAAACTCGAATTCTCGTATTTTCTAAATCCGAAAATGCCTTGATTCATCTTTTCGGAATCAAACAAGCCGATAGAACACAACACGTCAAAATCTTTTACCGTAAGCCCCGTAACTTTTTGGAAAAGTTCAGGCTCGATTTGCGTAATAACGTCCTTTATCGTTTGTTCGCGATAATCGGTGAGATACATAAAAGCAGGAATTCGCGCTGCAAGTTTCAAAAGGTTTTCCTGCACCTGTTTACGCAAAGATTTTGCCTTCTTTTCGTCTTCGGTAAGTTCTTTTTTCTCGGTTGGCGTTAAATCGTCACCTTTCTCTTTTTTGAGTTTTTTAACCTTTTCAGAGCGGTTTATAATCGTCTGAATCTCGGCGTTTAGCGAACGAAAACCTTCGATACGCATAAGCGCGTCAAGTGCGTCTTGATTGTTCTGCAATTTTTTGAGAGTGTCGTTGTCAACGTGCACCAAAAGGGCGGTTTGCCAACGCTTTGCAAGCAAGGTTGCAGACGTTCCTGCATAAGTAATATCCAAAATATCTTGCGCATCGATACGATTCATCGATGAACCGTCAAATGCAAGAACCGGCAAGAATGAAATAAAGTCTTTCACCTTTTGTTCCGGGTTTGTTTCATCAACTTTCAACCTGCACGAATAGTCGGAAATCTGATGCAACGCACGCTCTAACGCAAAGTCGAAAATATAACATTCTTGCTTGATAATTTCCTTATCGCCGTGGTCGTTCACAACTTCCCAAGGCGATTGCACGCGGAACGCCGTTTGGAAATACGATTCGGGGGAATTAAGGTTGCGCAACATAAACACACCCGTCCACGGTCTTACGGTAACACCGGTGTTGAGTTTTCCGCAAGATAACGTGATAGTTTTCGTTTCAAGCGGATCGCCCATTGCCGCCAAAACAGGTTTTAGCGCATCCAAGCCGATGCCTACTTTTGATCCGGCGCACACAATGATTTTGTAGTCATTGAAAAAGTTATTCTGTTTTTGACGCAATAAATTGTACATTGCATAGCAACTTGCAACGTTAGGCAAATACCAAAACGTATGAGTTAGCACGTTTTGCAACGTAATATCGGAAAACGGCATAGGCGGACGCTCCGCACCAAGTTTCAAACCGTCTACCGGCATATAGTTGCCCTGAATCATTTTTACCCATTTTTGCACGTCTTCTTCATATACAAATCTTGACGTTTCGACATTTCCTTTTTCGAGCGGTTGCGCCTTGAAAAATTCGTTAATATCAAATTCATTATACCCCTCGTTTATCGCAACGTTTGTAGTGATAGAGTCGGGAACTTTGTATGTGAGCATAACCATTTTAGGTAATGCCGCATAAGGGTTTTCGCCTCTTGAATTATCCCAGTTTGCTTTTGCCGCTTGTTCGTCCGAATATGTCCAGTTGAACACTTGGTCTTCCAAAAATTCGCCCGAATTAAGCGCACGGAAAGGCGTGCCTGATAAATACAGATAATGAAAAGAAGTGATAGGCAAAAAGGTTTCGTTTATAGCGTTGCCGGCCTCTTCTTTCTGATACTTTTCAAGGTCAAAATCGTCGTCTTCCTCGTCGTATTTTTCAAACAAATTCTTTGCGTTTTCACGCCAAGCGCCGAAATGGTATTCGTCAAAAACGATTATATCCCAGTTTGTTGTATGGATAAATTCGTTTTTAGCCTTTATTCCGCCTGCCTCGTTCGTGCCAAGCAAATCCTGAAACGAGCCGAAAACAACGATAGGCTTTGTCTTGTCGCAAGCGTAATACTGTTCGTCAAGTTTTTTAGCATCGAATTTTGCTTCTTTGTTGCTCACAAATTGCCAACCTTTGAAATCTACGTGGTGGGCAAGGTCTTCTTGCCAAGCGGATTCAACAGCGGGCTTAAACGTAAGCACAAGGATTTTCTTGAATCCCATTGCCTTGCACAACTCGTACGTTGCAAAAGTCTTGCCAAAACGCATTTTTGCATTCCACAAAAATTTTGGTGGGCGCGTGGGATCGTCAATTTTTGATTGCTCAAAATACGATTTTGTCATATCGACGGCTTGTTGTTGTTCGTCACGCATAGAAAAATTCCACGTGCGATTGCCTTCAAGCCGTGTTTCGGTGCGGATTTCTTCAATCGCCGTCAAAGCGTCCGAAAGCGTGCATTTGAACCACTCGTTTTTATCCGTGCCTTCGTTAAGCCTAATAAATCCTTTTTGCTTTAACAAACGGTGTACGTCTTTGTCGGTAAAACAAGTGCCGTCGGCGCGCATTGCCGATTCTTTAAACAGAATTTTGAAATTGATTGCCGCCGTATGCAGTTGTTCTTTGATACGCGTTTCGGTGTCTTTTCTGTCGGTGTAACCGATTTTGATATACCCGTCGTGATCTTTCACATCGGGCAAAATATATCCGTAAATTGTCGGCACAACGTCAGGACGTTTATGTAGTATTTCGGAAAGACTGATATTGTTTGCCATAGCGTCACTCCATAGGTTTAATCATAGATTCGATAAAATCAATTTCTTCTTGCGACAAATTGTATTTCTTATACAACTCTTCATCCGTCCACGGTTTGGAAAAATCTTGCATAGGCACGAATTGATAAACCTTTGCTGGTGCATGATGTGTATGTTTCAATAAGCTAACCATTAGTCTAAAAAATTTAGTTTTAATGTAACTGACAAAATTTTCCGCTTCACTTTTTGTCGAAAATCCGCCAAATTGTCTGAACGTCTGTGTGCAAATGTCATATGGGATTCCCACGATAGGTTGCGGTGGGATTTCGCCAATTGCCCCACTTCCGTATACTTCAGGAATAAAAACTTTATATGTTTCTGATGAAAAATCTTTTTTCAGATTTACAATAGGCAATAAATATTTAATTTCTCTTTTTAAATTTTTGCCTAATCCAAAAACCCTATATTTGCAACCTTCAGTTTTAACAATAGAAAAGCATTCAGGTTCTTTTTGAAAGGCATTGCTCAATAAGCCATACGGTGTTTGCGAAGATGCTATTGTTGCAACAGAATGACCACCATTTGCCCAAACCTTATTTTTTATGGCAAGTAAACTGCTATTTCTAATTAAGTAATCAGATCCTTCTTCTTTTAGATTTCTTACGAAATGTGTCGTTTCTTGATTTTCGTGAGTAAAGAAATCACACGCTCCATTATGTTTTTTATCCCACAAAAAATAACAAATACCGCCTTTTACATCGACACCAGAAAAAACATCCTTAGAATTTAAATAATCATGTATTACAGAAACTCTTTGATCTTTAATCATCATATCTCTAAACTCATCCAATGCACGAGTTCCACCAGTCATCCATCGTGAAGGAATAATCATTGTAAAATAATTTGGTGAAAGTTTTTTTGACATGTTTACAAACAACTGATAGATAGGTATTGCATTTGCTTTTCCTTCTATTTCTGATGTTGATAATTGATAAGGTGGATTAGATATAATTACGTCAAATTTCATATTGAATATTTTCTCCGGGTTTTCTGTGTGTATAAATTCATATGCGTGAGTTTCTTTGCCTTCTTCTCGTTTCCATTGGGCTTCTGACGCACCGCAATATTTGCATTTCCCATTTGCCCAAACGTGATTCACTCTGCGAAATCGTATATTGCCTTCGGCTGTGTCGAAATGAGAAATCGAGTATTCGCCGTTCGGATATTTTGAGCAATACAGGCTACGACGAGACAACAGACTTGTGAGTTCCGTGATTGCAATGCCGAAAAGTTGTTTATGGAAGATATGGTCGATACGTTCTTGCAAGTTAGGGATTTTGTCTTGCAACCCTACAAGCAAACGCTTGGCAATTTCTCTAAGGAAAACTCCTGTCTTGCAAGCCGGATCTAAAAACGTAGTGTTTGGATCGGAAAACAATTCCTGCGGCAGTAAATCGAGCATTTGATTTACCACGTCCGGCGGGGTGAAAACTTCGTCGTTAGATAAATTCGCAAGACACGACAAAACGTCGGGTGTGTGCAAAGTCTTGTTTTTGTAGATTTTGTCAAAAAAGGTTTCAGCCATTTTCTTGCACCTTCCTGTAATGCACGGGCGGATATTCACATATCGGCTCTGCCATGTATTCTTTTGTTGTGGGATTGACAGACAAATACTTCCGTATATCTTCGGGGACATCGAGAAGGGATAGTTGCTTATTTTGGGGCTTGTCGTTGGCTTTGAGCATCACGTCAAGGCGGAAATCACGGCGTTTGAGTTTTGTGCCGAGCATAAGACTCCATTCGGGGAAAATAATCGGCGTATCAAGGTCGTTTTGATTTTCATCCACGCACATAAGCGTCAAAGCGTTGCCGCATAAAATGTTTTTGGAAAGGATATATTTCACGGCTTCGCGCGTTTCATCACTTACCGCCTTTTTGCAAACGGATTTGTATTCTTTATCCCACAATTTGAAAAGCCGTACGCGACATTCTGCAACGTTGTCTTGCATAATATCCACGCCGTAAAGGCTTGTTATTGCAAGCACGGAATATCTTTCAAAGTCATACGGGTTTGATTTATACAGTTTTTTTACAGTGGTAAGTTTGCGCGCCAATATTTCAGCCAAAAAATTGCCGTCACCGCATGCAGGCTCCAAAAAACGGCTGTCGATGCGGTCGCATTCTTGCGCGACCAAATCGCACATCGCCTTGACTTCACGCTCGGCAGTAAACACTTCGCCGTGCTCGGCAACCCGCTTTTTTGATTTTATTTGTGAATTGTGCAATGGCGCACTCATTTTTTGAAAACCACCCATTATATATTGCAATTAGTATATCGCATTTGCGATATATAGTCAATGTATTTGCGAAGTATATATGTCGTAAAAGCGTAGTAAACTATTACAAGAGGTGCAAATGAACGTTATAGATAAAATAAGAAAATTGCAATGGGAACGTGGTTGGACAGACTATAAGTTGGCACAAGCGGCAGATATTTCGCAATCTTCGCTTGCCACTTTATATTCTCGTCAAACGCCACCAAAACTCGAAATGCTACAACGCATTTGCGATGCATTCGGAATAACTTTATCTCAATTCTTTTTGGATGATGAACAAATTGATATATTGTCGGAAAGAGAAAAGCAAATGATTTCGTCATTCCGAAAACTTACCCCCGAAAAACAACAAGCATTGATTGCCTTAATTGCAGATTGACAAGATGGTTCCGTAAAAACAGCGGATCCATTTTTAGTTTGTATTGCAATATTTTCATCTCATTTGGCGATTAGACGTGCCGTAGTCTTTGATACAAGTGC
>ULVD01070055.1_pt1 | contig 10374 bp, 7 predicted proteins | sample 1959101 | NCBI WGS metagenome assembly ULVD01 (sample SAMEA4835777, study PRJEB28245) | human gut metagenome | biome: gut microbiome; material: fecal sample | place: Denmark | collected 2008
GATGGGGAGCCAAGAACGTTCTTCCGCTTAACTTAATAGCAGTACCCGCAAGGGAGGGCCGATGATACGTGGGAAACCTGCTGTCAAGAGACCTTCGGACATCGCCCCGTTTCGTCATCCTGAGCGGCGAGAAACGTCGTATGTGAGATAACGAATGCCAGAACAGCTGCGACCTGAGTCGAAGGATCGCGGCAAAGCCGCACCTTCATTCCTAATTCCTCATTCCTAATTCCTCATTTGAGCAAGGGCAGCTCCTCACAGGCTAACCTCAAACCAAAAGAGCCACAGAAATGCGGCGCATTTCTGTGGCTCTTTCCTCTCTTAGCAGTACGCGAGTGCTGCTTCGAGTCTATCCATGGTCTTTTCTCTTCCGAAAAGTTCCATCATTTCAAACATGCCCGGACCCTGGGTCACACCGGTCAAAGCGATACGGGTCGGTTCGTAAGCAGCTTTGCCCTTGATGCCCTGTGCTTTCATGCATGCATTGAAGCACTTCTTGATCGCATCCTGATCGAAAGAAGGAAGCGCTTTCAGATCTTCGATGAAGGCTCTGAGCAGCTTGCCGCTGGTTTCTTCCTTCATGATGGCAAGGACATCTTCATCGGTCAACTCTGGCATATCTTCGAAGAAGAATTTCAGCTCATCGGCTGCCTGACCTGCGAAGTAGATGTGGTCTTTCATGAACCAGATGACCTTCTTCAGCCAGTCTTTCTTTTCTTCACTGACCGTGGCATCCACATAGCCGGCTTTCACAAGGAACGGGACGATCAGATCATAGAGCTGGTCTGCGTCCAGCTTCTTCATGTACTGGAAGTTGATCCAGTTCAGCTTATTGATATCGAAGACAGCATCATTCGAGGAGACACGCTTCATGGAGAACTGCTTGATGAGCTCTTCTTCCGTGAAGATTTCCTGTTCGCCCTTCGGAGTCCAGCCAAGGAGCGCCAGATAGTTCACGACCGCTTCCGGCAGGTAGCCCATATTTCTGTATTCGGTGACAGAGGTCGCCCCATGGCGCTTGCTCATCTTCTTATGATCTTCACCGAGAATCAGGGAGATATGGCCAAATTTCGGAGGTTTATAGCCAAGTGCTTCATAGATGGCAAGCTGGCGCGGGGTATTCGAAAGATGCTCTTCGGCGCGGATGACGTGGGTGACTTCCATGAAAGCGTCATCGATGACGACAGCGAAATTGTAGACCGGGATGCCGTCGGATTTCATGATGATGAAATCACCGACACCGGCTGCCTGGAATTCGACATGCCCGCGGACCATGTCATCAAAAGCGAAGACACCGTCTTTTCTGACCTTGAGACGGACGACCGGTTTTCTGCCTTCGGCTTCGTACTTGGCTTTTTCTTCTTCGGTGAGGTGGCGGCAGTGTTCATCATAGATCGGAGTCTTGCCGGCATCAAGCTGCGCCTTGCGGCTTACTTCCAGCTCTTCTGCGCTGCAGTAGCAGTAGTACGCTTTGCCTTCATCAAGAAGTCTCTGTACTTCCTTCTTGTAGAGATCGAGGCGTTCGGTCTGGCGGTACGGGCCATGCGGGCCGCCTACGTCGATGCCTTCATCCCAGTTCATGCCGAGCCATTTCAGAGAATCTTTGATATTCTCTTCGGATTCCTTGGTGGAACGCTTCAGATCCGTATCTTCGATGCGGACGAGGAAGGTGCCGTCAGCGTGACGAGCAACCAGCCAGTTGAAGAGTGCGGAGCGCGCACCACCGATATGAAATGGGCCTGTCGGGCTCGGGGCAAAACGAACTTTCAATTTCTTTTCCATCTGTTAAAACTCCTTCTTATTTTCTATAAATGATAACGGATGCCAGAGCTGCCATACCTTCCCTGCGGCCCACCGCACCCAATTTTTCATTCGTGGTGGCTTTCACACCCACCTGATTCTCGGAAATCCCGAGAAGATGCGCGATCGATGCTTTCATTTCCGCAATATGCGGCGCAAGCTTCGGCTTCTCCGCGATGACCGTGCTGTCGATATTTCCAGCCTGCCAGCCTTCTTCGGAAAGGACGCGCGCGACTTCGAACATGAGCTTTTTGCTGTCCGCTCCCTCATAGCGAGGATCGGTATCGGGGAAATAGTGCCCGATATCGGGAAGACCTGCTGCGCCTAGGAGCGCATCCATAATGGCATGCAGCAGCACATCCGCATCCGAGTGGCCCAAAAGGCCGCCTGTCTTTGCGATCTCTACACCGCCAAGCATGAGCGGACGGCTTTCATCGTATCGATGTATATCATACCCCTGTCCGATACGGAAGGGCAAGCCCTCTTTTTCAATCATTTTTGTAAACCGGCTCCAATCTCCCGGTGTCGTTACCTTGAAAAACTGTTCTTTCCCGGGCAGCACCGTGACCGGCACGCCCGCTTTTTCCAAGATCGAAGCGTCATCCGTGATCCCTTCTTCGAAGGAAAGAGCCTCCATCGACGCTTTGAGCAGCTTCGAAAATGCCCCCTGCGGCGTCTGTGCGCGGAAAAGGCGGCTCCGATCCAGCGTCGCCTGCACCAATTCTCCATCGACCTCCTTGATGGTATCCACGCAGGGGATACCGACCACGACGGCCGGATGTGCCTCGCTGATGGCAGCAAAGGCCTCATCGATGGTCTTCCCATCGACGAAAGGACGCGCCCCATCATGCACGAGAACTTTTTCCGAATCCTTCGCAAGACAGGAAAGTCCATTCTTCACCGACTGGGTGCGCGTCGCTCCGCCCGGTGCGAAGCGGACAGGGATATGGTGCTCAATCCCTTTCAATATGTCAGCAAAAATCGGCTGCTCCTCGACCCTTGCGACGATAATAAGCTCTTCCAGAAAGCGGCTCTGAAAGACATGCCTTAGCGTATAAGAAATCAGCGAATGACCCCGATGCTTCAAGAGAAGTTTATTCACCGGAGCCCCCATGCGGCTGCCCTGACCGGCAGCCACCAGTATGAGACTGTTCATAAATACATGTACTCCTAAATGGGTTTGAGGGTTTGAAGGTGTAAGGTTAGCCCTTTGGGCGTGCTGCCCCTTGATTGCGTGCGAAAGAGGGGGAGCGGGTTCTATAGGTAGAGAGGGTTCAGCAGGGGTGGTGCGGCACATTTCGTCATCCTGAGCGGATAAAAACGTCGTATGTTTGGAAATGGCTTATCTGAAACATGAGAACTTAGTCGAAGGATCTAAGCGCCGCGGAGATTTGAAACTAGGGAAACGCTGATCAAATCACAGCGTCAGTGTTTTCCTAACGGTTTTCTCATCGCGCAAACCCAATCCCCAGCTACTCATCCCTGTTTTCAAACTTCAAGGTTCCAACGATACAAAGGGGGGGCGATGCCCGAAAGTCTCTTGGATAGCAGGTTTCCCGTTTGGAATTTCCAAACATTGACCGCCAGACCGCGAATGACAAAGATTTCTCGCTTGCGCTCGAAATGACGAAACGAGAGAATCTGATATCTCTTGGTCTTCGAGTCCCCAGTCACCCACTACCAATCCCCCTATTCTTCGAGCTTCGCAAAGATCATCTTCCCTGCCGAGGTCTGGAGGACCGATGTAATGATGACGGCGACTTCCTTACCGATGCTTTTGCTGCCGTCTTCGACAACGATCATCGTGCCGTCATCAAGGTAGGCGACTCCCTGGCCTTCTTCCTTGCCATTCTTCACGAGCCGGACGAAGATCTGCTCGCCGGGAATGACGGCCGGCTTCACAGCGATGGCGAGGTCATTCACATTGAGGACAGCGACGCCCTGCAGCTCCGCCACTTTATTCAGATTGTAGTCATTGGTGATGATCTTGTAGCCCTTTTCACGGGCGAGCTTAATGAGCTTCGAGTCCACCTCACTGATCTCCTCGAAATCATCGGTGATGATCTTGATGTCATCGCGGTTCTTCTTGCGCATATGGTTCAGGATATCCAGTCCGCGGCGGCCGCGATTCCTCTTCAGTACGTCCGAGCTGTCTGCGATCTTCTGCAATTCTTCCAGCACAAAGACAGGCACCACGATAGGCCCTTCCAAAAATCCGGTCTGGAAAATATCTGCCACACGTCCATCGATGATGATATTCGTATCCAGCAGCTTACCGATGCGCTGTTTTTCCTTTGATTTCTTTTTTTCGCTCTTTTCTTCCGCATGCAGCTTAAACCAACCGACCATCTCCGGCTTTTTGCTGACTGCTAGATGCATCCCCAGGTATCCGAGCACGATGGACAGTACGACAGAGACATACGGCCCGATGAACGGCACCGAGCTGAAAGCAAGTCCGACCAGATTTGCAATGATGAGCCCCAGAAAGAGCCCGAGCGTCCCTACGATGAGATCCTGCGTACTCATGGCAGACAGCGACTTCTCCATCCGCGATGTCAATGCGAAAAGGCGGGAAATCAGGTAGGGCGATACAGCGCAGCCCACGACAGCTCCTAAAATACCACCCAGAAGCATCGTGGCCAGAGACATGAAGGTGATCCCCAGAATGGTCTCCGTCAGGACAGAGCTCGGGAGCAGCGCCGTCAGCACTGACTCGCCCTGCCGCGAAAGCACGACGCCAAGAACGGTAAAGAGCAGGATGAATATCAATCGTAATACTTTTTCCGGCATCTTGAATCCTCTTTGATTACACTATGTTTTTGTAGAAAACAACTTTTTCAGATAGTAAGTCCATTTTTACATTTTAAGCATCGTCTTATTATAGCAAACTTTCGCTCTCATTTATACCGGAAATGAAAAATTTTGTTGATGGCTGACAGTTTGCGGTTGGCAGGTTCAGCGGGTTCTATACGTTCAGAAGGTCCAAAGGGGTTGGTGCAGCGCTTCATCATATAGAAACGCCGCACCAACCCCTGAAATTTGAAAGCAGGGATGAGCAGCTAGGGATTAGGGATTAGGGAAACGCTGATTAAATACCACCTTCGGGCATCGCTTCATATATACTTGCGGCAAAGCCGCCGCCTTCATTCCTCATTCAAGCAGAACTTTCATCCCCAAATCAAGGAGCAGCACGCCCCGTGGACTCCCCCTACTTCACAGCTTCCATCAGGTCTTTCAGATTTCTGACGAAGACGGTATGTTCTCTGACCTCGTCCAGATGATGCGCTTCATAATAGGCTAAGACTTCTTTTTTATTGCGTTCCGACAGGATGAAGTGGGTAAATTTCATCTTGAGCGCTTCTTTGAGACGAAGAGTGACACGGGAAACGGGCATGATCTCTCCGGTGAGACCGATCTCTCCGAGCGCCATGAGGTTCTGCGGGACCGCTACGTCGCCTCTGACGGAGATCAGTGAGAGCGCGACAGCCAGGTCGGCGGCAGTTTCCTTCGCACGGAAACCGCCCGCCACATTGAGGTACACATCTTCAGTCGAGAAAGGGATGCGTCCGCGGCGTTCCAAGACGGCAAGGAGAATGATCATGCGGTTGTAGTCATAGCCCGCCGCGATGCGGCGCGGGATGGCAAGGACCGAGTGGACGGTGAGTGCCTGGATCTCTACAAGGACAGGGCGCAGTCCCTCCATGCAGGCGACGACAGCCTGACCCGGCGTCTGGCTCGTGCGGTCACGAAGCAGGTACTTCGACGGGTCTTCGATCCCTTTGAGTCCCTGCCCCTCCATGACGAAGAGCCCGGACTCTGCGGTGGAGCCGAAACGGTTCTTTACCGTCCTCAGCACACGGAACTGGTAGCTGCGGTCACCTTCCAAGTAGAAGACCACATCGACCATGTGCTCCAAGATGCGCGGTCCCGCGAGATTTCCTTCCTTTGTCACGTGACCGATGATCATGACAGCGATATTCTCACTTTTCGCGAGGCGCACGAGTACGGCGGTGCAGTCGCGGATCTGCGCAGGACTTCCCATCGGGGATTCATTGGCAGACAGATACATCGTCTGGATGGAGTCGATGACCAGCATGGATGGCTTTTCTTTCTCAGCCTCAGAAACGATGGCATCCAGATTGCCGCCGGAATAGACGAAGAGATCGTCATCAGCAGCGCCGAGCCTCTCAGCGCGCATCTTGATCTGTGCTTCGGACTCTTCCCCGCTCGCATAAAGGACGCTCCGTCCCGCCTTTGCCATGGCGTGGCAGACCTGGAGAATCAGTGTCGACTTGCCGATCCCCGGCTCGCCGCCCCAAAGGATGACGGAGCCAGGTACGACGCCGCCTCCGAGCGGACGATCGACCTCGGGCATCACCAGCTGCATGCGTTCATGGTTTTCCAGATTCACTTCCGAGAGTTTCTGCGGACGCTTGCCGCTGACCACCTCATGCGTCGTCCGCAGCTGCTTGGGGAGGACTTCCTCCACCGTCTCCTCGAGTGTATTCCATGAGCCGCACTGCGGGCATCGCCCCATCCATCTCACAGTCTCTGCCCCGCAGTTCGAGCAGACGAATTTGGTTCGGTTCTTGGCCATGGACGTATCTCCTTTATCATCATATCGTTCATCAGTACGCTATACAATTTCTCAAAGTTAGGAGTGAGGAGTGAGGAGTGAGAAGTGAGGAGTGGTGGTGGCGGCTTCGCCGCAATTTTATCATTCGTCGCTTCGCGCCGCACCTTCCCCGTTGAACCTTCAGACCCCAGAGAACCCGTTGAACCCCTAAAAACACAAAAAGAGTGCAACGGGAAATGTCTACTACATTCCCATTGCACTCTTATTATATCATCTGCCTAAAGGCGATGGCATCATTCCGCGTGGAAAGTCAGCTTGCCATCCTTGGCATCCATATGGAGGACTTTCTTCTTTTCGAGACCCTCCTGCAGAATGAGCTCGGAGATCGGGTCTTCGACTTCTTTCTGGATGGTGCGGCGCAGCGGACGGGCACCGTATTCCACATCGGTACCATGATCGATGAGGAGCTTTTTCGCTTCTTCGCTGGCATCGAGCTTCACTTCGAAGTGCGCGAGCTTCTCGCCGACCTTGGCAAGCATCAGGTTCACGATAGAGGAAAGATCGGTAGCGGTGAGCGGATGGAAGACGATGATCTCATCGATACGGTTGATGAATTCCGGACGGAGCGTGTGTTTCACTTCATCCATCATCAGCTTCTTCACATCCTCGAAGGTTTCCTTCTTCTCGCCTTTGTCCTCTGCTTTGAATCCCAGTTTCTTCATCTGGTTTTTCAAGAGGGCAGAGCCAAGGTTACTGGTCATGATGATGACAGCATTCGTGAAGTCTACGGTGCGGCCCTGACCATCGGTCAGACGACCATCATCGAGTACCTGCAGAAGGATATTGAAGAAATCCGGATGCGCCTTTTCGACTTCGTCAAAGAGGATGACGCTGTACGGCGTCTTTCTCACGGCATCGGTCAGCTGACCGCCTTCTTCATAGCCGACATATCCTGGAGGCGCACCGACGAGACGGGACACTTCGTGTTTCTCCATGTATTCCGACATATCAAAACGAATCATATTCTTCTCGCTGCCAAACATGCATTCAGCGAGCGCTCTAGCCAGCTCGGTCTTGCCGACACCGGTCGAGCCGAGGAAGAGGAAGGAACCGATCGGACGTTTCGGATCCTTCATGCCGGCACGCGCACGACGGATCGCCGTGGCGACGGCATGGACAGCCTCATCCTGACCGACCACTCTCTTATGCAGCTCTTCTTCCAGATGAAGCAGGCGCTCAGAGTCGCTCTTCTTCAGATTCTGCAGCGGTACCCCCGTCCATTTAGCGACGACTTCTGCCACATCTTCTTCCGTGACTTTAAGATCATCATGATCCGCGCCCTTCCAGTCCTTCTTCATGAGGGCGATCTCACTCTGCATCTTCTTGGCAGCATCACGATACTCGGCGGCTTTTTCAAAATCCTGCGAAGCCACAGCCGCTTCCTTTTCTTTCAAAAGGGAGGCCAGCTTTTCTTCCTTCTCTTTCAGTGCATCCGGTGTCGAAGACGCTTCCATGCGGACCTTGGCGGCGGCTTCATCAATGACATCGATGGCTTTATCAGGCTGGAAACGATCCGTGATGTAACGGCCGGAAAGTTCGACAGCCGCTTTCATTGCTTCATCGGTGATCTTCGCTTTATGAAAGGCTTCGTAGCGATCACGCAGGCCCTTCAAGATCTTCAGCGTATCTTCCGGTGTCGGTTCACCGACTTTGACCGGCTGGAACCGACGTTCCAAAGCGGCATCCTTTTCGATATACTTCTTATATTCTTTCAATGTGGTCGCACCGATGCAGCGCAGCTCCCCGCGTGCCAGAGCCGGTTTCATGATATTGGCTGCATCCATGGAGCCTTCCGTCGAGCCTGCTCCCACCAGGGTATGCAGTTCATCGACGAAAAGGATCCAGTCTTTATGTTTCTTCACTTCATCAATGACTTTTTTCAGCCGTTCCTCAAATTCGCCTCTGTACTTGGTACCGGCGACGACGGAGGACATATTGAGAGAAATCACATGACAGTCCTTCAGGATCTCCGGCACATCATGAGAAACGATCCGCTGTGCAAGCCCTTCTGCGATGGCTGTCTTGCCTACGCCCGGCTCACCGATGAGGACAGGGTTGTTCTTATTTCTGCGGGACAGGATCTGGATCACACGATTGATCTCCGTCTGACGCCCGATGACAGGGTCGATCTTGCCCTGTTTGGCTTTTTCATTGAGGTCGATGGCAAAATCCCCCATCTCTCCCAGCTCTGCACTGCCTTCTCCATTTCCGTCTTCCGAAATATAGGTATCGAAGGCTTTCTGCAGCTTCTCCTGTGTCACGCCGAAATGCTCCAGGATCTGCATCGCAACGCCGCTGCCTTCCCGAAGAATGGCAAGCAGCAGATGCTCCGTGCCGACGAAGGAATTGCCAAGATCATTGGCTTCCTCCAGCGCCATTTCCAGCACCCGTTTCGTCCGCGGCGCTACATACAGCTCACGGCGAGAGAAGAAGCCGCTCCTTCCCTGCCCGGCAAGCAGCGGCTCCACCGCCTCTACGGTCACGCCGAGCGAATTCAGGATCTTGCCGCCGGCCGAATCTTTTTCGTGGGCAATGCCCAAAAGCAGATGCTCTGTCCCCAAATAATCACTGCCCAGCTTCGCAGCCTCTTCTCCTGCAAATTTCCAGGCATTTTTTACACCATCTGTATATCTGTCTTCCATAGAAATCCCTCCTTTGTTTTGGGGTTTATATTAAATGAGAAATTAGAAATGAAGGTGGTATTTCAGTCACCAGTCACTCATTTCTTTCCTTCAATCGCTTTTATCTTATCTCTAACCTCGCAGGCGCGCTCGAAGTCTTCGCGATCGACGCAGCTCTTGAGCTCCTTTCTTAAGGCTTGCAGCTCCTCGCTCTCCGCCGGAGCATCCGCCTTTTCTTTGGCCTTCGGTTCATTGACGGGAATTTCATTTTTCCCTTTCTGGAACGACGGCCGGATCGACTCCTTGAAGCGATCGTAGCTGCTTTCATTCTCCGGCAACTTTTCCGGGCTGACTTCGATGAATTGGCCGCCGCCCTGATCTTCCAGCGTGCGGGTCCCGAAGGGGTCTTCTAACAGATGACCAAGCATCGATCCGCCGAAGAAATGATCCAGCGGACTGTCAAAGAATCCATGTTCAAAGAAGCTCTGCTCCTTCTGGAAGACATGCTCTTTCTCTGCGCACTCACTGCAGAGATGCTCCTCTTTTCTATGTCCGTTCACCACCTGCACCATATGAACGGTGGCAGGATGTGCATGACAGTGTTCACAAAGCATATTTATTCTCCTTTCAGCGCCCACTCGATGCGATGGATCATCGTCCGTCCGGCTTCCTTTCGGTGTCCTTCCGGACAATACTCCAGCATCGTGTGCGTCATCGCATACATCAGCCGATACTCACGCTCGGAAATGATGTCGTAATTCAAAAGCATCTGGAAATACCCCCGAAGGCCGTTTTCTATCTCCTCCTGCGATACCGGTTTGTCTTTTGTTTGATGATTTGACTTTTCATTCTGGTACTGGCTCGCTGCCTCCTTCAGCCGATGGTAGTAGTCCGGCACCTCCTCACGACAGGCAGGACGCAGTGAGATCTTGATATATCCACCGCTCCCCCGCCGTGACTCGACAATGAATCGATCATTGGCGGAGAATCTCGTATTGATCACATACGTCACCTGTGAAGGCGCACACGCGAGCCGGTCGGCCACCTCTTTGCGCTTTAGCAGCAGCTGGTCTGTATTTTGCTTATCCATCAGATCCAGAATGAAATTTTCTATTTTATCAGATAGCATCGTGCTATTCATATCACTCACCGCTTTCCACTTGACCTCTTACCTTATTTCTGTAATCTATTATACATCAAATAGTCAAATAGTCAATAGCCTTTTTGATTTATTCTTTTTCCCCCTTTTGATGGCTGAATCATCTCTCATGTCAGGCCACCCAAAAAGGCGATGTGAAATAACGATCATCTCATTTT
>ULVD01057865.1_pt1 | contig 10365 bp, 10 predicted proteins | sample 1959101 | NCBI WGS metagenome assembly ULVD01 (sample SAMEA4835777, study PRJEB28245) | human gut metagenome | biome: gut microbiome; material: fecal sample | place: Denmark | collected 2008
CCCCCCCAGCCATATATCCGATTACCAAATCGACATTTGGAGCGGTGCCGAGCCTTGAAGAAACCACGAACCGAAGCCAGTCCTCAGACCTTTCATCAAACTCCAGAACAGAGAGTCCATCCAAGTCTGTGAGCAGATATGTTTGGACATATCCCACCCGAGAGTTTTTGACTGCCATCGGCAAGGCATCGAAATAATTTGTGGCAAGATAAAAGCCGCATCCGAAATCTCGGTGCGGCTTACACTTGTTCAGGGTTGGTACATCGAAATCTGCCGGAGTACCGTGATACAGATACATGGCAACCCTCCTCTATAAAATTGGTCTGGGTGAGAGGACTCGAACCCCCGACATCTTGCACCCAAAGCAAGCGCACTACCATCTGTGCTACACCCAGATATAATGGTTTTGTTTCCGAACACACACGCACTACTGATGGGTTCGAACCATCCTCACCATAAGCATCGCCATCAATGCTTAGTAGTGCGTGCCGGGGCAGAAAGGAAAACGGATATGTCAGTCCGTTGGAGCTGGTGACAGGGCTCGAACCCGCAACCCAGTGAGTACAAATCACTTGCGCTACCAATTACGCTACACCAGCGTGCACCCTCGTCTTTCCGAGGTGTCAGCTTTTAGCTAAAAGGCTGCTGATGACTGGACTCGAACCAGCGGCTCGCACTTCCGGTGCTGCTCTACCAACTGAGCTACATCAGCATAGATACGCCCTGCGCCCGTAGGACTCCGTGTGCACCCGGCTGTGTCTCTTACAGAGATAACAGTTGAGTGATGAACTAACCGTACAAACGTAAGCATGACCAACAGAGCAGATGGAGCTGGAACTCGGAGTCGAACCGAGAACCCACGCTGTACGAAAGCGTTACTCTACCAGTTGAGCTATTCCAGCATAGATGCCATCCTGAAACTATGGTGATGTCATTAACACCACCAATACAAACTCACTATGATGGCAGTTTTGATAGCGTGAAAGGAGAATCATGGATAAATCATCGTGGCATAAGGGATTGCAGGGATAGAAAACAAGCTCTAATACCAAAGATGATTTTGGCAGGGGCAGTAGGATTCGAACCTACGAATAACGGAGTCAAAGTCCGCTGTGTTACCGCTTCACCATACCCCTATATCTGCAGGCTCATGCAGCGGCGTCCCGCCAAACCAACCTGTAACCGACTTCCAGAGCAGGCTCTGGCGTGTCGTAAAGGCATTTCCTTTAACGCATAATTTAATGGTTTCTTACTTGGAGCGGCGTACCAGACTCGAACTGGCACCACCGGTTTGGAAGACCGGAGTGCTAACCGTTGAACACCAACACCGCATGGTCGGCTTCTCGCTTAGATTGTCACACGCTACCGGCAACTACGCTCCGAAAAGTCGTAGCCCCTATTCCGTCAGGTCAAACCGGTCTTGACGCATCAAGACAAGCGCAGTTTTCAGCAAGCATTTTCATTCTTTGTGAGGTAAGCCGATAATCTCTCACATCAGTTGGGAGCTACCCAACAACTGGCAGGGGTGAATGGATTCGAACCACCATCTGACGGTTTTGGAGACCGCTATGTTAGCCATTGCACCACACCCCTTGGCGGAGTGGACAGGACTTGAACCTGCACATCCTTTCGGATTACTCACGGTTTAGCAAACCGCTGCCTTACCGTTAGGCTTACCACTCCATCGGGATTACTTTATTATACAGAGCAATAAACTGCTCATTGACCTGCTTGTCCACATGATAATGTCCAAAGAACCACCGCTTGAATGTGAGGTCGGAACAAACCCTATCTAAAAAGCTGACCATCGGGTCGTTCTCGTACCAGCTTGCGAGCAGAGTCTGAACACTCCTTGGCGCACAATGTGTAATTACATAGTCAACTCGCCAATGATTTTGTTCGAGCGCTGCAATCGCTCGTTCCATTTCTTCTCTGGACGGCATTTCCTCTTTCCACCATGAGATATGTTCCACGCGATACTCTTTATCAACAGAGCGAGCACCGCCCATGCAGAAGATTTTCTTTCCATCAATCGTGAGCACCTGCCCTCTGTCCAGATGATAGATGTCGGGAGCGATTTCACGCACCTTTCCGCCAAATTTGTCAATCAGCGGGAACTGGTAGAGCATATCAAAGTTCTCATGGTTGCCATCAATCCAAAGTGTCGTGAAGTTTTTCGCTGTCAGCCAGTCTTGCCACCACATCTCTCGATGCGAACCGTCCCAGCAGAGTCCAAAATCGCCACATATGATTACGAAATCATTCTTCGTCAATTCCTTTTGTTGTGGGAACTTTGTTGTATTAAGCTTGGCAATATCAATGTTTGCGTGTGTATCTCCAGTGACATAAATCATGCTCAGTTCCTTTCTCATCTGCAGTCCATATGTATATTCTGTTCTGGTCTCTTCGTTTATCTCCTGTAGCGACGGGATTTAGATGAGCTGAAAGCGAGTTCAAATCCCAAGCGGCGATGATGAAATCATTGGGAGACAATGGGTTCGACGGTCGCTCATCGGATGGAGATGACAAGACATCCAGAATAGTTTTAATGAGCTGTACAGCGAGCTTAGGCGCCTTCGCAGCAGGCTGCAGGCGTGGAATTGTGCTGTCCAGCAAAGTGATACTTCAGCCTTTGGCGTGAAGCACATTCCTTACGAAATGTTATTCACTGCAAATGATAATTTGATTATCCTGTAATCTACATGGAGGTAGCTCCCTACGAGGAGGGGCTCCGGTACCCAGTGACTGGCGTGCGACATCCTTTGGTCGTCTCGTTGAATCCATTGTGTCGCAATGGATTCGGGTGATTCGGGCTGCTCGCAGTGTGGCTTGCAGCCTCGAAGGATGGCTTGAGTCTGCAGGTGAATGCGCCTCCGGGGAGGTTTTTCTCCCCATCAAGTTGTTACTTATGCCTTTGGCGATAAGCATTGCTTTCGCAATTATGCATTACAGGATTGCGGGTTATTTATAGACGTTACCGCAGGTCGTCCTTCATCATGCGGATTACATCCACATTCATTTTCTTGTTGATGTAAGCTACAATTGCGTCGATGGTCTCTTTTTCGACCATACGATAATAGCTATGCAGACCATACATTACCTGTACATCATTCCGTTCCCAAGCGACACCATTGTTCTTATCTGTGATGTAATTGTACAGCATTGACTGGAACTGCTTTTTCTTTTTATGACCGACCGTAATCTCGTTGTCCTTATTCAGCATAACGCCAAGATTCCAGTTGCGCCCCGCTGATGAACCATACCGAGTCTTGCTTGCATTGATTGTGAACGGGGCACCAAAGCTGTTCAATGTACTTACTACCAGCTCTTCAACAGAACGAACATCAAAATCATACTTGGATGAAATGATGAAGTCATCCGCATATCTGGTATAAATGAAGCTCTGTTTTTCAAAATTACGGAGCGTATTCGACAGTTTGAAATCAACCGGAATCATCATTACGTTTGTGATAAGCGGTGAAATTGGGGTACCCTGCGGTAGCCCACCATTTAAGAACGCTAACGACATAGCTGTCCGCAATGCTGCCTCGCCCTGTGGCTCTTTTACAATCTCACTAAAAGGAAAAACCATCGAGAACATTGAGATGGCATAATCCAATGTTGTGCTGCCAAAAAAGTCGTGCAGGTCAAGCTTTGCGAACCATTTGCTGCTGTTCTTCTGGTGACGCTTAACCGCATCGACTGTACTCCGCTTCTTTACATAAGCAAACGCGGCAGTATGATAGAGTGCATGGAAATCATCCTCGAAAATCGTTTTGAGTCTTCTCAAGGCGTCCATCAGCTCTGCCTTTGGCGCATCGATTCTACGAAGACCACCAGATTTCTTTGGGATGTAAAAGGTCTCATACAACTCGCTCCGTTCCTTTGCACGAAGCTCTGCTGTATCGTTATTAAATCGCACGAGTTTTCCGATTAAAGCTTCAACACCAATCTTGCTGGAAAAATGTTCACTGACATTTTCGACCTCGTATGTTCTTGTGTTTGCAATATTGGCATTGACAACCGGAGGTGTCTGATAGTTTTGAAACAGGTACTCTTCCAGTGTCATCTGATGATAAATCGGTGACTGCCTAACAGTGATATAGACCATTTCTTCCCCTCCTTGTCCAATAACTAACTGTAACCTACATATGTCTGCTGCTTCCCAGAATTCCTAAGTCTGAAGACTACGTCGTCCCTGTGGGAGGTGGTGCGAGCTCTTGCAAGATGCGAGATTTTTTTTTCTTTGATTTCATTGCGACTGAAAGCATGAGTCTGATGTTAGTCCATTTCGCCCATGTATCGAAGAATTAGCGAAAAGTGCTTGACATTTGGTTGGTTATGTGGCGCAATGCTGCCGACCGGTGGCAGCCGGTTTGCTTTCAGGGTTCCGCCGCGTCATCCTCCGGGGGTCATCCTCCCGACAATTTGTTACTTTAGCCTTTGGCGTAAAGCTCTCTTACGAGAAAATCCGTTACAGTCTGTGGCGCATTAAGGCTGCGCCATACCTAATAATTCAAACAGTTCTTCGTCCGTAAAGACATTTTGAGTTGTGAATGGCTTGATGAAAAACACGCCGTCCTCTCGTTGTTCGACAATCGTGTCAGGGTTCAAGGTGCACACCGGTCTTACCCCGGAACAGCTTGATGCTGTCAGCCTGTTTAACACACCAGAGCGATTCGAAATCGCCGCTCTTTCGGTCTCAACATCGTCTAACAGCCAGAAGCTCATAAATCCACGGTCTGAATCAAGCCCTGCATAACGAGCTTTCAGGTCGAACAAGTCGGCTGTCGGATTCGGACGAATGCCTTTTCTTTTGAATAAGTCAAAGCGCCGCCCATCTTGGAGGCTAAAAATGTCTGCAATTGATGGTAGGCGAATCAACGAAGACACTCGGTTCTCTCCGACCACATACTCTTTCCTGACCAAAGAAGCAATCTCGTGGTCTTCAAAGAAATACAGAAACCCGTAATGGTCTTCATAGCGAGCATAACTATACCTTACAAAGGCACCGGGCGAAGAATCATTATCGTGCATTGCGTGATACCACATCATCTGGTCACTGTTCAAGAACGAAAACAGATTGGACACTGGATACTTCGCATTATTAACACGCCTATAATGCCCAGTCTCTTCCGCCGCATCGAAGCACAGGTAGTCGATGGCTTTTTCTGTGATAAAATCACAGTTTGGATTACCTTTCAGCCAAACAATCGGGTGCGGGCTGTCTTTGTCCACACCGTACTTACCCATCACAAGTTGTGTACCAACTTTGAGGGCACCAACGGTCGTGTCCATACCTTACCCCTCCCTTCGTTCTTTTTGAAAATTAAAACGCATCCAGCAGCGGCTGGAATGCGTCGCAGATAATCAGCTTGTTTAAGCCCTTGCCCCTGATGTACTTGACGAAGTTACTCACTCCCAAAGCACAAATCGCTCTGACCGTGGTTACAACGCCAAGCGTAATGCCGCAGGCTGAAACGGGAGTTTCTTCCGCCGCTTCATCGTGCGTAAAGTTCATGGAATTGAGGAAGTCTTTCTTCATCTTGTAGTCAGACCAATCAGCAGCATAGTGCTGACCTGCCTCCAGCAAGGTTCTGAAGTCAAACATCGCCTTTACATACGGATTGTCGAAATGTTTTTCGACAATCTGTTTTCTCAGCTCGATGTTGTCAACGCACAAGAACACATAGCCAGACATCTGCTGCCCGTTCCACCCATCCTTGTACAGTTTCAGACTGTCCTTGACATCGGGATTGATATCGAAAAGGATATCTGCCAGTGCCTCGACCTTAGAGCGCCCGATGTCCTGCTGTCGGAAAATCTGATTTGCCAGATTGTGCGGGCTTACTGTATCCATGTCCCACAGTGCGATGTTCGTGAGACCCAAGCGAACCAACAGTTCCGCAATCGTCGCACCGACAGACCCACACCCGACGATATGGATTCTACAATCAACCTTCTCAGGCTGAAAATATTCATAGCTCTTTGACAGGTCAATCGCCATATTACTTACCTCCTAAGTATGTATAAGGGTCGTAGTCCTCTTCATCCTCCCAGCCCTGCATCGTTTCTTGACAGGCATTTCGTCCATGCCAACCGGCACCGATTCTGGTTCTGGGTTTCTCGTCCTCGTCCTTCTTCCCAGATGACTTGTCTTTTTTGTCGTCCTTTTTCTCGTCCTTCTTATCGTCAGTCTTGCCTGCAAGCGGATTGTACGGAGCACCAGCCGGAGCGCCTCTGTATCCCTGATTGTAGTAACCGCCGTATCCGTTCTGACCGCCATACACATAGGGCTTGGACTTTACCATATCCTTCGCGTTCTTGATGAACTCATCGAGACCTTCGTTCTGACCGACAATCTTGACTGTGATGTCTTTATCTTCGAACATCACATTCTTCTTGAGGTCATAGATTTTGTTTGTACTTGCAAGCGACTTGTTCCAAATCATAAAGATGTAGAAGTCGTCATCGCCAAGCATCCCAAGAATTTCCTCTTGATGGTTGAGGTCAACGGATGATGGCGACGTACCCATATTTACATGGGAGTGCCCCTGCATATAGATGTGATTGAAGCGTTCATCTTCAATGTTTTCCTGAATCCACAGAGCGTACTTCTCTGTATCCATCTCGACTGTTGAACCGGTTACTTCCTGCGGGTAGACAACGATATCGTTGATGACATATTCGTCGAGCGATTCGTCTTCGACTCGGCGTGCAACGCCATGCCATGCGACCTCTTTATCGAACTCCTTGATGAGCATAACCATCTTTGCCCATGCTTCTGTGCTGAAGTAGACCACCGCTTTTTTGTCACCGCACGAAAACGCTTTGGTAAAAGAAAGCTTACCGTCCGAAAGCTTTGTGAGAGACAAAGCCTTCTCAAAGTCCTGACGACACTCGTCAATGAGTTCCTGCGTTAACTTAATTGGTCTGCTCATTTTGCGCCTCCTCCGCCTGCCCATTCTGTGCCTCCTGTTCTTCAAGCCATCTGATTGCCTCATTCGGCTTTACAACACGACCATCTGGCAATTCGATACAACGACTGACCGAACCGTTCGACCACATCGTTTTCATAAACTCGCCCATAACTGCACTGTCACCGAAGTTCAGACTCTTACAGGATGCAATACACTGTTCAAGGGCTCCAATATAATTTCTCTGTCTCAACAGTTCATTGATAGTTCTGAGGTAATTGCCCATACAATGGAACCGGTCGATGTGTGTATTGGGCATATAACCGTCGAATGTGTAATCAGAAAAGTCGCCGGTCTGCGGGGAAACGCTACCATTCAAGTCGAATCTATACGCTGCGCAGAAACGGATTCTCAGGCGCGGATTTTCGTTCACAAAAATCTCTCGCATCAGCTTCTGCATCTTCTCTGACGCTGCCGCATTGTGACCAGCACCACCGTCCGGTCGATAAATGTAGCTATTCCTGTTGTTGATTGACCGCTCAGCCATTTCTCTATCAAAGTATTCGAGATAATCTTTGACCGAGAAATACATATCCGTATTGCTCACCCGAGAAAGGACAAGACGGTTGTTACAAAGGAAATACTCCATAATTTCGGAGTCTCCGCCGCCTTCGGCAATCCTCTGTTCAAGCCCCATCAGCTTGATGCACTTGTCATTACGCCGAGACAGATACGCGCCGATGGCATCATTGAGCCGCTGGATTTCTTCATCAATCGACACAATCTCATTGCGAACCGAATCGCATTCAATGCGTTCGTATCTGGTTTCAAAATCACCCAGCAACTGACGAATCCGTGCCGTTCTAAAATCGTACCCTTCGCCGAGTTTTGAGATATACTTCTCGTAGTTTGCAGAATTCGTCTCACGCAGAGATTGCATCAGTGCAAGTTCGTCCTCTGTCAAACCGTCATCCTGATTCAGATACCACGGCATAAATGCAAGGATGGACACCTGCAGGTAATGCATCTTCTTGATATCGAGGTTATCAACGAAGACGATTACCGATTTCTTGTCTGGGTTGATGTAACAGTCAACGTTGAATGACTTACGGTAAAATGCTTTGACCTTATCAAGCCGATGATATTCAGGGTACACTGACGTGAAGTTCTTCTCAATAATCTGCATACAGGTCAGATTACCGCTCTGGTCAGCATTAAAACTGTGAACCATAAGAACGCCGCTGTCATCCATTCGATATCTGCTACAAATAGCACCAACCGCACGTTCCGCCGGAACGCTATTGATAGCGCCACTATTGTAATTTGACGAACCGAACGTTAGATAAACGCTTTCGCCCTCTTTGATTCGAGGTGCAACCAGTGCACGAAGCGTTGAAAGGAATGAACAATCACCGCCATAGTAATCTCCGGTAATGTTCTGGAAATAACTATTAGCTGCTTCCGACGTAAACGGTGTCGATGCAATACTTGTCTTGAACACAGAAACACCTCTATTCATTTTTTATCTTGGTGGGGAATATCGGACTTGAACCGATACGGCATACGCCAACAGGACTTAAATCTGTTGTGTCTTCCACTTCCACCAATTCCCCATGAAAAGAGCCGCCCATAAAGGGCGGCTCTGAAGTTGGAACTTAGGCGTTATCCGCCTTAACGACATTCAGCAGGAAGCACTTCTCGGTGATACCGAACTGCTGGAAGGTCTTATCGAGGTCGCCGGGATTCAGGGAAGAACCATCGAGGTGCATAACACCACGGGTGTAGTCAACACCATTCGCCTCAAGGCAGGAACGCAGAGTGGTGTTCTCGTCGATGATGACAGCCTCACGCTTGACATTGTTGCCGACAGTAACCTTAATCATTATGTATTCTCCTTTTATTCGTTTTTAATTCTTGAAAAATGGTGGGGCGGCTATGCCGCCCCGTTGCGGTGTCTTTTACTGAGCGACGGTGATGTTGCTCATCACGGTTGCCTTCTCAGCCGCAATCTCTTCGAGGACAGCGGGAAGCTTCTCTTCGAGCTTGTTGAGGTTGATGATGGCAGCACCGAGGCGGTCAGCGACCCAGTCCTTCACATCGCCGGTAACACCGTCGAGGAACAGGGTGATGCACGCCAGCTTGTCATCGTCACGGGTCTCGGAACCGAAAGACGCACCGACTGCGTTGATATTGCCTGCACCATGAGTGGTGCCGACACCGAAGATGGGCTCCTTGCCATCCTCGCCGCCCTTCAGGACGAGCTCCTTGGGACGATACTTCTCGATGGTCTTGATGTCCTCAAGCTTCATTGCGGAAGTGACGACGACTGCGTCGCCTGCGATAACGATTTTTGCCATGTGTATGTACTCCTTGATTTCAAATGTACCCCTATTAGTTCGTCTTGCGACTATCCGCCCACACCACGAGGAGGTTGGAGCCATTGTGGACATAAAAACCACTGAAGCGATTACCTCAGTGGTTGTTGTTTTATCTTGCACCACTTCCGTGGTGCCGATGCTTTTGATACACAGATTAGAAGCTGAAAGCCGGGGCGACGCCAAGGGAAAGCCTAGCGGAGTTAAAGCTCGCGATGCCGTTCGTGTACACACTGCAGAAGGAGTTGCTGGTGGAGTAACAAGGAGAACGCAGCATAGTGTACTCAGCGGAACCATTACGCTTCTTCCCCCAAGGCACATCTTCCTGCCGGTAATACTCATACCAATGACCTTCACCCGGTGCTGAATAGATATTTCGCCCAAAAGTTTCTTTTTCAGACTTAATCCAGAATTTGCACTCCGTTTCGAGCAATTCATTCGCTCCGTCATAGGTGTTTGCAGTGAGCTTGATTACAGGTTCGACCACCTCAAGAATCTCGGCAGGCATGAGTTGGTAAATCTCACCATATTCATCGTTCATCTTGTGAAACAGTTCTGTTGCACCCCAAGAACCTCTGTTGGTATCGTCACTATTCCAGCGATGCCGTTTTGGGAGGCAGTCAACCATTTCCCAGCTCAGTGGAAGGATACGACCACTTTTCGTAACGTCATGTCTAAATCCAATGATACGAAACTGAACCATCGTGCCGTCCGTCAGTCTGACATTCTTGAAGTCGCCTAATTTAAGGAAGTCCGGCGCCATATCCCCAAGCCCCTTCAGTGAACGCCACGGCATATTATCCAAACATTCAGGCATATGTTACCTCCATCCATCATCATTTAATTGGCGGGGAGTGTAGGATTCGAACCCACGGACGGCTCTCACCGTCAACGGTTTTCAAGACCGCCACCATAAGCCACTCGGTCAACTCCCCAAATAAAAAGAGACGGGTTATTCGCCCGTCTCAGTTTCATCCTCTTTATCTTCCGGCTCGTCCACGCCGTCGATATCATATTCATCATACGGAAACTCTGTAAAGACTTCACAGCCACTTTCTTTCTCCGTTACAATC
>ULVD01061301.1_pt1 | contig 10363 bp, 8 predicted proteins | sample 1959101 | NCBI WGS metagenome assembly ULVD01 (sample SAMEA4835777, study PRJEB28245) | human gut metagenome | biome: gut microbiome; material: fecal sample | place: Denmark | collected 2008
CTTGAGCTTATACTCGTCCCGTTTTTTATGTCTCCGATTATTGCGACATTCATAAAAACAAAATCGTATTTAATTATTGTTCCGATTGCGGCGATATTTATATTTTTGACTGTTGATGGAATACGCCGAAGATTTAAAAAATGCGAAATAATATTAAACGAAACAGACGATAAGGCGGAAATATATGCCGATAAATCCGTGCTTCTTATTGTTCCTCATCAGGACGATGATATAAACCTGATGGGCGGTATGCTCGAAGAATATGTCAGATACAAAAGTGATATAAGAATTTGTTTTTACACTAACGGAGATTTTGAAGTTAGTGCAGAAACAAGGCTGAACGAGAGCTTGAAGGTGGCTGAATTCTACGGAATATCCGCAGAAAATATTATTTTTATGGGCTATGGCGACCGTTGGAATCCGGAGGACGGACACATTTATACCTCACCAGAGGGAAAAACCGTAAACTCAGCTTCCGGAAAAACAATGACATACGCTTTACCCGATCATCCCGCATACAATAACGGCGCAGAGTATAAGCGTGGGAATGTTGTCGGCGACATGAAAGAGATTATCGAAGAGTTCAAGCCGACAGATATCTTTTGTGTCGATTATGATTGCCACACGGATCACGTTGCGTGTTCGCTTTTCTTTGAGGAGGCTTTGCTTAAGGTCCTTAAAGACAACGGCGATTATCGCCCAAATGTTTACAAGGGTTTTGCCTATGAAACGGCTTTCTTCGGAGAAAAGGACTTCTTTAAGGAAAATATCGTTTCAACCGTGAATGAAAGACGTACCGACTATATGCAGAAGCGAGTCAATTTTAACTGGCATGACCGCGTGCGCTTTCCTGTTTCTGCTAAGGCGGCAACAAGGTTTATCGGGAACAGCTCGGTTTATCGGGCGCTGTCTTTTTATAAATCCCAGGATGCAACGGATTATGCCGAATCAATTATAAACGGAGACAAAGTCTTTTGGCACAGGAGAACCGACTCCGTTCTTTACAGTGCAAAGATTACCGTCAGCTCGGGCAATGGCAAATTGCTGAATGATTTTAAGCTGTTTGATACGGATGCTCTTTATGATTTTCCGTTGTCAAATATAAAGGGTATGGATGTACCGAATTCCGCCGAATTCCCCGAAAGCGGAATTTGGAAGCCCGATGTGAACGACGAAAAGAAGGAAATCAAGGTTGAACTCGGAGAAAGCAAGAATATAAAAGTGATTTATCTTTATGATAATCCTTCGCGCACCGACAATATAATCAATGCAGAGATTATTTTTGACAGCGGCAAAACGATAGAAACTGGTCCGATTAATTCGGACGGCTCTGCAACCTCGGTTGAAACAAATGCGGATAATGTTTCGTCGTTCGTGGTCAAAATAACAGATTGGGACGGAGACGCACCCGGACTTACCGAGCTTGAGGCCTTTGAAACGGGAAATGAAAATCCCCTGAGGTTTATAAAGCTGACCGATGAGTGTGAGAATTTTATTTACGATTATATTATTGAATCGGGCGATAAGACAAAGCTGTCATTATATTCATATAATGCTCCCGAGCTTTCAACGGAGAATTATATAGTTGACTGCGATAACAAAAAATGCTTGGCAGCTATTGAAAGTGAAATGATTGTTGTGGCTTGCCCTAAAGGTGAAAGCTGCATGATTACCGTGACATCAAAGGACGGATTTTCGGACAGCGCAAGAGTATCGAACCCAAAGAATAAAAAGCTTCTTAAAAAGGCAATTGATTTTGACAAATACCATCATCGTGTTTTGAAATCTCACAAACAAAAGGTTTATTACAAAAATATGCTTCTTCATTTTTATGACGAGCTGATGTGGAAAATAAAAAGGACAAAATAAAATGTTCCTCGAAATTACTTTCGGGGAACGTAAAAATTTTCAGTGTCAATGCCCTCATGTTTCAAAAGAAAGATTTTTTTATCAATGCCGCCGGCATAGCCTGTCAGGTTTCCGCTTGCACCGACAACACGGTGGCAGGGAATTATAATTGAAATCGGATTGTGACCGACAGCATTACCGACTGCCTGAGCCGACATCCTTTCAATGCCGTTGAGATGAGCAATCTCTTTTGCAATTTCGCCGTAGGTTGTTGTTTCGCCGTACGGGATTTCGCAAAGAATTTTCCAAACAGATTGCCTGAATTCTCCTCCTTTCGGAGCGAGCTCAAGATTGGATATTTCCGGCTTTTCGCCGTTCATGTAACGGTCAAGCCATTCCTTGGTCTTGCAAAGCGTTATATCATCGTCGGAGTATATAAATCCGTCCTTGCAAGCCGAGCGGAAATATTTCTGACCCTCGATCCATAGGCCGACAAGCTTGTTATCTTCCGCAGCAAGTGTAAGCTTACCCAATGTCCGGCAGCCGTATTCGGTAAATTTAATCACATGATAAACTCCCTTCGGACTTATTATACAAACTAATTATAGCATATGTTTTTGCAGTTTTCAACGTTGACACAATAATTAAAATAAGCTATAATTCTAAAAAAAGGAGGCAGAAAAATGTTTGATGCAATTATGATTTTCATTTTGGATGTAATTGATCTTATAAAGGTAATAATCGGTATTTTCAGTTAACCGTTGACAACGAGAATTTTTAATTATTCAAAGAAGCGCAATACTTTTTTGATTTTTATGGGGTGTTGAATTTGAAAGCAATCAAAAAAATAATTGCAATTATTCTTGCCGTTGTACTTTGCATAGGATTCGTCTCTGTATCGGCGAGTGCAAAGGAAAGACTTAATTATCTTCTTCTCGGAGATTCAATAGCCGAGGGCTTTGGTGTTAAAAACCCCGACGAGGCGTCATACGGAAAAATCATTGCCGACACTAACGGATATAATTATAAAAACGATGCGATTATGGGCAGAAACAGCGTCGGACTTCTCAATCATCTGACTAATGATGAGGAATATATAAACGATGTTAAGTGGGCGGATATTATCAGCGTTTCAATCGGCGGGAACGACTTCCTTCTTGATCATGCGGCGCTGCTCATTATTGAGGGAATCATTTTCAACGATTACTCAAAATTTGATAAGATAGGCGAGACCTTTTATGAGAATTTTTCAAAGAGCATGGAAAGAATTCGTGAGTTGAATCCAAATGCGAAAGTCATTGTCCAGCTTCTTTATACGTCATGGACATTTGATTTTGCGAGAAAGCCTTACAATCAGGCATCGAAGCGAATCAATGATGCGATTATAAAATATGCTGAAGAAAAGCCGCAGAATATTTACGTTGTTGACACAAGCAGAATTTTTGACGGCCGCCGGGACTGCATTTCCACAGATACAATTCACCCCAATGCACAGGGAAACATCGAGCTTGCAAAGGCGGTTCAGGCAAAGCTTTGCGAAATAGGTATGGCAAGCACAACCGAGCTTGTTCTTCTTACGCCCGGAATTGACAGGAATTATCTCATAGAGTATTTCGGCACGCCTCTCGGTCAGATAATTATTTTTGCCGCAAATGTTGCGACAGGAAATTTCAACTTTGCATTTTAATTTAAAGGTCATCGGCTTAGGTCGGTGACCTTTTCGGGTTGACATATATGTGACGCATTGCTATAATCTAAATTGATTTTTATTTGATTTCGGAGAAGAAAATGGCAGAAAAAATGTGTAATAATAAATGTAAAATAAAAATGACCGACAGTGAAAGCTCGTACGGTTTTGTGAATGAATTATCCGAAAAAGGCGGACGATTTTTAACAACAACGTATTCTGTTTTCAGCGGTATTGAGCTGATTTACAATGACGCTCACATAATGAGCGTTGAATCAAAAGCTCCGTCGGGGAATGTGATAGAGATAAATCACTGCCGGGAGGGCAGAATGGAGTGTCATTACCGTGACGAGTTCTGCTACGTTGCACCGGGTGATCTTGTTATCGGACGCGCGGAGGAAAAATCTCAGACAACATATTTTCCGCTCAGTCATTATCACGGCATAACGGTGCGTATCGACGTTGACCGTGCGCCGAACTGTCTTTCCTGCTTACTTGACGATGTAAATGTCAAGCCGCAGGCGATTGCCGAAAAATTCTGCGGAGAAAAAAGCTGCTTTATCGCCCGATCCGATTCGTCTGTCGAACATATTTTTTTCGAGCTTTATTCTGTGCCTGAGGAGATAAAAAGGGGTTATTTCAAAATAAAGATACTTGAGCTTCTGCTGTTTCTCAGTGTGCTTGATACGGGTGAAAACGAAATCGACAGCGTTTATTCGGCAATGCAGGTTGACCTTGCAAAGCAGGTAAGCGTATATCTGACGAAAAACATGGATAAGCGAATTACCCTTGAACAGATTGCAAGACATTTTCATGTTTCGGGAACGCATATCAAAAATATTTTTAAGGGAGTTTACGGCGTTTCACTCTACGCCTACACCCGCGCGATAAAAATGGAGTCGGCGGCATATATGCTCGAATATACGGACAGGACAGTTACGGATATCGCCGGAGAGCACGGATACGATAACAGCAGCAAGTTCGCACGGGCTTTCCGTGAGGTTAAGGGAATGACCCCGAGCGAGTACAGGTCAAAAAATAAAAAATAAAAATGTCCGATTGGAGCTTTTTTCTATCCTTTTGGAGCGGAAAAGGCTGCGTTTTGCATGTAAAATAATGTACGAAGAAAGGCAATGCGGATATGATTTATGCATACGTATTGCCTAAAAAAACACCAACGAGTTAGCAGATGCTAACCAAATGAACGGAGGCGGTAGAATGTCGGAAGAATTACTTGTTAAGCATTGCTCGCCGACCCTTGCCGGAATTAAAACCGGCAATCTGTTTTCCGTGAATTTTGACAATGCGGATGAATTGAGAGCGTGCGTGCGCGATTGGAACAGAATGCTTTCGCCGAAGGGTCTGCGGATTATGCCGATGAGGTTCAACGACGGCCGAGCATTGATTTATGTTTACCGTCCATCCAGACTTTCAAAGGATTTGAGTGAAAGCCTGGCGGAGGATATGCTTGATTCTTTCGGTTACGGCGGCAAAACGCCCGAACGCTGTGTAAGCGAGCTTATGAAGCGGCTGAGAAAAAACGAAGCGTTTCCGCACGAGATAGGTTTATTCCTCGGATATCCGCCGGAGGATGTTAAGGGATTTATTGAGAATAAAGCCTGCGGCTGTAAATGCAAGGGCTGCTGGAAGGTTTACGGAGACGAAGCGGCAGCAAGAAAAATCTTTGCGAGATATAAGAAATGTACTGCGATTTATTGCGAGCTTTTCAAAAACGGCAGAAGTCTTGATAAGCTCACGGTTGCAGCATAAATATAAGAAAGGTTTGATGAAAAATGAGTAAAATAGCAGTAGTATATTGGAGCGGCACGGGTAACACAGAGGCAATGGCAGGTGCAGTTGCCGACGGCGCGAAAGAAAAGGGTGCAGACGTTTCCGTGTTTACGGCATCCGAGTTCAGCGGCTCCATGATGGATGAATTTGACGCGGTTGCTTTCGGCTGCCCGTCAATGGGTGCGGAACAGCTTGAGGACAGCGAGTTCGAACCTATGTTCAGCGATTGCGAGTCCAAACTCAGCGGCAAAAGAATTGCCCTTTTCGGCTCATACGGCTGGGGCGACGGTGAATGGATGCGTAACTGGGCGGAGACCTGCAAGGATGACGGCGCAGTAATGGCGTGTGACTTCGTGATTTGCAACGAAGCTCCCGATGATGAAGCTCTCGACGATTGCAAGGCACTCGGCGAAGCTTTGGCTTGACAGTACATCTCCGATATGTAATTGATAATCTCGATTACAAAAAGCGCAGGCATGTTCAATGTCTGCCTCCCTCACCGTCACAAAAGCGCCGCACTTCGTTTTTGTGTGTTCCTCTTCCTTGAGAAAAGCGGACGGTGCACCTGCGCTTTCGGAGATTTATTATATTTGTTATATATAGCGGTTATCAACCCTTCCGCTTATTATATAAACTCTTTGCTGAATAGAAACGGCGGCTCACTTAGGTGGGTCGCCGTTTCGTTATACTTATAAAGCTTTGCAAATTATCGCAAAACACCGCTGAACAGAATCCCTGCTCGGCGGCGGGAATGGTATTTTAACTTAATATTTATCTTTTGGGATACGGGTTTTGCTGAGCGGTTCTGCCGAGAATATAATCGGTGGAGGTCTCGAGGATATCGGCAAGCTCGCAAAGCATTTCAAGCTTCATGGTCCTTCTCCCGCTCTCATACATCGAATACATTGTTTGACTGATTCCGAAATGCTTAGCCATGTCAAGCTGTGTCAAATGTTTATCACGTCTGAGCTCTTTTAAAATGTCTGTGTAAACTGCCATAACAACCTCCAAATATTACAAATGCTGTTATTGACAATTAGAACACATTTTGATATAATAATGTTGAAATATTACAAATGTTGTAATATCATATAGTTTGATTGCTGCGAAACAAAAACACCGCCGAACAGATTTTCACTGCTCGGCGGTAGTATGTATTATTTATTTTTATCATTGCTCAGACCGAGCAGGTAATCTGTGGAAACATTGTAGTATTTCGCGAGTGTGATAATGTGATGACTCGGAATGTCCCTGACACCGCGTTCGTATGCACTGTAATATTGATATGTTGTGTTCAATACATCGGCAATATCCTTTTGAGTTTTATCGTTATCCTCACGAATATCTTTCAGTCTGGGATAGTAGTATTCTTGCATAAAATTATCACCGATTCTTTGTATATTTGACTGAATTATATCATATATGGTTAGCTTATGTTGAAATTTAATCATATATGGTTTATAATACTATTGCAACACATTTTGTTGCAGTTGGTATTGGCATATACACATCAGTTTTTACAAGCCCTCAGTCACGACATTTTTGTGACAGCTCTCCTACAGGAGCACAGAGATAAAAATTTTGACTTTTTATTTATATAAATCGCATGGCTTGATTGCTGCGAAACAAAAACACCGCCGAACAGAATCCCTGCTCGGCGGCGTTTTGCTTTATTTGGTTTTATTCTGCTGCCTCGGCGGAGTCAAATACAAATCCGTCATCGGTATGCTTGCAGATATACTTGTTGCCTGAGGTTATTCTGCCGTCAAGCATCTCCTCGCTGAGCTTATCCTCAATCTCCGACTGAATAGCACGTCTGAGCGGTCTTGCACCGTAAACCGGGTCAAAGCCCTCATCGGCAATCTTTTCAATTGCGCTGTCGTCAAAGCTAAGCTCAATGCCCATGTCGTGAACACGGTTCTTGAGTGTTTTGAGCATTCTGCGTGCAATTTCCTTAATGTCGTCCTTATTGAGCTGCTCAAATACGATGATATCATCAACCCTGTTAAGGAACTCGGGACGGAAGCACTTCTTCAATTCGCCCATGACTGCGTCTTTAATATCACTCTGGCTCATTGTGCCGTTGCCTTCCTCGCCCTTGAAGCCGAGTGCGGCGTTGCCGGCGTTTGTGATGAGCTTTGCACCGACGTTTGAAGTCATGATGATGATGCAGTTCTTGAAGTCAACCTTTCTGCCCTGCGAATCGGTGAGAACACCGTCGTCAAGGATCTGAAGGAGCATGTTGAATACATCGGGGTGAGCCTTTTCAATCTCGTCGAAAAGAACTACGCTGTAGGGCTTACGGCGAACCTTTTCGGTGAGCTGACCGCCCTCGTCATATCCGACGTAGCCCGGAGGCGAGCCTACGAGCTTGGAGACTGTGTGTTTCTCCATGAACTCGGACATATCAAGTCTTATCATTGCGCTTTCATCGCCGAAAAGTGTTGCGGCAAGAGTTTTGCAGAGCTCTGTCTTACCTACACCTGTCGGTCCGAGGAAGATGAATGAACCCGTGGGTCTGTTCGGGTCTTTAAGTCCGACCCTGCCGCGGCGGATAGCCTTGGCAACTGCGGAAACTGCCTGATCCTGACCTACAATTCTTCTGTGGAGCTCCTCCTCCATGTGGAGAAGTCTCTGGCTTTCCTCTTCAGTGAGCTGAACGACGGGAATGTGCGTCCACTCGGAAACAATGGCGGCAATCTCATCGGGAGTTACAACGCCGTTTGTCTCGGAATTCTGCTTCTTCCAGCCTTCCTTCGCATTCTCAAGGTGAGCCTTAACCTCTTTCTCCTCGTCACGCAAAGCAGCCGCCTGCTCGAAATTCTGACTGTTGACAGCCGAAGCCTTTTCTTCGTTTATACGCTTGATTTTTTCTTCAAGCTCTCTGATATCCTCGGGCGGAGTGTAGGCACGCAGACGAACCTTTGAAGCCGCCTCATCAATAAGGTCGATTGCCTTATCGGGCAGGAATCTGTCGCCGATGTATCTTGACGACATCTTAACTGCGGCTTCGATAGCTTCATCGGTAATCTTTACCTTATGATGAGCCTCATATTTGTCCCTGATACCCTTGAGTATCTCGACAGCCTCTTCACGGCTCGGCTCGCCGACAAGAACCGACTGAAAACGACGCTCAAGAGCGGAATCCTTTTCGATGTTCTTTCTGTATTCTTCAATTGTTGTTGCGCCGATAACCTGCATTTCACCCCTTGCAAGAGCGGGCTTTAAAATATTTGCAGCATCGACAGCACCCTCTGCGGCACCTGCGCCGATAAGAGTATGAACCTCATCAATGAAGAGGATAATGTTGCCGGCCTTTGAAACCTCGTCGATAGCAGACTTGATTCTTTCCTCAAAGTCGCCACGGTATTTTGTACCTGCGACCATGCCGGTCAGGTCAAGAGCAACAATTCTCTTGTCCTTAAGAATTTCGGGAACCTCGCCCGATGCAATTTTAAGAGCCAAGCCCTCGGCGATAGCGGTTTTACCTACGCCGGGTTCACCGATAAGGCAGGGATTGTTCTTTGTCCTACGGCAAAGGATCTGAATAACTCTTTCGATTTCCTTCTGTCTGCCGATAACCGGATCAATCTTGCCCTGCCGCGCAATGGCGGTAAGATCTCTGCCGAATTGATCGAGGGTCGGTGTCTCGGTTTTTCCTTTGGACTGTTCCTTGGATTTCGGACTTGCGTCGTTCTGCGAAACATTGACGGATTTTGTAATTTCCTCGGCAATGTCTGCAGCCGAAACATTCATTGCGTCCAAAATATCCATTGCGTAGCAGCTGCTGTCACGGAGAATTGCTATAAGAAGATGCTCTGTTCCGACATAGCCGTGGCCGAGACTTCTTGCAATCGTGACTGCTGTTTCGATAATGTTCTTGCTTCTCGGTGTGAAATCGTTCGGTGAAAGAACTGTCGGAGTGCCGATGCCGACGCTGTTTCTGACAGCGGTCTCGACATTATCCGCCGTGATGTTTCTTGCCGTGAGGGCAGTGTATGCGACGCTTCCCTCGCTTGAGAGCAGACCGAGCAGAAGGTGCTCGCTGCCTATATATGTGTGACCGAGATTCTCCGCATATTCTATTGCGGCATTAAGCGCCGTGTTTGCTTTCTGAGTAAAGCCTGTAAACTTATACATAAAAATCTCTCCTTTGTTTATTGAATTTGCCTCCATTGCAGGGAGCTTATTGCTTTTAAAAACAGGACCTGTCTGCGATTGCTTTTGCAATCCGACAAGCCCCGTATTTAATCAATTATCATTGGTCATTCAAAAACACGAGGCTTTTAAAATTCCTTTTGCATTCTTTATTCAAATGCCTTTCTTACCCATTCGGCTCGGATGATATCTCTCTCCTGCGGAGAAAGCTCCTTGCCCTCAAGAGCGTTGATTGTGGCAGGCTGAACCTTGACCGAAAGCTCATTGAGCTTTGTAATATCAAAGTCAAGCGTCTTGTTTGAAATGCCCATTCTGAGAAGCGATGCAAGCTCCATGAACTCATCGCCGCTGAGAACTCTTGCGTTCTGAAGAATACCCTTTGCACGGAAGATTTTATCCTCCTCGGCAGGGTTTTCCAGAAGCTTTTCAGCCGCAGCACGTTCCTGCGCAACGAGCTGTAATGTAATTGACTGGAGATTGTCCAGCGCAGTTTCCTCGGAAATTCCGAGCGTTATCTGGTTGCTGAGCTGGTAGATATCTCCACGGGGGCTGCTGCCCTCACCGTAAGCGCCGCGGATTACAAGTCCGAGCTTTGATACGGTTGCGGCAAGCTTGCCAATCTGACCGCAGCGGGTCAAGGCGGGCAGGTGAAGCATGACGGAGGCTCTCATCGCCGTGCCGAGATTGGTCGGGCACTGGGTCAAATAACCGATTCTGTCATCGTATGCGTAGTTAAGCTTGCTGCCGATTATGTTGTCAACCTTGTCGGCAACACTGTATGCCTCCTTGAGCGCAAGACCGGCCATCATGACCTGAAGTCTGATGTGATCCTCCTCGCAGAGCATAATGCTTATTGCTTCGTCGTCCGTCAGGAGCAAG
>ULVD01071601.1_pt1 | contig 10347 bp, 10 predicted proteins | sample 1959101 | NCBI WGS metagenome assembly ULVD01 (sample SAMEA4835777, study PRJEB28245) | human gut metagenome | biome: gut microbiome; material: fecal sample | place: Denmark | collected 2008
TACTCGGTGTTGCCGCTGTAGAATTCGATTTCATAAACACGTCTGCCGTCCTCGTAGTCCAGTTTTGCTTTGACGAAAGTCGCTTTGGAAGCAGAAACGCCTGCGTGCTTGAGTGCGATGGATTTCGCTTTGGCCTTGGTGATGCGCTTGGATGAGGTGCTTTCCTTCGGAATCGAGTATCCTTCAATATCCTTGTCGAAGGAGAGAATTTCACCACTCGATGCAAGAATCTCGTAGTCATACTCGGTGTTGCCGCTGTAGAATTCGATTTCATAAACACGTCTGCCGTCCTCGTAGTCCAGTTTTGCTTTGACGAAAGTCGCTTTGGAAGCAGAAACGCCTGCGTGCTTGAGTGCGATGGATTTCGCTTTGGCTTTTGTGATTTTTTTCGCAGTGGTTGTTTGGCTTCCGGTAGTTGTTCCGGTTTCTGTCTCCTGCATGACAGCGTTTCTGTCAGCCTGCAGGATACTGCCATCGACAGCGTTGAGGCGATATTCGTAGGTGTAGCTGCCGGAGGTAAAGGTTACCGTATAGAAGGAGAGACCGTTTTCGGTGCGATACTTTGCAGTCAGGTCGTTGACCTGATTTTCCTTCAGGCCTGCATCGCTGAGCGCAATATCCGCGCCTTTGCCCATGCCGATGAGAGCAGCTGATGTGCTGGCGTCTGCTTGACTCATAGAGAACGATACGCCGGAGATCACCAACGCGCCGCAGACTGCGATAGCCGCGAGTTTTTTCTGATAATTTGATACATTCGTAAATTTTTTCATAGTGTCAACATCCTTTCCTAACATTTATGCCCCGCAGATAAGCACTGCGGGAATCGTGCTTGTTTTGCTTTTATGTGAACATTGTAGCCTGTCAAGATTAAAGAAATATTAAAAAGTGAAAAAATATGCGATCGCTCCGTTGCTGTTCCTTTTCCCCAAAAAGCTCACGCTTTTCGGGGACCCCGATAAAAAGAGGTGGATGTCTGTTTGTTTCTTACGAAAACAGAAAGGGATTCGAACCCGTGAGGGCATGAGCGTTCATTGAGAAATATTTGATCATACGAACTCATACGACATTTTTCGACAAATTTCGCCGAAATTGGTGTCAAAATAATTGCCTGCAAGCCGCATTTGTTTTAAACTGATAGCATAAGCTAAACTTTGAAGACAACAGGGGGGACGAAGAAGTGAAGAAAAAGTTATGCAGGAAGCTTATTGCACTGGTGGCGGCATTTTGCATTTTGACATCCGGCTGCGGCACCGTGGAAGGAGGCAGTGAGCCGGCTCATGCGGCTTACGCATCGGCACAGAGCAGTTCCAAAACATCGACAAGCATTACCAGCGTGAAACAAGTTAAGTACGAGTCGCTGAAAATAAAATGGAGGAAAATTGAGAATGTAAAAAAATATGAAGTTTACCGGGCAGACAAAGCAACAGGTACTTACAAGAAAATTGCGTCGATAAACGGCACGAGCTACTGCGATGCAAAAATAAGACAGAACAAAATTTACTATTATAAAGTAAAACCTGCGGCGGACGGGGCGGCGCAGAGCACGAGCAAATCCGGAAAAATCAAGACAGCGGTTTCGCTTGCCAAAATTCCGAAGCAGGAAGAGGGCAGTGCCTATGCGCAGGTCAACGGTGGGAAACCGACCTTTTCAAGCTACGAAAAGAAGAGAAGGAATTTTGAAGAGTATGCGGCACTGGATGAGCTCGAAAGATGTGGAATTACTTATGCCTGCATAGATAAAAGCATGATGCCGACGGAAACACGCGGCAGTATCGGGATGATTAAGCCATCAGGCTGGCACACCGTGCGGTACGACGATTTGATTTCGGACAAATATCTGTATAATCGCTGCCACTTAATCGGCTATCAGCTCACGGGGCAGAACGCGAACAAGCAAAATCTGATTACAGGGACGCGTGCTCTGAATGTCACGGGAATGCTGCCTTTTGAGAACGAGGTGGCGGAGTATATTAAAGAAACCGGAAACCATGTGCTTTACAGGGTTACGCCGATATTTAAAGGAGATAATTTAGTTTGCAGCGGTGTGCAGATGGAAGCGCAGTCGCTGGAAGATGACGGGATTTCGTTTAATATTTTTGCGTATAATTCACAGCCAGGCATTGTGATTGATTACAAGACCGGGGACAGTCATGCGATCAAATCCTGAAAGCAGGCTATGAACCGTGTGGACAGTGCAAACCGTGAGAGCCGGCCGATCCATTGGAATTTATTAATTGAAAGAAATTCCGCAAGTGGGGCACAATAACACGGGGGTGATCGCATGAATTCAATTTGGAGTGAAACCGTAAATTTAAAGACATTCCATTCCTTGGATCAGAACATGACGGTTGACACGGCTGTTATTGGCGGCGGACTGGCAGGAATCTTGACGGCATACAAGCTGAAGGAGCATGGTGTAGAGAGCATAATCCTTGAAGCCGGTGAAATATGCAGCGGCCAAACGAAAAACACAACCGCAAAAATTACATCGCAGCACGGCGAGATATACGATAAAATCACGAAATATTACGGACACGAGCTGGCGGCTCAGTATGCAGCGGCAAACGAAAACGCAATTAAGGAATACGAGCAAATCATAACGCAAAGAAACCTAGAATGCGATTTTGAGAAAAAGGACGCTTGCTTATATTCTACCGAGGAAGAAAACACATTAGACAGGGAATATATGTCGGCAAGCGCTGCCGGAATCGACTGCTATATGACCGAGAAGACAGACCTTCCGATAAAAATAACGGATGCACTGGTATTCAAGAATCAAGCGCAGTTTCATCCGCTCAAATTTGTCGGCGGTATTATAGACGATTTAAAATGTTTCGAGCATACCGCAGTGACACGAATCGTCGGCAGCACCATTTATACGAAAAATGCTCGAATCGAAGCCAAAAACATCGTCATTGCCACGCACTATCCGTTTATTAACTTTCCGTCCTATTACTTCCTAAGGATGAGTCAGGAGCGAAGCTATGTTGCAGCGCTGGAAGGAAAAGGCGTTAAACTTGACGGAATGTATATCGGCAGCGGAAAGGAAAGCCTGTCATTCCGAAGCTATGGCGATTACATTCTTCTTGGAGGCGGCGCACACAGAACAGGAGTTGTGCCAAGCAAGATGCCGTTTGACATGTTGTCAGAAAAGGCACAGGAGCTCTATCCGAATCACAAAATCACAGCGAAGTGGTCTGCACAGGATTGTGTTACGGTTGACAACATTCCGTATATCGGCAGATTCGGCGGTGATAATTCAAACATTTTTATTGCGACCGGCTTCGGTAAATGGGGCATGACAAGCTCAATGGTGAGCGCCGGTATTATCAGCGGTCTGATTTGCGGGAGTCCGCCGGATTACGGCGAAGTTTTTTCACCGCAGCGGTTTAAGTTTGCTGCCGCAAGAAAGAACATCTTTACAAATACAAAAGAAACCGTGAAAGGATTTTCGGCGCATCTTAAGAGAGCAAACGGCGAGCTTCACAATCTTCCGGTGGGTACGGCAAAGGAAATAAAGTATAAAGACAAAAAGGCCGGTGCGTATCGGGACGAAAACGGCAGAATCTACATCGTAACATTGAAATGCCCGCATCTGAAATGCAAGCTCAATTGGAATGATTCCACGAAGACATGGGACTGCCCGTGCCACGGCTCAAGATATAGTTTTAAGGGTGAACTCGTTGATAATCCCGCGCAGCAAAGCTCGATATTGATTGCAGAGGAAGATGGAAACGCTGTAAATTAGTACACGGGTAAACTTACAAATTTTGTTGTGAACAGGAAGCAAAGGATTCAACCGCGCCCAATGAAAATCATAGATTATATCGGAAGTGTTCGATATCCTCCTCTAAAATCAAGTGGCGCTTGGAATCGTTTTCTGTTATAGGGCGAATCGGACGACAGGGATTTCCGTATGCTAAGTATCCGGCGGGGATGTCCTTTGTCACTACACTGCCGGCACCGATGACAGAGTTGTCACCAATGTGGACGCCATCAATAACAACAGTGTTTGACGCAATCCAAACATTGTTTCCGATATGAATTCCAGAAGCGAATTCTGCCATTGTTGTTCTGCCTTGGTCATCCACTCCCATGCGCTCAGAAGCAATCAAAGGATGGTTTGTTGCCATGAGAGAAACATTGGGACCTATTGCAACATTATTTCCGATAAGGACACGAGCATCATCCATGACCGTAAAATTAAAATTTGCAAAGAAATTCTCACCAATAAAGGTGTGACACCCGTAATTAAACTGGACCGGACCTTGGCAATAGAAGGTCTCACCGCACTTTCCAAGAATATTGCGTAGAAGCTCTTGGCGTGCAGGGTCGTATTCATCTGTTTGATTAAACTTTTGGCAGGCTTCGTGTGCAGTATGTTTGATATCTTTTAATTCCTGTCTGCGTGGGTCAAACATTTTTCCTGCAAAAATTTTTTCTTCTTCTCTCATTTTTTCTCTTCTTTCTTTTAATAAAATACCTAAGCGAGGCGATGTCTCAAGATAAGTATAAGATACAATCTTTCTTAATATTATATACGGTTTTCCAACAGATTTCGACCCTGAATCAAAAATTATTCCTTTTTTGATGGTGAGAAATCGTATAAAAAAGAGTATCATTTCTTGACGAGAGTATATACTGTAATATATACTTATGGTGACAGGAGGTGAGTGATTTGGAAACAGCAAAATTATTTGAAAACGGAAAAAGTCAGGCGGTACGCCTGCCAAAGAAATATCGCTTTGAGGGCAGTGAAGTTTTCGTGCGGAAAGTGGGAGCTGCGGTAATGCTTTTTCCGAAGCAGCAGGCATGGCAAGTTTTCCTTAGCGGTTTGAACGGGTTTACTGATGATATGTTTTCGGAAGGCAGAGAAGCGGAAACTATGACTAGGAGAGAGTCGCTATGACCTATATGTTGGATACGAATATTTGCATTTATGCAATCAAAAATAAACCGGAGCGGGTATTAAAGCAGCTTTATGAGCATTTGGAAGATGGCATGTGCATTTCCAGCATCACCTTAGCAGAACTTGCACATGGCGTGCGAAAAAGCCTTTATCCGGAAAAAAACGAAGAAGCACTCCTGCAGTTCCTCTCTATCCTTGACATTTTGGATTTTGATGATTTGGCGGCGATGGAATATGGGAAGATATGCGCGCACCTGCAGAGGCAGGGGAGGCCAATCGGTGCGATTGAAATGTTGATTGCCGCACATGCAAAATCGGAAGACCTCATACTGGTAACGAATAACTTGCGGGAGTTTGAGCGCGTTCCGCAGCTGAAACTGGAAAATTGGGCAGAATAAAAGTGGAGGGAATGGAAAAGCGGAATCGACATTATGGATACCGGGCTGAACGACTGCAGAAGAGAGGCATATCGGGAAGAAGTACAGAAAGATGCCGACTGGCTTGAGGCAGATTTATCCTATGTATTGGGAGGCACCTATTTGCTCGAAAAACTGTTTGCCGGGAAATGGGACGAACAGTTTTTGGTACTGCAAAAGGGATGCAAGGCAGAGAAATTACAAATATTGATATAAAGAAAAGAGGTGTACTCATGTGTACAGCAGCAACTTATAAGACAAAGGATTTTTATTTCGGCAGAACGCTGGATTATGAATTTTCGTACGGTGAGGAAATCGTGATTATGCCGCGGAATTATCCGATTCCGTTCCGCTTTGAGGAAACGGACCGCAAGCACTATGCTATTATCGGCACGGCGCATGTGGCGGACGGATACCCGATGTTTTATGATGCGGTCAACGAAAAAGGTTTAGGAATGGCAGGCCTGAACTTTGTCGGAAACGCGGTTTATCGGCAGGAAATTTTACCCACAGAAAGCGGCACTGAAAAAGCAGCACAGGCGGCGCAGTATGAGTTCATAACATGGATACTCAGCCGCTGCGCGAATGTTTCCCAGGCGCGGGAAAAGCTGGAAACCCTGAATCTAACAGAAACACCATATAACGAAATGCTTCCGGCGGCGCAGCTTCACTGGATCCTTGCTGATGAAGAGGAAGCCATCACGGTGGAATCCGTGGCGGACGGATTAAAGATTTATGACAACCCGGTGGGAGTTTTAACGAACAACCCGCCGTTTGACATGCAGATGTTCAACCTGAACAATTACAGAAATTTGTCGGAAAAGAACCCCCAAAACACTTTCGATCCTAAGATTCCGCTCGCGGAATACAGCCGGGGAATGGGTGCGCTCGGACTTCCGGGAGATTTATCCTCCATGTCGCGCTTTGTCCGCGTTGCGTTTACAAAGCTTCATTCGGTTTCGGGTGCTTCAGAGGAGGAGAGCGTCAGCCAGTTCTTTCATATTCTGGGCTCGGTCGAGCAGCAGAGAGGCTGCTGTGAGGTCGCAGACGGCAAATATGAGATTACCATCTACACCGCCTGCTATAATGCGAGCAGAGGCATTTATTACTACACAACTTATGATAACAGCCGCATTACTGCGATAGACATGCATCGGGAAGACCTGAACGGAGAAAGCCTTGTACGATTTCCGATGATGACCGAGACCGATATTTTATGGCAAAATGTGTGATGAAACCCAATCTTTCGTATATCGAATAAACTCTTTTATGAGCGTGGAATCGAGTTGTTTATTTTCTAGAAGGAGAACGATATGCTGCATAATATACTTGCATTTGCGCCGCTGGTTTTGCTTCTATGTTTTTTGCGAACATATTGACTTTTTAAATAAGTATATTATAATTAAGTAAATCGCAAAATACTAATTTCATTATGAGAGGTGCATGGATGTTCTTCGGGAGAGAAAACGAACTTAATACATTAAATAGACTCTATAACTCCAATAAGTTTGAATTTGCCGTTATTTATGGTCGTCGTCGTGTAGGCAAGACAGCGCTTATCAATGAGTTCACGAAAGATAAAGATACCATTTTCTTTACAGGAGTGGAAACTAACCAAAAACAAAATCTTGAAAACTTTTCAAGGTGCATTATGGAATACAATATCGGAGTGCCTGTTGACACGTCATTTCCTTCGTTTCAGGCAGCGTTAGAGTATGTTTTTGAATTGGCAAAAACAAAGAGAATTGTGCTTGTCATCGACGAATATCCATATGTTGCCCGCGCCTCAAAAAGTCTTGCATCCACACTTCAGCTTTTAATTGATAAAAACAAGGATGACTCAAAATTGCTTTTGATTCTGTGCGGCTCTTCTATGTCGTATATGGAGGACCATGTTTTAGCATATAAAGCGCCCCTTTACGGAAGAAGAACAGCGCAGCTCAAAATCAGACCGTTTGATTTTTTTGAGGCCTGTAATTATTTCACAAAGCTATCGAGCATTGATAAAGCTTTGGCTTATGGAATTGTTGGAGGAACACCGCAATATTTGATGCAGCTTGATGAGAATCTTTCCATAGAGGAAAATATCAAAAATACACATTTGAATCCTGCGTCATCTATTTTTGAAGAGCCTAACAACTTATTGAAACAGGAAGTACGAGAACCGGCAATTTACAATGCGGTGATTACCGCCATTGCAACCGGCTCGTCCAAAATGAACGAGATTTCCAACAAAATTGATGAAGAAACAAGCGTGTGTGCCTCATATATTAAGAATCTGATTACACTCGGCATCATAAAAAAAGAATCGCCTTACGGTGAAAAATCAAGCCGCAAGACGATTTACTCCATTGAGGATAACATGTTCCGATTTTGGTATCGCTTTGTGCCGGAAAATACTTCGCTTATTTCCCGCGGAGCAACTGACTTGGCATACCGCCGCATTGCCCCTGAAATTTCCTCCTACATGGGCAGCGTGTTCGAGGACATTTGTAAACAGTATTTGTGGAAGCTGCTCCTTGAAAGAAGGTGCGAGGTCGATTTCAGCGATCTTGGCCGTTGGTGGGGAACGAATCCTAAGACCAAGACCCAAGAAGAAATTGATATTATGGGAACCGACAAAGATGCCGCTTTATTTGGCGAGTGCAAGTGGACTAACGAAAAAGTTGACCGTGGTGTGCTTGAGACACTTGTGGAGCGCAGTGCATTGTTCCACTATAAGAAAAAGCATTTTTACCTCTTTGCGAAAAACGGATTTACCAAGGGCTGTGTCGACAAAGCAACTGAGATGGGCAATGTCACGCTCGTAACCTACGAAGATATGCTAAACCCTTAATCTTTATACCTGCCCTGCTCCGTTCGGAGCAGCGTGGTTGTCGTTTCCGCCACCGACATATTCATCTGTAAGCTGTCTGAGGTAGTTTTTTTGAAAACAGGTGAGGGTTTTACTTTTTTCATTCGACAAAATATGCAAAAGGGGTTAAAATATATACATTACGGAGGAAAATTATGAAAAAAATACTATGTTTACTGCTTACAGCAAGCATGATGTTTACGTTTGCGGCGTGTGGCAGCGATGATACGGGTACAACGCCGAGTGCGGACGATCAGCAGACGGTCAATGAAAATACACCCACAGATAGGCAGGATGAGGATCTGAATGCCGATGACAGCACCGACGCAGACAAAGATGCGGAGGAAGAAGATAAGGAAGCCGGCGCAAAAGATGATGAGAAGAAAGACGATGTGAAGAAACCGGAGAGCAGCAAACCGCAGACTTCCGGACAGGATTCATCGAGCAAGCCTTCGAATAGCAAACCTTCCGGCAGCAAGCCTTCATCATCCAAAGGTGATTCGGCATCGGAAACCAAGAAGCCGACATCTGCGCTCAATCTTTTGAGCACGGTTTGGAAATCGTATAAGGAAAGCGAGAAATTCCCGGCAGCAGGCGGAGACTATTCCGAAGAGAATGCAAGAGAAGATGCTCCGGGCAAATTCAGCACGAGTGATTCCGATGCTCTGTCGTCCACATTGGCGGTTCCTGAGGATTCCGCCGATCTCATCAGCAGTGCGGCCTCCCTGACGCACATGATGAACCTAAATACATTTACCGCCGGTTCCTTTAAAACGAAGAGCACAGGCGATGCGGACAAGCTGGCGGCGGCAATGAAGGAAAGCATCGAAAACAGAAAATGGGTGTGCGGCTTCCCTGAAAAGATGGCGGTCATCACAATTGATAAATATGTTGTATCCGTTTACGGCGCAGCGGATTTGGTAGATACTTTCAAGACAAAACTTCAGAAAGCATACACAGGCGCGAAAGTTTACTGTGAGGGGAATATTGAATAATGAGAACACAGACGAAAACAAAAAGCTTCAGACAGCGCGGAGTAAAATTCTGCGCTGCATTTTTGCTGGTAATTCTGCTGGCAGCCTGCGGCACGCAGGGCGAAAACAAGCCGCAGACAAAGACGGACGAGAAGGGCTTTTATTCCTATGACGGATATGTGGTAAAGACGGATTACCCACTCGACGAAGATTCCGTCAATAAAGCGGCGGAAAAATTCAAGAATATCTACAATATGTATCTTGAGGGCACAAATGTGCAGGCGCATTATTCCATCGTACCGGATAAGAACTATTGCATAGGTGCGGAGGCGGGCATTGACACCATAGACTATAAGAAGATGGTCGACCTGATGAAATTAAAGACGGATTATATGTCCTATATTGATATAACGGAGCTGCTTGGCATTACGGATTACTATAAGACCGACGCGCACTGGCGTCAGGAGAAGATTACGGACGTTGCCGCAAAGCTCGCTGAGGCGATGGGCGTGAGCCTGAATGCCGAATATGAAACAAAGGAAGCAAAGGCGGATTTCGTCGGGGCGTACAGTCGTCAGTCTGACCTTGAGATGGAGGCAGAACCGCTGAATTACCTGTACAATACGCTTTTTGACTCCTGCAAAGTCACGGATTACGAAGCAAATAGCGAAATGCCGATTTACGATTTAGCGAAAACGGAAAGCGCAAAAGGTGAAGGCTATGATATGTTCCTCGGCGGAAGCAAATCGCTGATTACCATTGAAAATCCAAACGCTGCGACGGATAAGGAGCTTGTCATATTCCGCGATTCTTTCGGGAGCAGCATCGCACCGCTTTTCGCGGAAAGTTACAGCAAGATAACGCTGGTCGACATACGCTATCTGCCGAGTGAGATGGTCGGCAGGTTCGTGACATTCGATAATCAGGATGTGCTTTTCCTTTACAGTACGCCTGTGCTGAACAACAGCGTGACGATGAAATAGAGAAACAAGAGTTTTTGTATTACAATCCAAAAACTCTTTTTTGTTGTTTCTTTGCCGAAAATCAAGTATACTATAGATACATGAATGTGCGGAACAGACAGAAAACATAGACTTTCCGAAGGGAGTGTGAAGAAATGGGTGATACTGTAAAGAAGAAAATCTCCATCGGTGTGGAGGATTTTAAGGAAATAATCGAGAAAGACGGATATTT